>Ga0224555_1000314_pt1 | contig 73918 bp, 57 predicted proteins | sample 714S23034metaG_FD_180687 | JGI IMG/M metagenome (GOLD analysis project Ga0224555, IMG submission 180687) | Peat soil microbial communities from Stordalen Mire, Sweden - 717 S2 30-34 | ecosystem: Environmental > Terrestrial > Soil > Wetlands > Peat | place: Sweden: Norrbotten County, Stordalen... | reverse complement strand
TGCGTTCTTGGAACCTCCGGCCTCTGTGCTCATGGGCAGGGGATCAACTCATCGAACCGCCGGATGCGGACCCGCTTGTCCGGTGGTGTGGGAGGGGAGGAGAGGTGACTCTCCCCCTATCCCGATTAAGACAAGGGACCAAGGGAACAAGGGACCGAGAAGGCAGGGACTGAGGGACCTAGGGACTGAGGGACTGAGGAAGCTCGGACGGAATCGCTTCGGCCATTTCTGCGAGGATTGCTTCGGCGGCTTCGGCCGGGTTGGGAGCCTGCGTGATGGGGCGGCCGACGACGAGGAAACTGGCGCCCTGTTGCAACGCGTAAGCGGGAGTGGCGATACGTTTCTGGTCGTCGATTTGGGACGGGGCTCCGGAGCCGGCTGGGCGGATGCCGGGGACGACGAGAATTCCTGAGGGGCCGGTGAGGGCCCGAAGGGCAGCAACCTCCTGCGGGGAACAGACAAAGCCGCGAATGCCAGCCGCAAGACACATTTTTGCGAGCAGCTCCACTTGGTGCGCGGGCGAACGATCGAGGCCTGCGGCTCTTAATGCAGCAGCGTCCATGCTGGTGAGCACTGTGACGGCGAGGAGTTCGGGCGGGTTGGCGACGTCGTCGAGTGCGGCTTTTGCCGCGGACAGCATTGCCGGTCCTCCGGCGGCGTGAACGTTCACCATGCGCACGCCCAATGTGGCGGCCGAGCGGACCGCTCCGGCAACGGTGTTGGGAATGTCGTGGAATTTGAGGTCGAGGAAAACGGAGTGGCCGCGCGCGACGAGAGGCTCGATGACGACGGGCCCGGCTGCGGTGAAAAGTTCCAATCCCACCTTGAACCACTGGCAGGTTCCTTCGAGGCGATTAACCAATTCATGAGAAGCAGCCGCGCTGGGCACATCGAGCGCGACGATCAGACGCTGGCGCGCGGCCACAATTTTGTCCGCAAGGGGGACTTTGTCCGCGTGGGGCACAGCGGAGACCGATGAGTTCAGCCGATCGGAGATGGGCATACTTCGATCCTAACGGATTGCCGGTTGTTGCCAGGTTCATTTTCGCGACCTTGGCATTCTCGGGATTGACGGGCCGGGTGTGTCAAAGCGGCTCAAGGTAAGAGGGAAGGTTCCCTGGGAGATACGATAGATAGGAAGGGAAACCGACGTTGAGGGTGGGCTCGTTGCGAATGCGCAGGTGGATGATCGGGATCCTATGGTTGGCCGTGGCTGGCGCAGCCTGGGGGGCGGGCGTGGATACGAACCCGATGAACTACGACCCGCAGGTTCGCGCCGCCTTTAAGGATTTCTACAATCTGGATTACACCGGGGCGGTGGAGCTCCTTGAGCGCTATCACGGCGGGCATCCGGGCGACCCCCAAGCCACGGCGTACCTGGTGGACGCGCTGGTATTTCAGGAGCTTTACAACGAGGACCTGCTCGACACGACGTTCTACGCCAACGACGGGTTTTTGACGGGACGCCACGCCACTGAGGAGGATCCGAAGAAGCGCGACCAGATTTTTGCGCTTGCCGATGAGGCAGTGCGGGAGGCGGATTGGCGGTTGAGCCAGAATCCCAACGATGTGAATGCGCTGTTTGCGCGCGCCTGGGTGCGCAGCCTGCGATGCACCTATGTGGCGATGGTGGAACGGGGATATGGCGCGGGATTCCGGTTGGCGACGAAGGCCAGGGACGATGCCGCACGGGTTCTGGAGCTGGACCCGAATTATGTGGACGCGAAACTGATCACGGGGGTGTACGAGTACGTGGTTGGGGCGCTGCCGTGGCCTTTCAAGCTGATGATCGGCTTTGCGGGAATCACGGGATCGAAGGCGACGGGGCTGGAGATGCTGCGCGACGCTGGGGAGCGCGGCGTGTTGACCAATATGGACGCGCGAACCGCGATCGCGCTTTTTCTGCGACGCGAGGCGAAGTACGACCAGGCCATTCGAGTGGTGGAGCAACTCAAGAACGAGTACCCGCACGATTTTCTGTTTTGCCTGGAAGAGGCGAACCTGCGCAAGGACGCCGGCGAGGGCATGCGAGCTGTGGATGCGTACCGGCAGATCCAGGCTGACAACGCGAGGCCGGGCTACTTTGCCGAAGCGCGGATGGAGCTGGCCGACTTTGGGCTGGGCGACGCGCTGCGCGGACAGCGCCACTACGATGAGGCGGCAGAGGCCTATGAGCAGGCTGCATGGACACCCGGCGCGGGGCCGGAGCTCAAGATCCGCTCGCTGCTCGATGCCGGAGAGTGCCGCGATGTGAGTGAGCAGCGCCAGCTAGCGCTACGAGACTACCAGGGGGCGATCGACGCGGGGCCGAGCACCTCGCGCGCCGACCAGGCTCGGAAGTACCTGCGCGCACCGTACAGGGGAAACTGAAGGGCAGTGGACAGTGGACAGTGGACAGTGGACAGTGAACAGGGAGCGAGGGAGCAGGGAATAGCGAGTAGCCACCCCAGCGACGAGGACCTGTCGCCCGCCCGCTGCGCGACCCCGGCAGGGAGTAGAGAAACAAGGAGCGAGAGGCGCGGTGGAACCAGCGGGGATGGGAATTCGTATGATGAAAGCAGCGGGCCTTTTACTCGGGAGGGAATGAAAATGGCGGCATACTGTCAGAATTGTGGAAATGCATTGCATCCGAGCGCGCGATTCTGCACGGGTTGCGGCGGAGCGGTGCCGATGGCGATGCCGGGCCGGCCGCTGCTGCGGCCCCACGTGGGACGCATGATTGGCGGCGTTTGCATGGCGCTGGCGCAGGCCAACGGCTGGGACGTGTCCGTGGTCCGGATTCTCGCGGTGGTCGGGTTCTTCCTCTCCAGCGGGTTGGTTGGAGTGGCCTATCTGGCTGCATGGATCGGCATTCCCGAAGAGACGGCTCCGTATCCTGGGCCGTATCCGGGAGCGTATCCTCCTCAAATATGAACGGCGAGTACGTTTCCGGCGACGCCCGATTGAGTTTCAGCGACGCGGGCGAGGGCCTGCCGGTTGTCCTGCTGCATCCAACGCCGCTTGACCGAGATTATTGGCGTCCGCTAACGCGGGAGCTTGCGGGGATTCGCGCTATCGTTCCCGATTTGCGAGGGCACGGCTGTTCGGAGCTGGGTTCGGGCCTGCCGACGGGCGGATTCGCCCATGTGCCGAGCGCGCCGGTGCTCACGATGGCGCAGCTTGCGCAAGATATTCTTGCGCTGCTCGATCACCTGAACATTTCAAAGGCCGTTTTTGGCGGATGCTCGATCGGCGGATACGCGCTGCTGGAGTTGTGGCGGAGGGCGCCGCAGCGAATGCGCGGAATGATCTTTGTTTGCTCCAAGCCACAACCCGATGCAGAGGCAAACCTGGCAAAGCGCATGGAGACCATTGCGCGGGCGCGGGCGGATGGCGTTGAAGCACTTTTCGACGGCATGGCGCAGAATACGGTTGCACCGTCGGTTCGCAAAGAACGGCCCGAAGTGGTTGCGGAAGTGCGCGCGCAGATGAGGCTGACGGCCGAGGCTGTCGTCGCCGTGCAGGCGGGGCTGGCGGCGCGGCCGGATTCGGTTCCCGCTGTTGCTACGATTCGCGTGCCGGTGCTCGCGATTGCGGGCGCCGAGGACGCCAATGTGACGGCAGCGGATATGGAGGTGTTTCGTGCGGCTCCGGGCGGATGCGAATTGCATGTGCTCCCGTGCGCCGGCCACTTTGCGGCTTACGAACAGCCGAAGAAGGCGGCCGCGATTGTGGCGCCGTGGCTGCGGCAATTTGAAGCGTGAAAGAGACAGGGACCAAGCCACCCCATCGGGTAGAAATCACCCGACGGGGACCCCGGCAGGGACCAAGGGAACGAGGGAACAAGGGAGCGAGGGAGCAAGCGAGCGAGGATTCGCGGATGGAGCGGGGCGGGTCAGTTTGAGAGAACTTTCCCTCAGGGGCTAAAGCCCGCATCGATTGTGCTTGATTTATGTACGGGCTGAAGCGCGTACCCTTCAAACTGACCCACTACTGAAGGAGCGGGAACGGATACGGTGCTGATAGAATTCGGCACGAAGTCGATCGCCGCTTCAGGAGAAATCCGATGAGCAATGTTGTCCTCACAAATGCGGGCCGGCGCGAATTTCTGCGTGCCGCTCCACTGGCAGCCGCCGCGGGAATCACGCTGGCGAATTCGTCGTTTCTCGCTCCGATGGCGAGCGGACAGGCCGCGGCCAACGCGGGCCCGGCGGGTTTCCAGTTGTTCCGCGCGCAGGAGATTCAAGACGACGCGAAGGCGCTCGTGGCCATCCCAGGCAACAACAATCTTGTGCAGGGGAAGAACTTTACCGTGGTGCTGACGGTGGAGACGGCGAAGAGCGCCAAGGAGTTCGAGTGGCACGAGGGGCGCGACCACATTTTCCAGGTTCTGGATGGATCGACGGTGTTCGAAGTGGGAGGGACGCCGAAAGGTGCGCACAGCATCGCTCCGGGCGAGTGGCGCGCGCCGGAAGCGGAGGGAGCGACGACGATGACGCTCCAGAAGGGCGATATGCTGGTGATCCCGCGCGGCACTCTGCACAAGCGGAGCACCGCGGGAACCGTGACGCTCACGCTGATCTCGCCGCAGGGGGCGTAAAGGCAGGGACCAAGACCGAGGGACCAAGACGTCAGGGAACAGCGGGCGGTAAGCAGCTAGAAGTGCAGAGGCATTCGCTGAGAGCCGACGGCTGAAAGCTGGTCGCTAGCGGCTGCGCATCTTCGCGAGCAGGCGCAGGATCTCAAGATAGAGCCATACCAGCGTGACGATGATTCCGAATGCAGCGTACCACTCCATGTATCTGGGCGCACCGTAGGCGACGCCCTGCTCGACAAAGTCGAAGTCGAGAACGAGGTTGAGTGCGGCGACGGTGACGACGATGAGGCTGAAACCGATGCCGACGATGCCATTGCCGTAGACGGAGCTGAAGAAGGAGATGTGGAAGACGCTCAGGAGCATCTGGGCCATGTAGAAGAGGAAGATGCCGCCGGTGGCCGCGACCACGCCGAGGCGAAACTTCTGCGTGACCTTGATGAGCCCGGATTTGTAGGCGAGCAGCAGCACGAAGAGCGTGCCGAAGGTGAGACCGACGGCTTCCATGGCGATGCCGGGATAACGCAACTCGAACATTGCGGAAATGCCGCCCAGCACGAGGCCTTCGAGAAGCGCATAGATGGGCGCGGTGACCGGCGACCATTCCCTCTTAAAGGACGTGATCAAGCCAAAGACGAGGCCGCCGATGACACCGATCATGATCGCAGGACCGGCGAAGCTCATGTCGTGCGTCTGCATGAACGAGTTCCACGTCCAGGCAGCGGTGGCTACCGCGCACAGAAGCAAAATGCCGGTTTTGTTGATGGTGCCGCTGAGCGTCATGCGCGCCGAGGCGTCAACCAGCGGGCCGCCATACTGGCTTTTCTGAAAGTCGCTGAAGGTGTTCTGGCCGAGGGCCGGATTTGCAGTCTTGAACAGTGCCATTGAAATGTCTCCGTGGTGCTGTGTGGGCCTGAAGGTCCTGACATTCATGCAGAACACATTGACCGCTGCTTCTATTTTAATGGATGGCAAAAAGCCCGCGAAAGTTTCAAATGCGCGGGGAATCGCTTAATCAAGCGCCTGCACGCCGAATTCGCTTTCATAGCGAGCGACGGTGGACCTCAGGTTCTCGATGGCGTCGACGGGCTGAATGCCGCCGCGCGCGCCCTGGGCCATGCAGTTCATGGCCGCGGCCGCGCAGGAAAAATCGAGCTGGCGGTCGAGCGGCCAGTCGCGCAGCAAGCCGTAGATGAATCCGGCGCGGAAGATGTCGCCGGCGCCGGTGGTGTCGACCACAGGCACGCGATAGGCGCAGCTGTGGAGCAACTGCTTGCCATCCCAGGCCAACACGCCGTCTTGGCCGAGGGTTGCCGCACTCAGGCGGCATCCGTAGCGCGATTGCATGCGGCGCAATGCGCGCTCGAGATTCGATTCTTCCATCAAGCGGCAGGAGAAATCCTCGCTCACGATCAGATAGTCGATGTTGGCAACCAGCTCTTCGATTCCGGGATAGGTGTCATCGAGATCGGCGACCACGGGAATTCCTGCAGCGCGGGCCCAACTTGCAGCCTGCGTGGCCGCGGCAGTGTCGTGACCGTCCACATGCAGCACGCGCGCATTCACGATCCATTCGCGGCGCAGGTCCGAGGGCTGAAGGACCATCTGCTCATTGCGCTGACAGATCACGGTGCGCTCGCCAGCGGCATCGATGAGGATGACGTTGTGCAGGCTGGCGCCTCCGGGAACGGTGACGATTTGCGCCTCGGCGCCCACGCGGTGAAATGCTTCCTTGTGCAGGCGCGCCGCATCGTCGTCGCCCAGCTTGCCCACGTAGCGAGTGCGCAGGCCCCAGGTTTGGCAGGCCACAACGGTGGTGGCTACCTGGCCGCCGGGCTGCACGGATCGGTTGCAGTATTGGACTTTGGAACCAGGCTCCGGGAATTTTTCGAGCGGGATGAGGGTGTCCGTGGCGTTGAGGCCGACGCCGACAAGATCAACGAGATCAGCAAGATCAATTGGGGGCAACTGAGTCACACAAATATTGTAATGGGGAGGCGGAAGAAGCCGGGTGCGCTGAGAACCTGAGGGTCGAATGCTGTACGCTCAATCCAGTATTCTTTTGGTTTTGGACTGGACCTGTGGCTGAGCAAAGATCTTCGCGCCCGTTCTATCGCCCGCAGCCCAGCGGTGCGCTGCATTGCGGCGGCGTTTCGCTGGAATCGCTGGCCAAGCGGTTCGGCACGCCGCTTTACGTCTATTCGGGCGATCAGATTGCCGCGCGGCTGGCGATGTTTCAGCAGGCGCTTGCGGGGCGGGATCATCTGGTTTGTTATGCGGTGAAGGCCAACTCCGCACTGGCGATTCTGAAGCTGCTGGCGAAGCGCGGCGCAGGATTCGACATCGTCTCAGGCGGTGAGCTGGAGCGCGTGCTGGCGGCAGCGCCGGAAGCTGCCGGGCGCGTGGTTTTTTCCGGCGTCGGGAAAACGGTCGCGGAGATCGACGCGGGATTGAAGGCAGGAATCCTCGCATTCAATGTGGAGAGCGAGGCCGAGCTTAAGCTGCTGGCGGCGCGGGCAGGCAAGCACAAGATTCGGGCGCGGTTTGCGCTGCGCGTGAACCCGGACGTCTTTGCCGATACGCATCCGTACATTTCCACCGGCTTGCGCGAGCACAAATTCGGAATTGAAATTAGGCGCGCGCGCGCGATCTACAAGAGTGCGGCGAAGGATCGCTGGCTCGAGGCGTATGGCGTGAGCGTTCACATCGGGTCGCAGATCCGGTCTGCGGATCCTTTTGGCGCGGCGATTGCGCGGGTGAGCAAGCTGGCGATGCAACTGAGGGAAGACGGCATCGCGCTCAAGGCGATTGATGCGGGGGGCGGCCTGGGCATCGACTACCACGACGGCGCGTTTGACGCGGACGCCAAAGTGGAGGAGTACGCCGAGGCGTTGAATCGTGCGCTGGGAGAATTTGACGGCCGGCTGCTGATTGAGCCGGGGCGATTTCTGGTGGCGCAGGCGGGCGCGCTGGTGACGCGCGTCCTCTACGTGAAGCGCAACGGCAAAAAAACTTTTGTGATTACCGACGCCGCCATGAACGATCTGATCCGGCCCGCGCTTTACCAGGCGCACCACGAGATTGTTCCTGTGCGTCCGAGGAAAGGGAGGGCGAGCGTTGTCGACGTGGTGGGGCCGGTGTGCGAGTCCGGCGACTTTTTCGCGCGCGACCGCAAGCTGCCGCCGGTTGAGCCCGGCGACCTGGCGGCGCTGCTTGATGCAGGAGCATACGGCATGGTGCAAAGCTCGAATTACAACTCGCGTCCGCGCGCGGCAGAGGTGCTGGTGGAGGGCGCGAAGGCAAAGCTCATCCGCCGGCGCGAGACGATGGCCGATCTGCTGGCGACAGAAGCGATCTGAAGCTGCATTTTGCTTCAAGCGCGTTGGGAAGGTTTGTGCAAGTTCCGGCCTGTCTTGCGATCCTACTGCGCCCGCCCTGTTATTGTGTTGCGCGGAGGGATTTTCGATGAATTTTGGAGTGAAGACAGCGTACGCTCTGGCTATCGTGGCGCTGGCACTTGGAGTTTCCGCTCCCGCGGGCGCCGACTCGCTGACGGTGAAGACCGCACAGGGAAAGATTCACGGCAAGCTCATCAACGATGGCAAGGTGCGGGAGTTTCTGGGGATTCCGTACGCCGCGCCGCCGGTGGGCGACCTGCGCTGGAAAGCGCCGCAGCCGCCGGCTCACTGGAAGGGCGTGCGCGACGCGACCCGGTTCGGAGCGCACTGCGCGCAGAACCACTTGTTCGATGACATCGTTTTTCAGGATGACAGCCCCAGCGAGGATTGCCTCTTCGTGAACGTGTATGCGCCTGCCGTCGAGAAGGCCAGCAGCGGGCTGCCGGTGATGTTCTGGATTCACGGCGGCGGATATGAGGTTGGTTCAGGCTCGGAGCCGCGGCACAACGGAGACTTTCTGCCGACTAAAGGCGTCGTGCTGGTAACGATCAACTATCGCCTTGGTGTTTTTGGATTCCTGGCGACCACCGACCTGGCGAATGAAGCCGGCGGGGCTGCAGGGAACTACGGGTTGATGGACATGGTGGCCGCGCTCCATTGGGTCCATGACAACATCGCGAAATTCGGCGGCGATCCCGGCAATGTAACGATCTTCGGCGAGAGCGCCGGATCCTCTGCCGTGTGTACGCTGATGGCGTCGCCCCTTGCACAAGGATTCTTCGAAAAGGCAATTGGTGAGAGCGGTGGCGCGATGAGTCTGGGAGCGCCCGGCAGGCGCACTCTTGAAGAAGTGGAGCAGCGCGACCAGCAATGGGCTGTTTCGCTTGGAGCACCTACGATGGCGGATCTGCGCGCGATGCCTGCGGAGAAGATTCTCGATGCGGCGGCACAAAAAGGGGCGCCGGGCTTTTGGCCGGTCATCGACGACCGCCTATTGACTGAGCCCGTGGCCGACACCTATGCGGCGGGGAAACAAGCCCACGTTCCGCTGTTGGCCGGGTGGAATGGCGACGAGCAACACGATCTGTCCGTCGGCATGACGGCGGAGAAATGGAAGGAATTTGCGGCCACGACATTCGGCGACAACGCCAGCGAGTTCCTCACCTTTTTTCCCGGCGGCAGCGATGAGCAGGCGGTGCGCTCGGCCATTGACTACGAAAGCGATTCGTTCATCGCTTTCGACACATGGAAGTGGATTGAGGCGCAGGCGAAGACAGGTGACGCGCCCGTCTACCGGTACCACTTTGAGCAGCCCGCCCCGCCGAGCAAGTTTCATCCGGGTTCGTACGCTTTCCACTCAGACGACATCGAGTATGTGTTTGGCACGCTCGATACGCGGCCCGGCGCCGAGTGGCGGCCCGAGGATCGCAAGTTGAGCGAACAGATGATGGACTACTGGACAAACTTTGCAAAAACCGGCGACCCCAACGGGCCGGGACTGCCCGAGTGGCCGCGCTTCGACAAAGACGGCGTCGTGATCCACATGGACAGCACGATTACGTCCGGCCCGGACACGACGCAGGCGCGTTACGAGTTCCTGCTGAAATGGATGCCGGAGAGCCGGCCGCACTAAATCGCGGAGCGCTCGGCTACTGGTGCACGCCTGAGGCTGCGACAAAGCCGGCGGTCTGAGATGGAGACGTGCTGTTGGAAGGCGGGGCAGCAAAGCTGGATCCGTTGGCGTTGAGGGCGGTGGAGTAATCGGGTCCGAGGCCGAGACTCTTGAGCGCGCGCGGATCGGGCATCAGCTTGGTTTGCCAGCCATGATCGGCCTGATACTTCTGCATGGCGGCGACGGTGGTGGAGTCCCAATCGCCGTTCGGATCGGCGGTTAAATAATGCTCGCGGACGAGGGCCTGCTGAATCTGCGTGACCCGATCCGGATCGATGGCTTGCTGGCCGCGCGCCCGGCGCGATTTGTGGCGGCTGTGTGAAACCTTGTGCGTGGTGGCGCTGGCGTGGCCGCTCGTGGAAGAGTGGCGCGCATTCGCAGCGAACGCGGGCGGCGCAAGCAGGGCCGCGGAAATCAGAATTGCCAATCCTGCACGAGATGAAGACATCTTTATGCCGCCTGAAGAAAGCGAAGATTTCAAGAACACTTCGTAGAAGTTTAACCAAGGGTTAGAAACGGGGCAAGGGGAAAACGAAGCAAGCGCATTGACTTGATTACTTTGGAAACCGGCGCCGGAAGCGGGAATTTGAGCGGTTCCGCAGTTCTTGTAGCCATTTCCAGCCTCGGTGCAGGGTGGATTTTCCTTAAGGGAAAATCCACTTGGTTGCCATGGATTCGGGACACTGTAACTGCGGAACCGCTGTTGCGTCCGGCGCCGATTCGAATTGGCTAAAGTGTGCCGCCGATATAGTTGATTCCTTGTTCGAGATGATGCGGGTCGATCACTTCGAAGACGACATCGTCGCCGGTTTTGAGTTTGCTAACCACGGCATCGAGCTGCTCCTTGTTGGGAGTTGGCTGCCGGTTGATATGGGTAATGACCAGGCCCGGTTCCAGTCCCTGCAGGTCAGCGAAGGAGCCGGTGCGGACCGATTCAACGATCACGCCGGCGGTGTGAATGCGCGAGACGGTTGCCGGAGGGGCATCCTGCACGATGATGCCGAGCTTGGCTTCACCCGCGCCACTGCCTTTGTCGTCATTGCTTTGAGGCTGTGGATTGTTGAGGTCGGCAAAGACGGTATCGCGATCGCCGATGGTCACCGTCGTGTCCTCGGATTTGCCATCGCGAATGTAACCGAGGCGAATGGTCGAGCCGGGCCTGCGGCTGGCAATCTCGTTGACCAGATCGTCGCCGTCCTTGATGGAGCGTCCATCGATGGAGGTGACGATATCGCCGGGCTTGAGGCCCGCCTTTTCCGCGGGTCCGCCGGGCTGAACCTGCTGTACAAGAACGCCATTCTTAAAGCCATAGACACGATTGACGGAACTGGAAAGCCCCTCGTGGAACGAAATGCCGATGGAGCCGCGCGTGACTTTGTGGCTGGGGCTGATGAGATCGTTGTAGACCGAAACAACGGTGTTGGAAGGCATAGCGAAACCGATGCCCTCATAGCCGGCCGATTGCGTGTAGATGGCGGTGTTGACGCCGATGACTTCGCCGTTCATGTTGAGCAGGGGTCCACCGGAGTTGCCGGGATTGATGGCAGCGTCAGTCTGGATGAAGTGCTGGAACTGGCCCGGAGCTCCCTGGTCGATGGTGCGGTTCTTGGCGGAGATGATGCCGGCGGTGACGGTCTGCGCCAAGGCGAATGGACTGCCGATGGCCTCGACCCAGTCGCCGACTTGCGCCGTGTCAGAGTTTCCCATCTTGACGGTGGGAAGCGGCGTGCTGGTGTCGATCTTGATCACGGCAAGATCGGTGGCTTTATCGATGCCGATGACGCGAGCGGGACGGCCAAGGTCCTGGGTGTCGGGATCGGTGGAGAGCTTGACGTAGATTTTGTCGGCTTTGTCGATGACGTGATCATTGGTGATGATGTAGCCCTTGGCGTCGACGATGAAGCCTGAGCCGAGCGACTCCTGCACTTGACCGTTGTCGGCGCCGCCCTCATCGGGCCCGGGAGCCTGGCCGCCGAAGAAGCGGTTGAAGAAGTTCTGGAAGTCGTCCTGACCTTGTTGACCGTTGTCCTGATCGTCGTCTCCAGGGTTTTGGCCGGGGTTCTGCATATTGGGCTGCGAATGGAACTGATGGAAGTTGCGGCGGCCGCCTTTGTCCGACTGCTTGGGCAGAGTCTCCGTGTTGATGTTCACGACTGCCGGTCCCACCAACTTGGCGATCCTGACAAAGTCGTTGGGAGGGATGGCCGTGGTGACGACCTTGAGGGGAGTGGCGTCGGTGCTGCTGTTTTGAGTTTCCTGGCCGCGGACTCCGTGCGCGGCAAACGATCCGACCAGGACGGCGGCGGAGACCGTGGCAAGCAGGATGAAGACTGAAGCGAGACGGCGCGAGCGTAGCCGTTCGAAGAGCGATTTCATAGAGTTTACTGACCTCATTAGAGCGGTTCCACAACTTACGTACTCTTTCCGGCGTCTTGCAAGGTGGCTTTTTCTTAGTGAAAAAGCCATTTGGCGGTTGCGGCTCCGGGTATAGCAATTGTGGAACCGCTGTAGGCGCCCATGCCGTGGGCCGGCAAGCAGATGACGCTACTTCTTCAGTATAGCCGTCCGCGAACAGGTCCGGCACTGACTCTTCGGCTTCACGCAGGAGCGTGGATGAAGACAAAGCTGCGCCTTGACTGGTTAGACGCGGCCGGGAACAAAAGAGCCGCCTGAGGGAAGGGCCGGCGGGAGGGAAGCGGTGCTACTGGTCCGCAGCCCATTCCAGCATGGCGAGGGTGAGAAGCAGCACACGCTTGAGCGCGAGCTCGCGGTCTTTCGACGAGTACCATTCGCGCAGCGTGTGAGCATCGCCGCCGTCGCCGCCAGCGCCCATGGAGAGCGCAGGAACGCCGAGGGCGAGCGGGATGTTGGCGTCGGTGGAGCCGAGGCGAAGGTCGGTGCGCAGGCCGAGATGGCGGTCGACGGCTCGCAAAGTGGAAAGGAGCGGCGAATCGTCAGGCAGTTGCGCGGCGGGGCGGTCGCCGATTTTGGTCACAGCGAAGGACAGGCGCGAGCGCGAACCTGCACCGGCTGATCTGGCCTTTTCGTTCCAGTGATCGACGGCATCCTCGACGGCGCGGTGGAGAGCGACTTCAAGGCGGAGAAGTTGATTGGGGTCGGTGGAACGGAGGTCGATGTTGGCCTGAGCGCTTTCAGGAATTGAGTTGACGCTGATGCCGCCGCGAATGGTGCCGAGGTTGAGCGTGGTGCGCGGCTCATCGGGCAGCGGAGTTTCAGCAAGCGCGGCCAGAGCGGAGGCGAGCGCAGCGATGGGGTTGGGAATGCCCGCGTCAGTGAAGCTGTGGCCGCCCGGCCCGGTGATGGCGATTTGATAGCGGCGACTGCCCAGAGCCTGGGTGACGGCTGCGTCAGCGCCGGGGCCGTCGAGAACAATGTGAGCGGCGATGCGGCCGGCGAGCGCGCTGTGCTCGTAGATATGACGCACGCCGCGCAGGTCGCCCTCACCTTCTTCGCCAACGTTGCCGAGAAAGACGAGCGGGACAGGTAGTTCGAATCCCGCGTTCAGGGCGCCGGCGTGGAGAAGCGCGCTCACGATGGCGAGCATTCCGGCCACACCGGCGGCATTGTCGCTGGCGCCCGGAGCTTCGAGCCGATCGCCGTTGAGGACCGGGCGGAGAGGAGTGGCGGCCGGGAAGACTGTGTCAATGTGCGCGGAGAGCAGAACGACCGGGCCGGTGCTGTCGGCGGGGAGGTTTGCTGCGGGCAAAGTGCCAAGAACGTTTCCGGCGGCGTCGATCTCGACGTTGCTGAGACCTGTCTGCGTGAATCGCCCGGCCAGCCACTCGGCGCGAGCCTGTTCGCCGTGGGTGGGCGCGGGAATTGCGACAAGCTCGACTTGCCAATCCATGATGGTTTTGGGATTCGAGTGCAGCCAGGCAAAGGCAGCGTGAATGGGCCGTTGCGCGGCGAGGGTCGTGACGCGCGAGAATGCCGAGGCTGAAGAGAGAACCGGCATCGAAGTGAATTCAGAGTAGCAGGGTCAATGGCTGATGACTTCAAAGAGGAGCGAAGCACGATTATGAACCGAGAAGCCGCCGCGCCAGCAACGATTGCATGTCTCTGCGGCCATCGGCTATAAGGGCGATGTGTATAGTGTCTCCGCGGACTCTATAGAGAATCCGGTAGGGCTTGAAGAATGACTGCCGATAGTCCCGCTTTCCGATGGCGAGCAGTTCTGGAGGGTAGGCCCCACGGTGGGGAAGGTCACGCAGCGATAAGGCTGCCTCAACGATCTTTTTGGCTACGTAGTCCGCTTTCTCCGGGGAGTCATGACTGGAGATATTGTCGTGGATGCTTCTTAGATCTTTTCGCGCACCAGTAGTGAACTTGACAATCGGGCGCATCAGGCTCGCTTCGGATCCATGTCATATTCGGCCATGACTTCTTCGATCGGCACCGAATCTCCCGCCTCGATCTCCTTGTCTGCAATGGCCAGCACCTTCAACAAAGCGAGCGTCTCCTGCGTTTGCTCATAACTGGCAATATCGATCAGTACCGCGCGTGCTTTCCCATTTTGAGTGATGACGATAGGTTCACGCTCCTCGGCGATTCTATCCAGGAGTTCTGCAGCGTGGGATTTGACGTAGCTAATCGGTTTGATCTGGGTTGAGTAACGCATGGTGGCCTCCGCCCTGCAGAGCAGTCCAAATATAGTCCTTTTATAGATCGAAACGGCGCGGAAGTCCAGCCGTGCGCATTCAAGTGCTTACAACTCCGGGGGATACTCCACCGAATGCAGAAACAGCCCGCGCGCAGGAGCAGTCGGACCAGCCTCTGAGCGGGCCCGCGCGGCGAGGATGCGGGGAATTTCTTCGGGGGCGAGATGACCGCGGCCGACATCGATCATGGTGCCGACCAGGTTGCGGACCATGTGGTGGAGGAAGCCGTTGCCGCGGACCCGGTAGACGAGAAGTTCGCCGGCATCGATCGAGCGCTCGACCCAAGTCGAGGAGAAAAGGGTGCGGATGGTGGACTCCGGCGGTGAGGGCGCGTTGGCGTTGGGATTTTCGATGAGGGCGGCGCGGTGCGCGAGGTCGGGATCGGTTGCGGCAAAGCTGAGGAAGTCGTGCTCGCCATCGAGGAGGCGCGCGGCGGCCTGGAGCGCGTCAAGCGAGAGCGGCCAGGGACATGCGTAGACGTAGCGGGCGAGGAAGGGCGGGCAATCGATGGCGCGAAGGATGCGATACTCGTAGGTTTTGGCGGTGGCGGAGTGGCGCGCATGAAAAGTGCTTCGCACGGTTCTGGTTTCGGAGACGCGAATCGATGGAGGGAGGGTGCGATTGAGCGCGCGGTGCAAATTCTCGGGCGGAATGGGAGCGCGCAAGGCAAAGCTCGCGACCTGGGCGAGGGCATGTACGCCGGCGTCGGTGCGGCCCGAGCCCTGGGGCAGAGGCAATTCGCCTGTGACGCGGCCAAGCGCAGCCTGCAACTCGCCCTGGATGGTCGGCAGGCCGGGCTGCACCTGCCAGCCCTGAAAGTCGGTGCCGTCGTAGGCGAGGGTAAGCTTCCAGGTTTGGAGGTCCGAGCCGGGTTGGGCGGAATCGGTCACGTCAGTCGCCAGGATTGCTGATTACCAGCGTAATTGACGGGGGTGTGCGGGCTGGGATCTCCTTAGTGATCGGAGTGATGCGGCCGTGCGCGAAACACGCTTGCGTTTTGCGACGTTTTTCGCGGCGACTTTACTGCGAAACTATTGAATCAAAAAGAGCTAGAGTGATGAATGGACTTTTAGAGGCGCTTGAGAGTTGCGTTCAGGGTGGGTCTGGCGGTATTTTACTAACCAGTTAGTTAAGATTCTGGATTGCGCGACTTGATGCCGGACTTGAAGCCCCGCGGAGCGGACATTGACAGGCTGTGGCCGTCGAAGTCTTCAGCGATTCGTCAACAAGGTTCCCGCACGCAGTGATGGTCTGCGAGCGAGGTAAGAGTCCGGAAACGAACTCCGGATTTGTGCAGATGAACCAGTGATTGTGGCCGGTTGAGCGGAATGAGACGAGTGTGGGGAACGAGAGGGGTATCGATTTCGTAATCAAAGAAGAGCCTTCAAGGGCAAAGTGGAAGCGATAATCGTCTTGGCGAACATGAGATGTGCATCCGGAGCCGCCGATGGCCTCCGCGAGGCATGGCGATCCGGAAAGAGCAGCGAGGCAGGGCAACCGAGCAGCGCAAACAGGCGGCGCAACCAATTGTGGAGAAGAAATATGCATTCTTACAGGACGGGTGTAAGTTTTGGGGAGCGGAGTGCACTGGGCAGTGAGGGCAAAGAAACGATGCAGAGAAAAGCGGTGAGAAAGAGAAGTGAGCGCTTGCGCGCCGTTGCGGCTGTGCTGCTGACGCTGGCGGCGACGATGCCACCGGGATACGCGCAGCAAGCCGGAGCGGGCTCGAAGGGGCCGGACAAGGCGGCTTCGGAACTGCCGGCAGCGCCGGTGCCGGTGGCGACGCAGCCGTATCCGTTGCGCACAGCGAGCCGCGATTATTCCAAGCCGTTCGGGAGTTGGCTGCGCAATCCGATCGGCGTTTACATGCCGACGGACATTCCCAAGGCGAGCTTCACGAACTCCGTGCGGCTGACCGACCTGGTGAAGGACGGGAAGATTTACCTGAGTTTGTCGGATGCGATTGCGCTGGCGATTGAGAATAACTACGACATTGCCATTGCGCGCTATGACCTGGACATTGCGGACACCGATATTCTGCGCACCAAGGCGGGAGCGTTGCCGCTGGGCGCGCCCTCGGGGCTGGTGACAGGAACGCTGGGCGGTTCGACGTCAACGCTATCGACGGGAGGCGGCCCGGGCGGCACTACGGTTGGAGCAGGCGGCGCTGGTTCGGGCGTGAATGGTCTTACCTTGACGACGGCCGGAGCAGGACCATTGCCCGAGAATCTCGATCCGGTGGTCGCAGGGACCATTCAAATGGATCGGAGCCGGTCCCAGCAGACGAGCCTTTTCAGTCCCGAGTCCTCCAGCAACACTGACGCATACAACTTCACGTACAGCCAGGGCTTCGTTCCGGGAACGTCGCTGGCGATCTCCTGGAACAACGGCCGCACGAACACCAGCAGTTCGCTGGCCAGCTATACGCCGCAGCTTAATTCTTCGTTCAAGGCCACGGTGACGCAGCACCTGCTTCAGGGTGCGGGAATCTGGATCAACAAACGCTTCATGTATCAGGCGCTGAATGACCGGCGCATCACGGATTCCTCATTCCGGCAGCAGATTCTCTACACCGTGAACCAGGTGGAGACGATCTACTGGGGGTTGGTGCAGGCCTATGAGGACGTGCAGGCCAGAGAGCGCGCACTGGATCAAAGCAATCAACTGCTGACGGACAACAAGAAGCAGTTGGAGATTGGCACCATGGCGCCGCTGGATGTGGTGAACGCGGAGTCGAGCGTGGCGACGGACCAACAAGGGTTGATCAGCGCGCAGAGCGCCCTTAACTACCAGCAGGAGATCATCAAGCAGGCGATTGCCCGGAACCTGAACGATCCGGCTCTGTCGGCTGCACCCGTCATTCCAACCGATCGCGTAACCCTGGAGGCGATTCCGGAAGAGAGCCAGCCGGTGGAGGCGCTGGTGCAGGAGGCGTTCCAGCAGAGACCGGAACTGGAGCAGGCGGTGCTGACGCTACGCAACGACGAGATTACACTGAAGGGGGCGCGCAACGCGCTGCTGCCGGCGCTGGATGTCTACGGGTTCTACGGCTCCAGCATCATCGGCGGGTCGGTGAATCCAAACTGCAATTTCGAAGGGTTTTCGTGCGTGGTCGCCGGCAACACCGCGCCGGGCAGTTATGGGGGCGTGCTCAACGACCTGGTGAACAGCACGGCTCCGGACAAAGGAGTGGGCTTCAATTTGACGGTCCCAATCCGCAACCGCGAAGCGCAGTCGCAGCAGGAGCGCTCGCTGATGGAGTACCGGCAAGCGGAGCTGCGGCTGGAACAACTGCACACGGAAATTCGCATGCAGGTGGTGAACGCGATGTTTGCGCTGAACAACGATCGCGCGCAGGTGCGGGCGGCGGTTGCGGCGCGGGACTACGCGCAGCAGAGCCTGGACGCGGAACAGAAGAAGCTTCATCTGGGCGCATCGACAACCGCGAATGTGCTGCAGCAGGAGCGCAGCCTTGCGTCGATGGAGGACAACCTGATCGCCGCGCATGCAGCCTACGCAAAGGACCGCTCGGGTCTCTACCAGACGCTTGCTTCGACGCTGCAGCATTACGACATCAATCTGACGGAGGCCGCCTCGGGGACCGTGACGACGGCGCCGGTGGTTCCGGGAGTGGAAGCGGCGAAGCCGGGCAATGAGCCGACGATGACTCCACCGTTGACTCAGGAACAGCCGGCAGCGCCGCCGGCGCAATAGGCAGCGTCTGTGCTATCCCACGTCCCGAAATCGGGACGTGGGGCACCCAAGATTGGTGGGATGGCGAAATGGCCTGGCACGAAGCCGGGCCATTTTGTTTTGCAAGCACGAGCGCCGAGGAGATCGAGCGCTAGCGCTCGGCAACGCGATCGAGCAAATCGAAAAATTCAGGGAAGCTGATGGCGGCGGAGTCTGCGCCCTGGATGAGGGTGTCGCCGGTGGCGCGGAGGGCAGCGACGCTGAAGGCCATGGCGATGCGGTGATCGCCGCCGGAATCGATGGAAGCGCCGTGGAGGGATTGGCCGCCGGGGACGTCGAGGCCGTCGTCGAACTCGGCTACTTCCGCCCCCATCGCGCGAAGATTTTTCGCGACGAGGGCGATGCGGTCGGATTCCTTGACACGCAACTCGCGCGCGCCGCGGATGCGAATGCCGCCGCTGGTGAACGGCGCGATGGCGGCGAGCACGGGCAGCTCGTCAATGAGTTGAGCCGCGAGGGCGCCGCTGACTGCAGTCGATCCGAGGCCCTCGGGAGGCGCGGAAATCTGCACGACGCCGACCAGTTCGGCGTGCTTCTCTTCGAGATTGAGGACGGCGACGTGCGCGCCGAGTGCGGTGAGGACGTCGAGCAGCGTGGCGCGGGTAGGGTTGAGGCCGATGGAGTCGAGAACGAGGCTGGAGCCGGGGAAGAGCGCGGCGGCGCAGAGGAAGAATGCGGCGGAGGACAGGTCGCCCGGGACGGCGGCGTCGATGGCGTGGAGCGGCTGCGGGCCGGCGATGGAGATTGAATTGGATGTGCGGCTGAGCTTTGCTCCGAATGCGCGGAGGGCCAGCTCGCTGTGGTCGCGGGTGCGTGTTTCTTCGCGGACGGTTGTGGTTCCGGCGGTTTGCAGAGCGGCGAAAAGGATGCAGCTTTTGACTTGCGCGCTGGGAACCGGTGTCGTGTAGTCGATGGCGTGAAGCGGGCCGCCGTCGATCATGAGTGGGGCATGGCCATCGGTGAGCGTGAGACACGCGCCCATGGCCTCGAGAGGTTTGCGGATGCGCTCCATGGGACGGCGCGAGAGCGAGGCGTCGCCGATGAGGGTGAAGCGGCCGGATTGCGGCGCGAGAAGACCAGAGATCATGCGCATGGTTGAGCCGGAGTTGCCGCAGTTGAGGGGATGAGTTGGAGGTGTGAGGCGGCCGGCGACGCCGGTGATCTCGACGGAGCCGGGGCCTGTACGATTCACTTTTGCGCCCAGCGCCGCCATGCAGGCAAGAGTCGAAGCGCAGTCTGCTCCAGTGGAGAAATTGGTGAAGCGCGAAGTGCCCTCGGCGAAGCCCGCGAGCATGGCGTAGCGATGGCTGATAGACTTGTCGCCGGGCAAGCGAAGGCTGCCAATGATGTTTCGAGCGGGGTGGATAAGGCGTTCCTGTGCGGTGATGGGCAAGCGGTCTCCGGGGTGGTCGGTCGTCTCTTTGAGTTTATCGAATGAGGAGCCATGGATCGACGAGCCATGGGATCGGCGATTCAGAATTGGTTTCATTCGGAAGAAGAACGGCTGATAGACTGCTGATTCGGCCGAATTGCCGACCTTGCAGACACTTGAATTCAGCGAGGCCCTAAGTTGTGGGCCTGGAACCATATGATGTAAACGATTAAATTCGTCTAAATTTGCTGTAGACGGGGAATACGATGAAACGAATTCTTGCTCCTGTGGCGTGTGCCGTGGCACTCAGCGTGTGTTTGGGAGGTTTGATTGGCTGCGGCGGCTCGTCCAGCACCCCACCGCCGCCTCCTCCCGTACCCTCCATCTCCAGTTTCGTAGCGAATCCGGCGACCATCACAGCAGGAGCAAGCGCAACGTTGACGGGAGTCTTCGTGAACGGTACGGGCGTCATCACTCCCGGCAATCTTCCGGCTGTCAGCGGAAGTGCGGTGACCGTGAGCCCAACGGCAACGACGACCTATACCCTCACCGTCACGCCTTCCAGCGGAGCCGCGGTCACGGCGACCGCAACGATCACCGTGAATCCCGCGCCAACGATCACCAGCTTCGTGGCGGCTCCGGCAACGATCACCGCGGGCGGAAGCTCCAGCCTGACGGCAGTCTTCGCCAACGGCACAGGCGTGATCACGCCGGGCAATCTCGCTGTTACGAGCGGAACGCCGGTCAGCGTGAGCCCGACGACGACCACTACCTATACACTCACGGTGACTCCGCCTGCCGTTGGGACTGCGATCACACAGACGGCCACAGTGACCGTGAATCCCGCGCCGACGATCACCAGTTTCCTGGCGAACCCCACATCTCTCACTGCGGGAGGGACCACCGGCGCTAGCTTGACGGCGGTATTCGCCAACGGCACCGGCGTGATCACTCCGGGCAACTACACCGTAACCACCGGCGTACCGCAAAACGTCAACCCCACGGTCACTACCACCTACACCCTTACGGTCACTCCCCCTGCCCCCGGGCCCGCGGCCACCCAGACGGCAACTGTGACAGTCGTTCCCGCACCCACGATCACCAGTTTTGTGGCCAGTCCAACAACCATCGGGCCGGGAGGAAGCGCGAGCCTGACGGCAGTCTTTGCGAACGGCACGGGGGTGATTACGCCGGGCAACATCACCGTCACCACCGGAACGGCGGTGAATGTCAGCCCCTCGACGACCACAACCTACACTCTCACGGTCACCAATTCCATCAGGACGGCGGTGACCCAGACTGCCACGGTGACCATTAGCGCTATCCCGCCGGCGATTACAAGCTTCGTGGCCACTCCGGCAACGATCGGGGCAGGGGCAAGCTCCCAACTGACTGGAGTATTCGTCAACGGCACGGGCATGATTACGCCGGGCAATCTCGCCGTCACCAGCGGAACGGCAGTGAGCGTGAGCCCCGCGGCCACTACAACCTACACGCTCACCGTCACTCCTACGAGCGGGACGGCGGTAACCCAGACGGTCACTGTGACCGTGGTTCCCGCGCCGGTGATCACCAGTTTCGCGGCGAGCCCAGCGACCATCTCGTCAGGAACGAGTTCCAGCCTGACGGCAGTTTTTTCGAACGGCACGGGCGTCATCACTCCGGGCAATGTCTCCGTCACCAGCGGAACGGCGGTAAGCGTGAGCCCCACGACAACAACCATCTATACGCTCACGGTCACTCCTTCCCAGGGCACCGCGATCACGCAGACCACTACGGTTTTCATACAGAGCTCGGTATCGGTGGACCTGTCGAGCAGCGGCCCGGCCGTAACCGACCAGCTTATCGGGATGAACCTGGCAATGTGGTACGACCCGACCACTCCTGCAATTCAGACGGCATTCGCGTCGGCCGGCGTCAAGGCGGTACGTTGGCCCGGCGGATCGAATTCCGACCTTTATAACTGGGAAACCAATACCGAATGCGGCGGGTATTCCACTCCGAATTCCAATTTCACAAGCTTCGTCAACGATTTCGTCATTCCATCGGGCATCGATTTGGCGCTGACGGCAGACTACGGCACGGGTGAGAATTGCACCGGACCAGGAAGCCCGGCCGAAGCTGCCTCATGGGCCGCCGAAGCGTTGACTCTCGGCGTCACGGTGAGCCACATGACGGTGGGCAACGAGGAATACGGGAGCTGGGAGGTAGACAATCACACTACGAAGCACAATGGCGCAACCTACGCTGCCGCAGTGGCAGGCACCAGCGGCTACTACGCGCTGATTAAGGCGGCCTCTCCAAACACGCTAGTCGGCGTGGACGTGGAACCCAGTTATGCTCCGTGGGACACGGATGTGCTCTCCGGCGCGCCGTACGATTTCGTGGAATACCATTTCTATCCGGAGACGCCGGGCGAGGAAAGCGATACCTTCCTGGTGCAACAGGCGGCGCAGGAGTTGACTACGAAGATCAACACCATCAAGTCGGAACTGAGCACGGCAGGGGAGCCGAATACGCCCATTTACGTGGGCGAGATCGGAGGGCCTTACAGCAATCCGGGCAAACAGAGCTGGTCGGTTACTCAGGGCTTGTATGCCGGCCAAGTGCTGGGCGAAATGATGAACGATGGAGTCTCGCGCCTGACATGGTGGATTGGGTTCGGTAATTGTAACGGCAATAACGGCAACGACAGCTCTTCACTCTATGGCTGGCAGAACTTTGGGGGATACAACGTTTTTGCCGATGGACCCGGCGATACGGGCGGAACGAACAATTCGGCTTGTAACTACGGCGGCCCCATCGGCTCGATGTCTCCCACGGCGCGCGCGTTTCAGCTCTTCAGCAACGTGGCCGTCAACGGCGAATTCGCGCTGACCGCGACCGTGGCCGGCGATAAAACCAACGTGCGTGCGTATGCGGCAACCAGCAACGGCGGGACGGCGCTGGTGTTGTTCAACCTGAGCGAAAATGCCAACGCGCCGGTCACGATCACGCTCTCCGGGCTATCCTCCGCTTCCGGCGTGACCGTGGAGACCTACGACAAAGCAATCTACGATATGTCAAACCCGGCGACCACCGACACCTGGGCTCCGCCTGTGACGACCAATCTTGGCGCGCAAAGCCTGCCGCTGACTTTGTCGCTAGCCCCCTGGAGCATGAACGTGGTGATGATTCAGTAGTTGTTGGGCAGTAATTGATGCGGGAGGGTTTGCGCCCCGTTGGCGAATTACCGACGGGCTGCCCCAGGTCTCACGCGAGAGGTTTCACGTGATCCGGGACAGCCTGTTTTCTGTATGCAGTGCGCACGGAATCCTCAGCGCACGCGGAGCACGATGATGGTCTCGTCGTCGAAGCGGTCTTTGCTGCCCTGAAAACGGGAGACATCGGCGAGGACGGCGTCGGCGATTTCCTGAGCGGGGAGATCGCGGCTGGAGCAGAGCAGTCCTGCGAGGCGGTCTTCGCCGTACATCTCTTCCTTTTCGTTTTCCGCGTCGAGAATTCCGTCGGACACGAAGATAATGACGTCGCCTGGCTGGGTGGCGACGCTCAACTCCTCATAGGTGACGTTGGGAAACATTCCAATGGGAAAGCCCTCGGCGCGGACAGGGAGCGACTGGCCGGCGCGGCAGAAGACGGGCTGGACGGCGCCGGAGTTGGCGACCTGGAGGGTTTGGTTTTCTTCGTTCCAGAGGCAAAAGAGCATGGTGACGTACTGCGAGTCGAGCTTCCGCTCCTGAAGGGCATCGTTGAGTAGGGCGAGCATGGTGGCCGGGTCAGGCTGCTGCGCGGCGGCGGCGTGCATGATGCCGCTGACGAGCGCGGCGAAGAGCGCGGCTGGCGCGGCGTTGCCGCTAACGTCGCCGAGAACGATGGCGGTGCGGTTGGGGCCGTAGTCGAGGAAGTCGTAGAGATCGCCGCCGATGGTGCGGGCGGGAAGGAAGCGGACGGCCATGTCGGCGTGGGGATGCACGGGCGCCTCGGCAGGGAGCAGGCGGAGCTGCACCTCGCGGGCCATGGCGATGTCTTTCTCAAGCTGGCGCTCCTGGCGATGGACGGCCTGATAGAGGCGGGCGTTCTCGATGGCGATGGCGATCTGCGAGGCCAGGGTGGTGAGCATACGCTCGTGCTCTTCATTGAAGAAGTTGGGACGGGTGTGTTCGAGATCGAGCACGCCGATGACGCGCCCTTTGTAGAAGAGCGGAACGATGAGCTCCGAGCGAGTCTCGGGATTCATGGGCAGGTAGCGCGGATCTTCGTTGACGTCGGGGACGTTGATGGGACGCCACTCGCGGACCGCGGCGCCGACGAGGCCGCTCGAGATGGGAACGCGGCGGATGGGCGCGTGGACGTAGCCGAAGCGCCAGGCGTAGCGGGTGACGAGCGTGTCGCCTTTTTCGTCGAGCAGCATGATGGTGAACATCTGGTAATCGATGAGGCGGCGCAGGAGCTGGCCGACGCGCTCGAGGAGAGGATTGAGCTCGAGGATGGAGGCCAGCTCAATGGCGATTTCATTGAGGACTTCGAGAGTCTGCGCCTGGCGGGAGACGCGGGCGTAGAGGCGGGCGTTCTCGATGGCCTGCGCGATGCGCGAGGCCGTCATGGTGAGCACATGCAGGTGCTCGGGACGGAAGAAGTTCGCCTGTTCGCTTTCGAGATCCATGACGCCGATGAGGCGGTTCTTGGCGATGAGAGGGACGGCCAGTTCGGAGCGCACTTCGGGATTGGCGGCGATGTAAAAGTCGGCGGTGGAGATGTCGTTGAGGAGGATGGGCTGGCGGGTGAGCGCGACCTGGCCGACGACACCTTTGCCGACAGGCACGCGGGTGCGCTCGACCTGAGGCGTGTGGCCGATCTGGAAGCGCATGCGCAGGTCGTGCGTGCGTTCGTTAAGGAGAAAAATGGCGAAGATGCGATAGGGGATGAGGGAGCGAACGAGCTCTGAGGTGCGGGCGAGGAGGGTTTGCAGATCGAGCGTGGTGTTGAGCGCGTCAGTGAGACGCATCAGATAGGCGACGTCGGCGGGCTCAATGCGGGCGTTGATGGGGTCGAGGTACGCGGGCGAGTCTGGGGACGCCGCAGTTTCGGCCGGACGATAGTCGCCTTCGAAGTCGTGACCTGCGGGCGGCGGTGGATTCTGATCCGGCATCGTTATCGAGAAGAATCATACAGCGAGAAGCTGATGCGCAAGTGAAAGAGTGAAGGAGTGAAAGTGTGAAGGAGGGACTGGGAGCGGAAGCGAAGGGAGCGAGGATGTGTAGGCCTGAACGGTGCGACGCGTCAGGGTCTACTCCGCGCCGAGTTCGCGGAGGATGGCGACGGAGGCGGAGGAGCCGATGCGGTTAGCGCCGGCCTCAAGCAGTGCGCGGACCTGGGCAACATTGCGGATGCGGCCTGCAGCCTTTACGCCGCAGCGTGCGCCGACCACTCCGCGAATGAGTGCGACATCGGCGGGGGTGGCGCCGCCCGAGGCAAAGCCAGTGGCGGTGTTGATGAAATCGGCGCCGGCCTGAATCGCGATCTCAGATGCGCGCAGCTTCTCTTGCATGGTGAGCAGGCAGGTTTCGAGATTGACCTTGAGCGCGGCGCTATGATGATGAGCCACGGCGGCGACAGAGTGGATGGTGTGATGGACGGCATCGTGATTGCCGCTCTTCATCAGGCCGATGGGAAGGACCATCCCCAGCTCGCGGGCGCCGAGGCGGAGGAGGGCCGAGGCCTCCTGACGCAGAGTGGAGACCAGCGATGCGCCGAGGGGAAAGCCGATGGTTGCGGCGACGGGAACGCCTGTCCCGGCTAGCAGCCTGACCGCCGTGGCCGTCCAAACGGGATTGACCACGACGCAGGCGAAACGGTAGCGAGCGGCATCGGCGCAGAGAGTTTCCACCTGAGCGCGCGTGGCGTCCTGCTTGACGAGCGAGTGATCGATGATAGCGGCGAGAGACTGCCAGTCGGCGAGAGCTTTGGCGGTAAAAGCGGCCGAGTCGAAGGTCCCGTTATCAAAATCCAGATCGGAGTTCGGGACGGCGATGGAGGCAGTCATGGGGGATGCTCCTTGTCAACCATGGACTCCGCCGGCTGGGCGGCTGGTCCGCGGTCTCCGGGAGATGAGTATACGGCGGCGCCTGGGGCAGGCCCAAATGAAAGCGGTGTAAATCAGGCGGCAGGTGAAAACGACGGTATAAACGAGCGGTTGACCGACGCGAACGATGGTGGCACAGAACCGGAATTCCGCGGGCTACGCGGGCTCGCCGGGCGCCATGATGCAGATGTCGGGCAGATTGCGGTAGCGCTCGCCGTAGTCCATTCCGTAGCCGATGACGAAGAGGTTGGGAATGGAGAAGCCGACGTAATCGGCGTCGATTTTCTCGATGCGGCGCGACGGCTTATCGAGCAGCGTGGCGATGCGCAGCGATTTGGGATGCTGCTGCGCGAAGAGCTTTCGCAGATAGGCCAGCGTCAGGCCAGTGTCGAGAATGTCCTCGACGATGAGGACGTTCTTGCCCTCAATGGGCTGATCGAGGTCCTTGATGACTTTGACGGCGCCGGAGGAGCGCTGGCCGTTGCCGTAGCTGGAGACGGCAACGAAGTCGAAGGTGGCGTCGGCCTGGATGGCGCGGGAAAGATCGACGAGAAAGAAGGCAGCGCCCTTGAGCACGCCGATCATGACCAGCTTTTCGCCGTTGAGGTCACGGGTGATTTGCGCGCCCATTTCGGCAACGCGTTCGGCGATCTGCTGGCGGGAATAAAGAACGTCAAGGCCCTGGTAGGTCATGGTAGCCATGCACACAGTATCGCGCGATTTCGATCGGGACCGGCTGTGAAAATCGGGGGTGGAAAAGCGAAAGACAGCGGGGTTAGCGGCGCTAGCGGAGTTAGCGGAGTTGGGACCCAGCAACAGCAGAGTCAGAACGGCGTACTCCGCGGGGCTAGCGGGCTAGTGCGCGAGGGCGGCGAATTGGGACCGGCGCACGTCTATATACTTAGAGAGAGATGATTCCTTATCTGCACATTGGGCCGTTTAGCCTGCCCACTTTCGGGTTGATGCTATGGTTGGCGGTTGTGATTGCGGCGATCGTGGCCGACCGGGCGTTCAAGCGGGCGCACATCAGCGCGGATGCGGTGGGGATGGTGGCCGTCGCCCTTGTGGTGGGCCTGATTGGCTCGAAGATATGGCATGTGCTCGATTCGCCGGAGGAATTTCGGGTCGAACACTGGCGGGTTTTATGGGATAACGCCGGGTTTGCGTGGTATGGCGGATTGACTTTCGGCATCGCGGCGTTGGTGCTGATGGGCTGGCGGGCAAAGATTGGCGTCCTGCGCACGCTGGATTTGCTGGCTCCCGCGGCGGCGATCGGGTATGGCGTGGGGCGGATCGGGTGCTTTCTCTCAGGGGACGGCTGCTATGGGATCGCGATCCGGCCTGTTCACATCTTCGGGTTCGCGTTTCGCGCCTGGGGAATGGCTTTTCCGAATGGGATCGAGCCGGTTGATTATCCCGTTTACCCGACGCCGCTTTACGAACTCGGAGCCGGCCTGGTGATTGGCTGGTGGCTGTGGCGGCGGCTGGGCAAGCCGCACGCCACGGGCGCCATTTTGGGCCAGTACCTGGCGTTGAGCGGCATAGCTCGCTTTCTGGTTGAATTTATCCGGCGCAACCCCAAGGTTCTTTGGGGTTTATCGAATGCGCAACTCGCCAGCGCGGGTGCGGTGGTTGTGGGGATTGCGCTGACTTGGTGGGTGTCGAGGCGGCCTGTGCGGGTGAGGGAGAAAGCTCCGGAGAAAACAGGGGCGCCGGTAGAGAAGACGGCATAAGTTGATCGCTAACCAGCCGTCGCCTTACCGTTCCGGTCCCAAGGGTTAACGACGGCGAGGTTGCAACCGATAAAATCATTCACGTCCCGGGTTGCAAGAGTTGCGCCGTGAACACGGGCAATGGCGGCGATTTGCGCGTCGAGTTCGCGAATGGGACGGCCGATTTTTCTTCGTGCGGCGAGAATCTGCGCGTATTGGCGCGCAGCGGGCAGATTGAAGGTGAGAATCTGGCCGCGAAAATCCTCGACAATCATGTCTTCGACGGCCTCGCGCAGGGCTTTCTGCTTGCGTCCAGACGGCATCATCTCGACTCCGGAGAGCAGTTCGGCGAGGACGACGGATGTAGTCCACAAATCCTCTTCGGGATGCGAATCGAGCCATGCCGATACAACCGCGTCAGGACGTTCGCGCAGGTACTCAGAAATGACATTGGTGTCGAGCAGGATCATTCGTCGAACTTAGGCAGCGGGCGGCTGGAAAACGTGCGCGGTGGGATGGGAAGATCCAGGCCTCCAAAGCGGGCGAAGCGTTTGCGGAGAGCAGTGCCGAGGCCTCCGCGCCTTCTGGGCTGGGGCTCGTAAACCACGAATTCGGACAAGACCTCGCGCGCTTCGGCTTCCATGGAGCGGCCGTTGAGGGCTGCGCGTACCTGCAGCTTGCGCTTGACCGTTTCGTCGAGTTTGCGGATGACGATGGTTGCCATGAATCGATGCTAGCACAAGGGTGCTAGCAATGCAAGCAATGCTAGCATTTGAGGCTTGAATGCTTCGCGTTGGCGGGCTCTCCGCTTCTCGGCGGATGTGATTCGGCTCACGAAGCATCTGCCACCCTCTCATCGAAAAGTGATTTACGACACCTGTGATGAAGCTCACAGCCACTCGTGTTTTTCAGTAAGTAACTTCGGTCACAATAGAGCGGTTCCAGAGTAAACATGCTGTTTCCAGAGTCGCGCAGGGTGGCATTTTCTTGATGAAAATGCCATTCGGGATTTGGGGCTTTGGGGTGCGGCAACTCTGGAACTGCTGATACCGGCGAATTCCTGAATTGCCCTCCTCCTCCTCCTGATCCTTCAGGAGTTCGCTGGTGCAAATGTGTGAGCGAGGTAGGCATGGGCGAAACCATTTGGCAGTCAATGCAGCAGAAGGGCTACAACCGCAGAGAGTTTCTGCAATTCTGCACGGCGGCCGCGGCGGCGGCGGGTCTGGCACAGAGCGGCGTGGCGCAGGTTGTGTCGGCATTCGAAAAGAAGGAAAAACCGGCCGTGGTGTGGATGCACTTTCAGGAGTACACCTGCTGCAGCGAGTCGTTTATCCGATCGTCGCACCCGATTGTTGCGGACGCGCTGCTGGACGTGCTCTCGCTGAACTACACCGAGACCTTAATGGCCGCGAGCGGCTTCCAGGCGGAGAAGAGCCTGAGCGACACCATCGCGAACAACAAGGGTAAATACATTGTGTTGGTGGAAGGCGCCGTGCCCACGAAGGACGATGGCGTTTACTGCATGGTGGGCGGCAAGACGGCTGAACAGATTCTGCAGACCGTGGCCGCGGATGCGGCGGCGATTGTGGCGTGGGGAAGCTGTGCGTCAAACGGCTGCGTGCAGGCCGCGAAGCCCAATCCGACTGGAGCCACGCCGATCTACAAACTGGTGAACAAGCCGGTGATCAATGTGCCGGGGTGCCCGCCCATTGCGGACGTGATGATGGGCGTGGTGACGCACCTGCTGGTGCTGGGGCAAATTCCGGCGCTCGACGACCAAGGCCGGCCGAAGGAGTTTTACGGACGGCGCGTACACGACACGTGCTATCGCCGGCCGAATTACGATGCCGGGTTGTTTGTAGAATCGTGGGACGACGACGGCGCGCGCAAGGGCTATTGCCTGTACAAGATGGGCTGCAAGGGTCCGGTGACCTACAACGCCTGCTCGGTGGTGAAGTGGAACGAAGGCACTAGCTATCCGATCCAGTCGGGCCACAATTGCATCGGTTGCAGCGAGGCGGGCTTCTGGGACAACGGCCCGTTCTATCAACACCTGGCATCGTTCCCCGGATTCGGCATTGAAAGCACGGCCGACACCATCGGCACCGCGGTGGGAGTGGCCACGCTGGCCGGAGTTGCGGCGCACGCAGTGGTGACCAACATACGCAAGCGCAGCGTGATTGCGGAAGTTCACGCTGAAGATGAGAAGGAGTCGTAAACAGTTATGGCAACGCGTGTTGTCGTCGATCCTGTCACTCGCATTGAAGGCCACCTGCGGATAGAAGCGGTGGTGGAAAACGGCGTTATTACCGACGCGTTCAGCGCGGGCACCATGGTTCGCGGCCTGGAGAAGATTCTTATGGGCCGCGATCCGCGCGATGCCTGGGCCATTACGGAGCGCGTATGCGGCGTGTGCACCACGGTGCACGCACTGGCCAGCGTGCGCTCGGTTGAAGATGCGCTCGGCGTGAGCGTGCCGCCGACGGCGGAGATTATCCGCAACATCATGCTGACCACGCAGTACGTGCAGGACCACGTGATCCACTTTTATCACCTGCATGCGCTGGACTGGGTGGACATTGTGAACGCGCTCAAGGCCGATCCCAAGAAGGCGGCGGAACTGGCGCAATCGTTTTCTCAGTGGGACAAGAACACGCCGGCATATTTCACCGCGGTGCAGGACAAGATCAAGGCGTTTGCGGCGAGCGGGCTGGGCATCTTCGCCAACGGCTATTGGGGCCATCCGGCGTACAAGCTGCCGCCGGAGGTGAACCTGATCGGCGTGGCGCACTATCTGGATGCGCTGGAATGGCAGAAGGAAGTAGTGAAGATTCACGCCGTGTTTGGCGGCAAGAATCCGCACCCGAACTATCTGGTCGGCGGAGTTCCGTGCTCGATCGACGTCAACGAGGTGGCGGCGATCAACTCGGACCGGTTGAACCTGGTGTCGCGGCTCATCGGGCAGGCGGACGAGTTCATCAACCAGGTTTATATTCCGGATCTGCTGGCCGTGGCGTCGTTCTACAAGGAATGGGCCAAGTACGGCGGCGGGCTGCACAACTATCTTTGCTACGGCGAGTTTCCGACCAGCGGCTACGGGCATCCGGAGTCGTTCAAATATGCGCGTGGCGCGGTGCTCAATCGCGATCTGAGCACGGTTTATCCGGTGAATCCGCGCGACTCGCAGGAGATCAAGGAGTACATTGCGCACTCTTGGTACAAGTACGACGGGGGCGACAGCGTGGGCCTGCATCCGTGGGCGGGCGAGACGAACATCGCGTACAGCGGACCGAAGCCGCCGTTTGAAAGCCTGGAAGGTTACGACAAATACTCGTTCCTGAAGACGCCGCGCTGGAAGGAAAACGCGATGGAAGTGGGACCGCTGGCAAGGCTGCTCGTGTCATATGCTTCGGGTCACGCGGATGTGAAGGAAACAGTCGGCATGGTGCTGGGCAAGCTCGACGTGCCTGTGGATGCGCTGTTCTCGACGCTGGGAAGGACGGCGGCGCGCGGCATCGATGCGGCGCTGGCCATGATCTGGCTGAAGGAGTTCTATGGCGATTTGATGGGTCGCGTGAAGATCAACGAGGTGTCCACGTTCAACGGCGAGAAGTGGGAGCCGAAGACCTGGCCGGCGGATTGCGAAGGCGTGGGCCTGGTAGAGGCTCCGCGCGGCGCGCTGGCGCATTGGATCAAGATTCACAACGGCGCGATTGAGAATTACCAACTGGTTGTGCCCACGACATGGAACGGCTCTCCGCGCGACGGCAAGCAACAGCGTTCGTCGTTTGAGGCGTCGCTGATCGGGACGCCGGTGGCGAAGCTGGACGAGCCGGTGGAGATCATTCGCACCATCCATTCCTTTGACCCGTGCCTGGCCTGCGCCGTGCATCTGTACGATCCGCAGGGACGGCACCTTCACCAGGTTTCATTCGAGTAATGACGATGAGCACACAGAGCACTCGTGTACGAGACGTTTTCAAGCTGAACGGCGGGGCGCCGGTGGAGTACAGGCGCGTGTATGTGTGGGAGCTGCCGGTGCGGGCGTACCACTGGATCAACGCGATCGCGCTGACGCTTTTGTGCGTGACCGGCTTCCTGATCGGTCATCCCATCCATCTGGCGTACGCGCCTGAGGCGTATCAGCAGTACTGGTTCGGCTGGGTGCGGTTCCTGCACTTTGCATCGGCGTGGGTGTACGTGTTCAATTTTCTGGCGCGGCTTTACTGGGGATTTGTGGGCAACAAGTACGCAAGGTGGACCAATTTCTTCCCGGTGACGAAGCAGCAGCAGCAGGAAATTGTGGACGTGGTGAAGACCGACGTGTTGCAGGTGAAGATGCACGGGGAGATCTCCACCGGGCACAATTCGCTGGCGGCGCTCATCTATTTCCTGACGTTCATCGCGTTTTGCATCCAGACCATCACCGGTTTCGCGCTCTATTCTTCGATGAGTTCGTCGTGGGTGCCGAAGTTGTTCAACTGGGTTGTGCCGCTGCTGGGCGGCGATGCCGGGGTGCGCTTCTGGCATCACACGTTCCTGTGGTTCTTTGTCACGTTCGTCATCGTTCACATCTATCTGTCGTTCTATCACGACTACATCGAGGGCCGCGGTACGGTAAGCTCGATCATCGGCGGGTGGAAGTTCGACAGGGTGAGAGATGCAGGGAACAAGGGAGCAAGGGAGCAAGGGAACAAGGATGCAGGGAGCAGGGAGTAAAAGACCACACCTCTGCGCTATGCATTAGTGAATCGCTGGCAGGACGAGGTGTGTTGGTGGGCGCGCAGAAGAAGACGCTGGTGCTGGGCCTGGGCAACGTCATCATGGGCGATGAGGGCGTTGGTGTTCATGTGGTGCGCGCGCTGGAAAAGCACACATTGCCGGCAGGGGTGGAGTGCCTGGACGGCGGGACGGGCGGATTCATTCTGCTGGAGCCGCTCGAAAATGCCGACCATATCATTCTGATTGATGCAGCGGCGGACGGAAACCCTCCCGGGACGGTCACGCGCACAACGCCGCGCTTCTCAAAGGACTATCCGCCGACTCTGACGGCACACGACATCGGGGTCAAGGATCTTCTCGACGCGTTCTATATGCAGGGCGGAACGCGCGAGGTGGTCTTGTACGCCATCGCGATCGATCCCAGGCAGCCGATTTCGATGGAACTGTCGATCGAGTGCGCCCGGGCGGCCGAGACGGCTACATACGAGATTCTTGCCGAGCTGAATACGGGCGCTGCCGGCGCGTAAGTCCAGCCGTTCCTTCCCTTAATCGCGTCGCGGATTGCAATTCGGACCAAATTAGTCTAATATTCTGACCATGGAAGCAATGGCCTGTTGTCGCTCGTGTATGTCGCTCGCGCGGCAACGGTGACCTGGGTCTGAACTTCCGAACAAAAGTCCACGGTTTCCCCGATGCCCGCGATTGAGCCAAAAGCTCTCGCGGGCATTTCATTTGAGCGAAACGAAAAGAGAAGAGAGAAGATGAGCGAAATACCGGCGCCAAAAGAAACCAAAGCCCAGCGGATGGAGCGGCTGAAGCGCGAAAAAAATCCGTGGGAGGCCTTTGACGAGGTTCGCGCGTTCGCGCGTGAAGGGCGCTCGAGCGTGGCGCCGGAGTGGGCGTCGGCATACTTCAAATGGTGGGGCGTGTATACGCAGGGCGATGGCGTGGGCGCGACGGGCGGCAAGGGCGGAGAAGGTCTGGCCACTGAATGGTTCATGATGCGGATCGGCATTCCCAACGGGATCGTTTCCGCGAGCCAGTTGCGAACGATCGGCGAAATTACGCGCAAACAGGCACGCAACCTGGCCGATATTACGGTGCGCCAGAATATCCAACTGCATTGGTTGACCATCGAGTCGCTGCCTGAGGTAGTGGATGCGCTGGACGCCATCGGGCTTTCGCCCAAAGGCGCTTGCGGAGACGTGGTGCGCAACGTGACGGGGTGTCCGCTGGCCGGCGTGGCTGCCGACGAGCTGATCGACGCTTCGCCGATTGCGCGCGGAATCGCGCACGAGTTGACGGCGAATCCCGAGTTTTACAATTTGCCGCGCAAGTTCAAGATTTGCGCAACCGGCTGCCCCTCGTGGTGCAGCTATCCCGAGATTAACGACATTGCGCTGACACCAGCGGTGCGCGACGGCGAAGTGGGCTACTCGTTGCGCGTGGGCGGAGGGCTTTCGAATGAGCCGCACCTAGCTGTGAAGCTCGACGCGTTTGTGCGGCCCGATCAGGCGATCCGCGTGGCGCGCGGCGTGACGGAGATCTTCCGCGAGCAGCAGGGACTGCGCGAGAGCCGCGACAGGGCGCGACTCAAGTACCTGTTCATGCGCGAAGGGTGGACGGCGGAGCGTTTTCTTGACGAACTGCACGCAAAGATCGGATTCAGGCTCGATCCCGCGGCGTCCGAGCAGGTTCCCGACGACGTCCTTCGCGACCATGTGGGCATTCATCCTCAGCGGCAACCGGGATTGGCCTATGTGGGTGCGTCCGTGTTGCGCGGCCGCCTCTCAGGGGAGCAGCTCGTGGCGGCGGCGGAATTGGCGGAACGGTTTGGAAGCGGGGCACTGCGTCTCACTGTCTCGCAGAACCTGGTGATTATCGATGTGCCCCAGGCGAAGACCGGGGAATTGGCGCGCGAGCTTGGGCAGATTGGGCTTCATGTCGAAGGCTCGATGTTCTGGCGCGGCGCCGTTGCCTGCACGGGCACTGAGTTCTGCAAGCTGGCGATTTCAGAGACCAAAGGCTTTACGCGGTGGCTCGTCGACGAGATGGAAGAGCGGCTGCCGCAGTTCGATCAGCAACTGAAGCTGCACGTAACCGGTTGCCCGAATAGTTGCGGCCAGCACTGGATTGCGGACATCGGACTGGAAGGCAAGAAGATCAAGTACGAGGGCAAGCTGACGGACGCTTTTTACTTTTGCCTCGGCGGAGCCGTGGGCCAGCACGCAGGAATTTCGCGGCCGGTGGGTTACCGCTGCCCGGCGCCGCTAGTGCCTGAGGCGATCGAGCGGCTGCTACGCCAGTATCTGGCTCAGCGGAAGCCTGACGAGAATCTGCGCGCATGGTTTGCGCATCACTCGAACGACGAGTTGCGCGCGCATCTGGCAGGGGAAGTTTTAGAGGCGGTGGAACGCGACCTTCCGGCTGGGCCTGTGCCGCATGCGGTGGCGGAGGGATGAAAGCAGGGAACAAGGGACCAAGGGACCAAGGAAACAGGGACTACGAACAGCGAACTAAGAACTGCGAACTAAGAACTGAGAACTACGAACTGAGAACCACGCGATGAGTTTGTTACCGATATTCCTGAAACTTGAAGGGCGGCAGTGCCTGCTGGTTGGAGCGGGAACTGTGGTTCTGGAAAAGATTGGGTCGCTGCTCAAGACGGGCCTGCGGCTGCGCGTGGTTGCGCCCGAGGCGCGGGCGGAGGTGAGGGAACTCGCTGCCGAGGGGAAGCTGGAGTGGGTGCAGCGGGAGTTTGAGCCTGCGGACCTCGACGGCAACTTTATCGTGATCGCCGCGGCCGACGTGCCCGAAGTGAACGCTTCGGTTTATCGCGAAGCGGTGGTGCGTGGAATTTCCTGCAACAGCGTGGACGATATTCCCAACTGCGACTTTTTCTTTGGCTCGGTGGTGAGCCGCGGCGATTTGCAGATTGTGATTTCGACGGCCGGGGAGAGCCCGGCTGTGGCGCAGAGGCTGCGGCGGGAGATTGACGAGCAACTGCCGCAGGATTTGGGGCCGTGGCTCAGGGAGCTGGGCGAATTGCGGCGCGAGGTTCTGGCGGCGCATCCGCGCAACGAAGAAAGAAGGCTGCTGCTGCACGAGCTGGCACAAAGGCAGATCTGCGATTCGGCGTTGTGCGCGACGAAACAGTTGGCGCGAACGGGCAGGGAAGGAGCGCGGGCGGTTGCAGGCAGCGTTTATCTGGTTGGAGCCGGTCCGGGAGATCCGGAATTGCTGACCCTGAAGGCGGTTCGGCTGATCGAGAGCGCGGACGTGATTCTGCACGACGATCTGGTGCCGCAGGCGATTCTCGATTTGGCCAGGTCCGGCGCTGAATCCGGCGCCGAAGTGGTGAACGTGGGCAAACGATGCGGCGCGAAAAACATCACGCAAGAAGAGATCAACGCGTTGATGATCGAGCACGCGCAGGCACAGCGCAGCGTGGTGCGGCTGAAGAGCGGCGACCCATTGCTATTTGGCCGAGCCGCCGAGGAGCTGGCTGCATTGGCAGAAGCCAGCGTGCCCTTCGAAATTGTGCCGGGCGTGTCGGCTGCGCTTGCAGCGGCCGCAGCGATTGGCCGGTCGCTAACCGATCGCGATTGGGCCTCGCATGTGATTCTTTCGACCGGGCATCATGCGCAGTCACATAATCGCGAAGGGTTGCCCGTTGTTGAAGCGGGCACGCGCGTGGTCTACATGCCAGGCCGGGACCTGACATTGCTCGCAGCCGAATGGCTGGCTGAAGGTCTTCCGGCCGATCTGCCGTGCGTTGTGGTTTCGCGCGCGGCGCAGCCGGACCAACGGGTGATGCATACGACACTCGGAGGGCTTGGCGAGCTGGGCGAGGTCGAGCCCGCTGCCGCACCGAGTTTGCTGATCGCCGGATGGGCGGTGCGGGAACGCACGACGGCCGGCGAACTGCTGAAGGACGCCGGCGCCCTAGCCAACTGATTCCGATTTCCATTTGACGAATGCTTGAAGCTCGACGTGCTGGCCGTGCCCGCTCGCGTGGTTCGTATGCAATGGCGAAGCTGTTACCCTGAATTCATGAAATTCGGCGTGGTGGTTTTTCCGGGGTCGAATTGCGATCACGATGCCTACAACGTGATTGCCGAAGTGGCGCGGCAGCCGGTGGTGTTCCTGTGGCATGACAGCGAGGAACTGCAGGGCGTAGACGCAGTGCTGGTTCCCGGTGGATTTGCCTATGGGGACTACCTGCGAACGGGCGCGATTGCGCGTTTTTCGCCGGTGATGCAAGCGGTGAAGCGGTTTGCCGCGGGCGGCGGGTTGGTGCTGGGAATCTGCAACGGGTTTCAGATATTGACTGAGAGCGGATTGCTGCCCGGCGCGCTGATGCGGAACGCGGGGTTGAAGTATATCTGCAAGCAGGTACACCTGAGAGTGGAAACGACCGCGAGCCCATTTACGAATCAGTTGAAGAAGGGCGCGGTGCTCCAGATTCCCATCGGGCACATGGAGGGGAACTATTTTTGCGAGCCGGAGGAGCTGAAGAGGCTCGAGAGCGAGGATCGGATTGCGTTCCGGTACACGACGTCGAAGGGCGAGATCACGCAGGAGGCGAATCCGAACGGTTCGCTAAGCAACATTGCGGGGATTCTGAATGAAGGACGGAATGTGCTGGGGATGATGCCGCATCCGGACCGGTCGAGCGAGGCGCTGCTGGGGTCGGCGGATGGATGGGGAATCTTCGAGTCAATGATTGGGGTGCTGGAGGAAGCTAGTAGCCGGTAGCCTGTAGCCGGTAGCTTTTTCGTGCGAGCGCCTGGAGCGTTGGACGATCCGGAAGGATGCCAAGGAATCGTAGGCCGGCAATCGAAGATTTTGTTCAAGCGAACCCTCCAACCTATAAATAGACAGGACCATGATCGACATTCACCATCACCTGATTTATGGAGTGGATGACGGGGCGCCGGATCTGCAGGCGTCGCTGGACATGGCGCGAACTGCAGCGGACGAGGGCGTAACGCACATTGTGTGCACGCCACACGCGAGCGATGAGCACCCTTACAATGAGCCGCTGATTGAGCAGAGGTTCGCCGAGCTGAAAGAGCGGCTGGCGGGCGTGGTGGAGTTGAGCCTGGGTTGCGACTTTCACCTGACGGCAGACAATGTACACGATGCGGTGATGAATCCGCTGCGATTCTCGATTGGCGGGAAGGGATATTTGCTGATCGAGTTTCCGTGGCAGGTGATTCCGCCAAGCATGAATGACGCGATGTTCCGGCTGCAGGCGGCGGGATACACGCTGATCGTCACGCATCCCGAGCGATACCCGGCTGTGCTGCGGCAACCGTACTTGCTGGGCGAGTGGATGCGGAACGGATGCCTCGTACAGGTGACGAGCGGCTCGCTGTACGGGCGCTTTGGAAAGGCGCAGGAAGCGTTTGCCAACGAACTGCTAGAGAGGAATTGGATTCATTTTCTGGCGACGGATGCGCATCATCCGATATGGCGGCCGCCGCACCTGAAGAGCGGCTACGAATACGTGGCGAAGCGCCGTGGTGAGGAAACGGCACGGCGGTTGTGCGAGACGAATCCGCGAGCGGCGGTTGAAGGTGCGCCGTGGCCGGAGCAGCCGGAGGCCGAAGGGTTGTGGGAGAATGTCCCGCTGCGGTTTGCCGGGCAGGCATTTGCGGAGAGCTCGAAGGCGGGGCGGTCAAGCAGAGGCAAAGCGGATGAGAGCGGTGACGGTGGAGCGAAGGCGGGCTTCTGGAGCAGGCTGTTTTGGAAGGTAGCAGCGGAGATAGCGGAGTTAGGAAAGGCAGCAAGGGAGCGAGTGAGCAAGGGAACAAAGCAGCGGAGTTAGCGGAACTAGCGGGGCTAGAGCGGCGCGCGAAGAGCCAAGGCTGATCAGGAGAGGCCGAGGCCGCCGTCGACGACGAGAGTTTGGCCGGTGATGAAGTGAGGGCCGGTGGCAAAGAAGAGAACGGCCTGGGCAACGTCGTCCGCATCGCCGTTGCGGCCCATGGGAGTCTTGGCGGCGAACCGAGCCGCCTGCAATTCCGCCCTACGCTCCGCTTCACTGCGCGAAGGATCGAGCGCGTCGGGGTTTTCGTCGCTGCTCTTCTCATGCAACGCGATCCAGCCGGGAGCGACACAGTTCACACTGACGTCGGGCGCGAAGGCCTTGGCCATTGCCTGGGTGAGCATGTGGAGCGCGGCTTTCGATGCGCAGTAGTGTGCGTGGCCGGCCCAGGCGTGGAGACCACCGAGCGAACCCATGTTGATGATGCGGCCGTGCGCCGCGCGGAGATGAGGCAGGGCTTCGCGCGCGACGAGGAAGGGGCCGCGGGCGTTGGTTTCGAAGACGGCGTCCCACTGGGCGAGGGTCAGGCTCTCGAGGGCCGCGGAGGCAAAGACGGCCGCGTTATTAACGAGTATGTCGAGGCGGACAAACGCGGCGGTGACCTGGGCGACCGCGGCGCGCACGGAGGGTTCGGAGCGAACATCGCAGGGGACTGCAAGAGAGCGGCGGCCGAGGGCGGCGATGGCGGCGGCTGTGGCTGCAGCTTCGGATTCAGAGGCACGATAGGAGACGGCGACGTCGGCGCCGGCTTGAGCCAGCGTGAGTGCGATGGCCCGGCCCAGACGGCGAGCGCCTCCCGTAACGAAGACCGATTTGCCGGCGAGAGGCTCAGTAGGATTCACAAGATCAGTTTAGCGACGAAGCGGGGCTGGCGGCGTTAGCGGTGTTAGACCCACGGAGCTTACTTGGGCGGGGGCTGCGGTTGGCTCGGATTCGACGGCGGATCGGATTGCCCGGAAGAGCCCGAGGGTTTGCTGCCGGAATCGGGGGGCGTGGAACTCGGCGGTGAGCCGGAGGATTTACCGGTTCCAGAGTTGTTGCCGGATCCCGAGCCATTGCCTGCGCCGGAATCTGGGTTGGAGTTCTTGTAGACGGAATACTGCGGGGCGGGCCTTCTGAGGCGAACGTCCATCGTCATATTGGGCTTGTCGATTTTGTAAATCTGGCCGTAGGTTTGGAATCCATCGGCAATGACTTGAAGAGTGACGGTATCGCCGATGGGGATCACGTCGATGATGGCTTTGCCGTCCTCGTTGGTCTTGAGCTCGAGAGCTCCCGTGTCCTTGTCGCCCTGGATGGGATGGAAGATGACATGAGCGTCGGCAATCGGCTTGCCGTTGTAGTCGCGGACGACGGTGACTGCAATCGTCGCGGAAGGCGGCGGGGCTTTGTATTTGCGGCCGTGATGGGAGTCGTCGTCCTGCGCGCGCAGATTGAGGCAGCCGGCGATGAGGCCAAAAGAAACAAGAACGACGCAGAAACGAAGAGATGTACGGCGGAACATGCCTTCCATTGTAAACGGAAGCGAGAACGGCTGGCCTGAAGGCAAATCTCGGTCGGAAATCGGTGACTTGGACAGTTCCGTGAGAGACTTAGCCGGTCAAGCGGCCCTTTGCCAGTCAAGCGGTCCTATATAGGAGGCGAAATTCACCTAAAGAACGAAAGAATGTGAGTGAGAAGCACTCAGATATTAACGTTTAGCCCCTTGACAAGGTCGCCTGCGTTGCCTATCTTTAGCAATTGGAAGGTTAGAGTGCTAGTCAGCCTCGGCAGACTGGTGGGAGCGCTCACCAGCAAGGCTCGAAATCCCCGGCGGTCGGCACTCCGCAACTTCCTGAATCTTTTAATTTTACCAATCACCAAGAGCCGCGTTCCGGGAGCAAACCGGCGCGCGACAAGGAGAAGCGAAGCAATGGCAGATACCGTGAAACATGGAATTGAACCTCCTCCTACCGTGAAACATGGAATTGAACATCCTCCAGGATACAAACCAAAGACTGCAACCTCGTTCACTCCGCTCCACGACCGGATTCTGCTCCGCAGAGTGGAAGAGGGCGAGACGGTTCGTGGGGGCATCATCATCCCCGACAGCGCGAAGGAAAAACCCCAGGAGGGAGAAGTCATCTCCGTGGGCAAAGGCAAGTCGAACGACGAAGGCAAGGTGTTTCCGCTGGACGTGAAGGCGGGCGATCGCGTGCTGTTTGGCAAGTATTCAGGCACAGAGATCAAGATTGACGGCGAAGAGCTTCTGATCATGCGCGAGGAAGAAGTTCTCGGCATCCTGAAGAAGTAGCTTCGGAGTGGTCAGTGATCAGTGGACAGTGGTCAGCGAAGACCGGACCACGGCGAACACTCGATCCTGACTCTTGGCGAGAGTTTTTGATTGGCAAACGCTGAACACTGATCACTGAACACTGATCGCTGTTCACTGACAACTGACTAAGGAGAGTTTGAAGACATGGCAAAGCAAATCTTGCACGGTGAAGATTCCCGTCAGGCGATTCTGCGCGGCGTGAACACGCTGGCAGACGCTGTGAAGGCGACGCTCGGGCCCAAGGGCCGGAACGTTGTGATTGAGAAGAAGTTTGGCTCGCCCACCATCACCAAGGACGGCGTGACGGTGGCCAAAGAGATCGACCTGAAGGACCCGATGGAGAACGTGGGCGCGCAACTGGTGCGCGAGGTTGCCTCAAAGACCAGCGACGTGGCCGGCGACGGCACGACGACGGCGACGGTGCTGGCGCAATCGATCTTCCGCGAAGGCGTGAAGACGGTGGCGGCGGGCGCCAATCCGACGGCGCTGAAGCGCGGCATCGAGAAGGCCGTTACCGTGATCAACGGCACGCGCGACAAGGACGGCAAGTGGAATCAGGACGGCGCGCTGAGCAAGCTGTCGAAGCCGGTGAACGAGGGATCGGTAGCCCAGGTGGGCGCGATCTCGGCCAACGGCGACGAGGAGATCGGCGCCATCATTGCCGAAGCTGTGAAGGTGGTGGGCAAGGATGGCGTGATCACCATTGAAGAGTCGAAGACCATGCACACCGGTCTTGAGACTGTGGACGGAATGCAATTCGACCGCGGCTATCTGAGCCCGTACTTCGTAACCGACGCGGAACGGCTTGAAGTGATTCTCGAAGATCCGTATGTCCTCATTTATGAGAAGAAGATCAGCGCGATGAAGGATCTGCTGCCCTTGTTGGAGCAGGTTGCGCGCGGCGGCAAGCCGCTGCTGATCATCGCCGAGGACGTTGAAGGCGAGGCTCTGGCAACGCTGGTGGTAAACAAGCTGCGCGGCACGCTGAACGTGGCTGCGGTGAAGGCTCCGGGATTTGGCGATCGGCGCAAGGCCATCCTGGGCGACATTGCCGTCCTGACTGGCGGCAAGGCCATCACCGAGGACCTGGGCATCAAGCTGGAAGGCGTGAAGATCGAGGACCTGGGCAAGGCGAAGCGCATCACCATTGACAAGGACAACACAACGATCGTCGACGGCGCAGGCAAGGCCAGCGACATCGAAGGCCGCGTGAAGGAGATCCGGTCGCAGATTGAGAAGACCACCTCAGACTACGACAAGGAGAAGCTGCAGGAGCGGCTGGCGAAGCTGGTGGGCGGCGTGGCCATTATCAAGGTGGGCGCGGCGACCGAGACCGAGCTGAAGGAGAAGAAGGCTCGCGTTGAGGACGCGCTGCACGCAACGCGTGCTGCTGTCGAAGAGGGAATCGTCCCGGGCGGCGGCGTGGCGCTGGTGCGCTGCATACCCGCGGTACAGACGCTGATTGGCACACTGAGCGGCGACGAAAAGACCGGCGCGAAGATTGTGATGAGGGCGCTGGAAGAGCCGCTGCGCCAGATCGTCGACAATGCCGGCGAGGAGGGTGCGGTGGTACTGGCCAAGGTGCTGGAGTCGAAGGAAGCTCACTACGGCTACAACGCGCTGACCAACAAGTTCGAGGACCTGGTGAAGGCCGGCGTCATCGATCCCACAAAGGTGACGCGGACGGCACTGCAGAATGCGGCGTCGATCGCGGCGCTGCTGCTGACCACCGAAGCGCTGGTGGTTGAGCTGCCTGAGCCCAAGAGTGCGGCGCCGGCAGGTCATGGCGGCGGCATGGACGGAATGTACTAAGGACAGTTCACAGTTGTCCGTTCACAGTTCGCAGCCAGGGAACTGCTGAATTGACAGCTGTGGGATTTCGAAGCCGATAAAGCGAAAGGCCTCCAGCGTGAGCTGGGGGCCTTTTTTTCGCGCAACAGAGATAATGGCGCCGTGCACTTGTGGAAATGCCGCCAAGCGGTCCAACCGTGGACCGGGTCAAGCGAATTGTTTCCGCGCTACATTACCGCGGCAGTTGCACTGGCGACCGCAATTCCCGCGTCTTCGACCGTGGGTTGCGGGCGCAGCGACCGTAGCCAACCAGCGGAAAGCCATGCGCGGGGAATCACAAATTCCGACCAGCCACAATCCAGGCAAACTCGAATGTCAGGGGAAGGCGTCATCGGGGGGTGACTCAACGTGCGCGGACTGTTGCGATACAGCCGAACTTCTGCCGGAACGACCGATACGGCGGCAGATTGGCACTTGGGGCAGATCATTTCCACACCTCAGGAGGTCCGAAAGGGTCGGAACTCCCAAAAAAGAATTGAGGGAGTGATTCAATCTAACGGAATTAGGGACGAGATTTCAACAAGAACAATCTGAAAGATGCACGAAAGTAACATTTAGATTCATAATATAAACACATCTTTCTGTTTAATGAAATAAGACCTGGAGGCACCCGACGCCTGGAAGACGAAGCAAATGGGCGATTTGGAAGCCGTCTCAGAACACTGCCTGCGTCGGAAGTGGGTTGTACGCTGCGGCTGGAGAGGAATTGACACTGTCGGGGGACGAGAGCCCATTCTTCGCCTGCAAGCCAGGAAGCAGCGGGGCATTGACAGCTGCACAGGCAACGTTCTGGAAGAAACGAATCCAGGGCAAAGAAAAACGCGGCGGCCGAAGCCGCCGCGTTTTTGGGATGTTACCGCCGGCTCAGAAATTCAGTCGGGCAGCAATTTCGATCTGACGCGGCGTGAACAGGAAGCCGCTGTTATTTGAGCTGGTGGGTATCAGGTAGGTGTTGTTCGAAGGGTTCGAAGTGCCTTGTCCCTGATAAGTCGCCGTTGTTCCTGACAGTTTGTAGGCGGTTGTGCCAAGTCCATCGATGTTCTGGTGGTTGGCAATGTTGAAGAAGCTGGCCATCAGTTCAAGGCTGCGGGAACCTTCGAAGACGATATCCTTCTGCAGGCGAGCGTCATCCACGATGTGCCGGGGATAGCGTCCTGTGTTCGATCCGATCTGGGGAATCAACGTTGAGCCCGAGCCGCCATTCCAGTCGCTGAGAATGCCAGCGTTGAAGAAGCCGCTGACGCCGACGGTATAGGGCAGGCCGTTGGACATCTGGAAGCTGTCGTTGAGGCTCCAGTCGTTGACAACCCACTTGAGAGGGTTGCCGGAAGAGATATTCGGGAAGTTGTAGAGCGCGTAGGCGACAAAGCGGTTGGGAGTGTTCCAAGGCGAGTCGCCGTAGTTGAGGCGCGGGTTCTTGTAGGGATCGTACCACGCGTTGATCGCGGTACTTGTGGTGTTGGCGTTCTGTCCGAAGTCAAGGGAGTGGGACCATGTGTAGTTGGCATCGAACTGGACGCTCTTGAGCGAGTGGTTTTGAACTTCGGCCACCAATGCGTTGTAGTTCGAGTTGATGTTACTGATCATCTCGGTGATGACCTGGAAGTTATTCGCTACCGAGCCGAAGAGGGCCGTATTGCCGTAGCCGGTGAATTGGGGAACCTGGATGACAGTCCCATTCGGCCCGAGAGGTCCTTTTCCCGAAGCGTCGGAGACTGTGACGTTGATGGTGGTTTGATTCGGGTTGAGGTTAACGTCGAGGAAGTTAGGCAACTCGCGTCCCAGGCCGCCGAGGTAGCTGAGCGCGAAGAAGGTTCCGCGGCCGAATGACTGCTGGAGCTCCAGGTCGAACTCCTGAACCTGAGGAGCGCGCAGATTGGAGGCCAGGAAGTTGGAGCTTGGGACGGCTCCAGCAGCGCCTGCGCCCGCTACGATATTGGGCAGTGTTGGGGCGCCGGCGGTGGTGACTTTGTAGGTTGTGGTGAATTGGCTGTTCGGACTGCCGGTGCCGAAGCGGATATCGAGCAGCTCGCCGTTATTGATGCGGCCATAGTAGATTCCATAGCCGCCGCGTAGAACCGTGTTGCCGGCGCCGTCGAGGTTATAGGCAAATCCAACGCGCGGGCCGAAGCTCATTTTGTCGCTGGGATTATTGGCCAGTTGGGGGAACGGAACGAAGGAACCGGTTGCGCTGATCAGGCTGGGAGTCGCCGGCGGCAGGGCCTCGTAGTCCCAGCGCAGGCCGAGCTCCAAAGTGAGCCGGTGAGTGATTTTCCAGTTATCCTGGCCGAAAACGCCGGAGTCAAGGGTGCCATCGGCATAGACATGCGGCCCAAATGTTTGAGCAAACGTGGAGTAACAGGGGAAAGTGCCAACGGCGTTGCTGGTCGACGTTCCATTTCTAAGGTTGGAGCTGCTGCAGCCGCCGGTTTTTCCGGCGACTACGTTCATCTCATCGTTGATGAAATTGCCGACATAACTGTAGGTGTAATAGCCGTTGCCGTCGTATCCGTAGGAATTGGTGAAATCGTAGTTATGTAATTCGTCGACGCCGAATTTGAAGCTATGATTGCCCTTGTTCCAGTAAAGGATGTCGCCGATCTGCCATTTATATTCGGCGGGATTGGCAGGGCGGTAGGAATAATACGGCGATCCCATAGACATGCCTTCGGATGTGTCCATGGCGATCTCTGGAATAGAATGATTGGCGGCGATTCCATTGCCCTCGAGGTAGTTCTTGGTGTAGTCGGTCAAAGGCTGCTGAGTGTCTGACAGCAGTTCGCGGCCGTACTGGTAGAGCACCTCGTTGCTGATGTTGTTGGTAATGAGGCTGGTAAGCTTGGCCACGCCGTAATCCAGCTTGACGAAGTCGTTGCCCCAGGTGTCGCGCGCGTAGGAGTTGGTGGTTGAGGTCTGGACGTCGCCCGGCGCATCCCAGCGGAGACGGTGGGCGAGAACGCTCACATGCTCTTTGTCATTAACCTGCCAGTCGAGTTTGGGAGTGTTGATCTCCTGAAATCCGTTACGCGGTACAGTTCCGAGATCGCCGTTCATGTTGGCGATCCAGGTATCGTAGGCGGTGACGCCCTGATCGTAAGCGGTGGTTGCGCCGTTGGTAAAATGCTGGCGCGCGGCCAAGGTGCAGGCGTCGGCATCGATGGCGTTAGTATCGCCGGTCCAATAGCCGGAGGTGAGATTGCAGCCTGAGATGGCGGTGCCGCTGCCGCCGGTCAAGGCCGACGAAGGGTTGGGCAGGGAGTAGAACGCGGTCGGGTTGGCGGGAATAGCAGCTCCGGGAAATACGTGGGTGTGCTGGTCGTAGGTGTAGATCCAGAAGAGCTTGTTTTTGATGAGCGGGCCGCCGATGGTGAAGCCGTAGATTTTGCGCAGATCCTCGGGCTTGATGTGCTGCGAGACATAGGTATTTGTTGAAGTGTTCAGGAAGGATTCTTTGGCGTAATCGTTAAACGCATTCCAATTGCTTTCGCGATCCCAGAAATAGGCCTGCCCGTGGATTTGATTCGTGCCGCTCTTGGTGACGGAGGTGATGACGCCGCCCGCGGCGCGGCCGTACTCGGCGGAGTAGACGCCGGTGTTGACGGCGAACTCGCGGACGGCGCTGGCGGAAGTGGAGTAGGCCTCTCGGGTGCGGCCGCGCTCCTCGCCATAAAATGCATCGTTATCGTCGGCGCCGTCGATCTCAACGTTGTTGAGAACCGTGCTGATGCCGCGAATGCTGACGAGTCCAAAGCCGCTGGTATCGGCGACGACGCCGGGTGTGGTCAGGGCTAAGGCCGACCAGCGGCGGTTATTGATAGGGACATTTTGCAGGGCCGCTGTGTTGAGTGTGTCGGTGAAGTCGGGCGATTCGAGGTTCATGACCGGGGCTTGCTCTGTGACGACGACTTCAGTCGAAGCCGAAGCGACGGCTAAACGTGGCTCGAGGGACGTCACCTGGCCGACAACCACGAGGACGTCGTCAGCGCGATACTTGGCGAAGTTGGGTGAAGTGATCGCGACGGTGTATTTACCCGGCTCGAGCAGAGGAGCTTTGAAATAGCCGCTGCCGTCGGTGACGAGGTTCACGGCGAATCCGGTCGCAACATTCTGGATATGAACGGCGGCGCCGGAGACTGCAGCATCGGAGGAGTCCAGGACAGAACCCGCGATCGAGCCTTGCGTCGTGGACTGCGCGTTCAAAGATATCGAGCTGAAACACGCAGCGAGGATGAGAAGCGCCAAGCAGCAAAGCACCAGGCGGATCTTATTGAATGTCATAACTGCCCTCCAAAGTAGTCGTTTACGTTTGACCATATTCCGCGTGAATTGATGGCGTCGTCGCCGGCGTCTTGAATTGGCGCTGCGGTCAACGCGCAGGACCCAGTGAAACGGTGCGACAAGCGCCGAGCAGCTCTCAAAGCCGATTCCGGCATGGAACGCGTGCCTGCTCAAAAATCCTCGACACTTGAGCGTACAAATCTTCGATGAACTTGCGATGAAAAGTGAAGTGAAACGTCGTGAGCATGCAACCCGGGATTCGGACCTCGGGCGGTCCACGAATGCACTGGGCCATCGGACGGGGGAGACGTGTCCAGGTTGGCCGGTGACAATCGGCTGTTATGCCCTCACGAAAATGAACTTCAAATGCAGCAGCAACACTAGTGTTTCTAGCGAAAACAACCTTTGCCGGCTGCAACGAGGAGGCTTCTTAACGGATTGCGATTGTGCCTTTGCGTCGCAGTCGACACGTGTCTGAAACTTCAGCTGCGCCCCAAAAACGCGGGCTGAAGCATTCCCTCAAAGGACAGCACTTTGGGGTGTACAGCATTCTCTCAGGAACAGTCATTGTAGGACAGAGGCGAGCATTTTTCCAAGAGGTAATTCAAAAAATCTTCCGCAATTCGGGAAAATCAACGGTTTAGCCGTCAACGTGTGGAAAACGGGGCCTATTCATAGACGATCCTGCGCCAGGATGCGCGATCAAGCAGGCGCAAGTGATCTGTGGCTGAACAAGGCGCGGGGTGAAACCCTTCGTGGGCCGCGCCTGCAACCGGGTCCGCACTCTTTAGAGCAGAACTGAATCAGTGGCCGCTGCCCGGACCCCAGCGAATGCGCAAACCGGCGCGCAGCGTGAATGGAAGGCTGGGATAGCCGATGGGCGCGATGTGCTGGGTGTCGAGCAGATTCTCGGCCTGCGCAAAGACGTCAATCCAGCTAAACCACTGGTAGCTGCCGCCGAGGTCGAGTTTCGCGTAACCGTAGTCGAGATTGCGATTGGGCAGAAGGAGACTGCTCATTCCGGAAGCATCTTCGCCTTCAAGATAGGTTGAGTCGTCGCTGCGGCTGGCGAAGGCTGCGGAGAAAATTCCGGTGATTCGTTTGTTGGCGTAGGTGGCTGTGAAGTAGCCGGTGTGGGGCGCGCGGCGGAAGGGACGAGCGCCCTCGAGCGGGGCGTAGGGGCCAATCTGAATGCCGTTGGGTATGTTCTGCCAAGTGGGAATGGGGCCGAGCAGAGCCTCGTCGTCATTGGTGAAGGAGCGCTGCACCACAGCGTCGAGGTAGGTGTAGCCACCGCGGAGAAAAATGTTGGAGCCGATTCCGGACTCGACCGATGTTTCGATACCCTGAGCGCGGAAAGCCTCGGAGTTGATCGTCAGCTCGTAGGCGAAGTTCGCTTGCAGGACTTGTTCGAGTGTCTGCTGCTGGGCCGGGGTGAGGTTGGGCAGGAGCTCGGGAATCAGGTCTAGACCGACGTACTCGATCTCCTTGCCGAACTCGTTGTGGAAGTAGCTCGACTTGAAGATGATGTGCTGGCTGAAGAAGGACTGCTCAACACCGCCCTCGTAAGAGCGCATAGCGGGCGCGGCAATCGGACTGATGTGCAGCGCCTGAATGGTGGACTGAGCGCCGTTGTTCGCTAGGAAGTTGTAGAGCGAGTCGTCCTGATCGGTGAGCTTGGGCTCGCGCACCGCTTCGCCGAAGTTGAAGAGAACGCGCGTGCCGGCAAAGGCACCGCTGCGCGGGCGAAGCACATAGTAGTTTAGGCCGGCGCGCGGCGAAGTCTGGAGCCCGAACAAAGAGTAGTGTTCGATGCTGCCGCCCAGAGTGTAGAAGAAGCGATTTTTGAAATCGCCGTGCACCGCAAGGGGGATGAAGTAGTTTGTGCGCTTGACAGGCGTGTAGTACGTGCTGCCCGGCTCCGCGCCGCGCTCGTCTTCATACTGAAAGCCAGCGAGGCCGGCCAGGTGCGGAGTGATGGTGATGTCGCCCTGATAACCGGCCAGATCGCGATTGGAGACGTACTGGACACGAAATGTTGAGCAATCGAGGACTGCCTGGCCGGTGGCGGAGTAGCCATTCGCGCCGGCGATGGTGACGATGCTGCCAAGGTACGCAGGGCCGAAGCAGTAATTGTTGTAGGACTGGAAGATTCCCGGGGTGGTCCAGCGGGAATCCTGCTCGCGCTTGCGGGTTAGGCCATAGCGGATAACATTGTGCAGGCTTGCGGTGGTCTGGTTGTCGATGGAGGCGCTGAGGAAGATGTCCTGATTCTTTTCTGTGGCGTCGTCGGCGATGTGATAAAAGTTCCAAGCGTTCGGTACGCCAGTGGCGTCGACACCGTAGTGGAGAGTAGCGCGAAGTTGCGTTGTGCCGTTGAGAGCCCAGCCGAGGTTGGCTGCCGATGTGGCCACATGGTACTCGTCCATGGGCAGATCGTTGGCGGTCTGCAGCCAACTGAAGGCGCCGAGGTAGTCGAGCTGCTTGTGGGTACCGGCAAGTTCAAGCTCCTCGCGCGAGGTGGAGAGGTTGCCGGCACTGCCTTGGAAAAGCAGGGAAGGGAAGCTGGTGGTGCCGTGAGGCGTGGTGAGGCTGACGACACTCGAATCAGCGCCCGCGCCGTAGAGACTCGCATCGGGGCCGCGATAAACCTCGGCGCTTTCGATGGCGGTGGTGGAGAGTGTGCCGAAATTGAATTGATTTCCCAGGTCGCCGATGTCGACGCCGTCGAGGAGCATTTTGTTGTCGTCCGAGTCGCCGCCGCGGACGAAGACCGAAGTTGCCGCGCCGTTTTGGCCAGACTGCACGACCGTGGCGCCGGGCATGAGGCGGAGGTCGCTGGTGAGATCGTTGCGGAGAACGAGGTCGAGCGGACCGAGCACGGTGGTGGCGGCGCTGGTCTGCGGCTGCGGAGTCGGCGTGCCGGTAGCGGTGACCACGATCGATTCGCGCACCCAGGCCGGCTCCAGCACGACGTCGCGCTCGATGGAGTCAAACTGGCCGGCGTAAAAATTGGGTGTTTGCAATTGCCGGAAAGACTTGGCAGAGACGACGAGAAAGAATCGGCCGGCGGAGCCGGTGGTGATTTGGAAGCTGCCGTCAGCGTTGGATACCGCGGAGCCGATGACATGGCCGTTCGAGACGAGCGAGACTGCGGCGCCTGTAACTTTGGCGCCAGTGGCATCCGTGACGAGGCCGCGGATGGAAGCGGCGGAACAGAATGCAGCGCAGAGCGCGAGGCATCCGGCGGCGAATGCGCGAGGCAGTGCGTGGCAGGCCCGAGACAAGACGCGGCGGGAAGTTGAGCGCAGAAAATCGGAAGTCGGCATGAGAGCTCCTTCGTTCCCCTCGGAACGTGAAAGCGGTTAGGTGCGCCGAGGACCGGTCTCCTGACTTGCGCTCGTTTCAGCCGCCTTCCCAATGCCGAACCGAATGGCTTCGACTTCAGTGGCTTGATGCGGGTTCCGCACAGAGCGAAACACACGGGCTGAAATCCTGGTCGAATCCTGCGCCTATTTATACGACGGCAGGGAAAACAGGTGCGCTCACAGTTGCGGGGCAGTGGCGGAGTTTCACCGCCTTCCCGAACATCCTGGCGATCGCGATGATGAGTAGCGCTGAAGCGCAGGGCTGCAGCAGTGATGTCATGGAAACGACTTCCATGACATCAACTTTTATAGCGGGAACGGCGCGGGAAGTCAAAGGGGCAGGTTTACAGTCGCGCCTTCGCGAAGGCGCGGCCCGACCCTGACTTCAAATATCTCTCAAAGGCTAATCCACGACTTTCATCCGTAAAGGCGACATAGGTCTTGATATGCCAAGGCCGATATTTGGCAGTATGAATCACTGTGCCCGAGTTGTGTGCAGAAAGGCGTGCCTTTAAGTCACCAGTGATGCCCGTGTAGAAGCGCTCCGAGTCCGTGAGGCTCTGCAAAATGTAAACGTACTTCATGTGGAGTCCGCCTTCGCTTGTGCTACGGCGCGACAGCCTTCGCCATTTAACTGGCTCGCCGAGGCGAAGCCCGCGATGGCGGGCGAAGGCTGGTGACCCCGGCCTGATTCGAACAGGCGACCTACAGTTTAGGAAACTGCTGCTCTATCCATCTGAGCTACGGGGCCGCTCGATCAATTTTACGGGATTGTGGGTGCAGCAGTCTCGAAATCTGCTGGTCGAGATTCGACTCGGGCCCTGGCGGGTCCCGGGGGAACTGAGCTGCGACGACACAATTCACAGGTCGACCGGTACGGCCACGGTAATTCACGCGCTGACGCTTGAGGCCGGTAGGCAATCATTCTCCCCCAATGCGGCACGGACACGGCTGCATGTGGCTCACGACTTCACCGTGATGCTGCGCACCGACAGCGAAAGCGGGCGCAGGTTAACACGGTCTCTGGAGGTGTGGCCCTGACAGATCAAGTTGTTGAGGTACTTCGCGATCGAATCCCATACATTCTATTTGGTACAGTTTTCCTGTTTATCGGATTGTGTGTATGCGGCGTCGCCGTGATGCGGCGCCGGAGCGGGGGGAAATTCTACACCTGGCTCGGAATCTGGAGTGCGGTTGAGGGAACCGAATACCTGTTTGGTTCGTTGGCTGACCTCGGACTTTTGCCGCATTGGATCTTGGCCTGTCTTCCATACGTGGGCAATATTTTGTCGTTCTCGGTCGTGGTGATTGCTTTGCTGGCCTTTCTCGACCTAAGCCAGGACAAACTGCGGCTCTTTCTTCAAGGAGCGATTGTAGCGGGGCTCGCGATTGCCGTGGCAGACATTGCCCTTTTCTTATTTACCGGCTCTTCGTTCAAAATCATGCCATACAATCATCTCCTCGCAGCCATTTCGCTCACAACCCTGGCAATCGTCGTCGCTGTGCCAAAACTCTGTCGGAGATTCCTCGTCCTGCCCAACCGCACGGTCCTCTCTCTAGGCATCCTTCTTTTCGCTTTGGAGGCGGTTTATGGCAACTTGTCGCTTCCACTGAGGCTCCCGAGTCCGCCCGAGATCCTGGACCCGCTGGGGTTTGCTGTCCTCCTATTTTGCTTTGGATATGTTGCCGTGCAGAGCTTGGAAATGAACTCGTCACCGTCCGCAAGGATTTGAGAGCCTGGAACAGACTCGCGGGCATTGCAATTCTTGCTTTCGCGAACAGCCGGCGATAAGCGTCAGTATTACAGTGGAGGCCCAGGAAGAGCGACTGCATATCTCGAAGGTCCTGGAGAGAGATCGGCGACCTGGAGGGCTCGTGGCAATCTGAGCTACGGGGCCACACCCGCTTTCTGCCAGATGAGAAAGAAAGTCGGATGGCGAACTGGCTCACGCATGCCTGCCGAAGTTGCCGATCTCAATTCGTTGCAGTGGCTAGCCAACGCTTGCGCAATCCGGTGGCCTGGACAAGAACACAAACCGCATAGTAGCCCGCAACCGCCAACCAGCCGCTTGCCAGCGTGCCTGCCAGTACCTGCTCGAAGATGAAGATGGCAACGCTTGCCCGCGAGAAGGCGGTGAGCAGCCATATTATCTCGAGCTCTTTCTTGGCGCCGCCTCGATACGCGACGAGCGCCCCGTAGAGACAGGAGAGACCGACCGAAAAGACAAAAGCGCCAACCAGTGCAGGGAAAATCAGCTCGGTGGCGGGTGCGGGCAAGTGCAGCAACTGAAGGGTCAGAGCCGGTGTGATCATCAGCAGCGCCCCAATTGCAGTGTCGGAAGCTCCGGTCAGCAGTTGATAGCCAAGCAGGATGGATCGGTTCACGCTGTCTTCTCCTGTACGGTTGCGGCGGCTGCGACTGGCTCGCGAAGCCGTGTTGAAGAATCGACGAACCTTTCGCGTGATTTGAGGCACGAAGTGGTTCCAGTAAGAAGACGAAGACACAGAAGTTTAGGAAAGCATCGAAACGCGCAATGCTCGATGACGTTTGGTTCATTTCTACCGCAATGAACCATGCGCGTGACCTGTTGAGGTCGACAAATGCGCTTGAGGCATGGTGTGACTACAAAGTTGGTGATGTGCGCGGCGCAGCGGCGAAACAGCGCTTCATAATGGCGCGCGCTCACGATCATATTGCGGCGAGATGACAGAGGCTCGACGCAAAGATGACGATCTGTTCATTTGGTCGCCGGGGGTGTCCAACGAAATCGTTGAGCAAGGCTCGTTATCCCGTGAAATCGCTTCGCGAATGCACTAAGATCGCGTCATGCGTCTTCTGCTCGTTGAGGATGAAGTCGACATTCAGCGTTTCCTGCGGCGCTCACTGGATGAAGCGGGATACGAAGTGGAAGTTGCCGGCGACGGCAAAACAGCGCAACAACTTTGCGGCGAACATTCATTCGACATTCTGATCGTCGATCTCGGTTTGCCCGATGAAGACGGAATCGGTCTGATCCTCCGATTACGTCAATTGGGCGTCCGAGCGCCGGTGCTGATTCTGTCGGCGCGCAGATCCGTCGATGATCGGGTGCGTGGCCTCGAACAGGGAGGCGACGATTATCTGACCAAGCCGTTCGCGCTTGCAGAGTTGTTGGCTCGGCTGCGCAATCTGGTCAAACGCAATCACCCGCCGACAGGAGAAGCGACTCGTCTGCGCGTGCTGGACCTTGAATTGGATCTCCTGCGACGCGAGGCAACGCGCGCCGGCCAGGTCTTGCAGTTGACTCAACAGGAATTTGTCCTGCTCGAATACCTGTGCAGGAATGCGGGCCGCGTGGTGACGCGCTCCATGATCCTGGATCAAGTGTGGGGTATGCGGATTCAACCGGACACGAATGTCGTGGATGTGCACATCTACCGTCTGCGTGGCAAGGTCGACGGCACTGGTCAACAACCGCTGATACAAACCATGCGAGGGATGGGCTATGTCCTCAAAGACCGCTAAACCGCGCATGCATAGCGCCGCCTGGCGAATTTCGTGTTGGGCTACGGTCGCCTTTGCTTGCGGAACGATGGTCGTCTTTGTTTTCCTTCACCGTTTTGTCGCTGACGACATACAGCGGCGCAGCGACGCATGGCTTTCGGGAGAGGTTGAGGTTCTGGGAGACGTGGCGGAGCGGACACCGAAGGACGCACTGTATGGGCGCGTTGTAGGGGAGATAGCCGAACTTGCAGCCAGGGAGGTACCGAATAAGCTGCCTTCGGAAGGCAGCCCCAACAACACTGTCTTCTTTTTGCAGACCGGCGCCGACGGTTCACTGAAGCTGTGGGTTGGCGCAGGCAATGGCGCGCCTTATATGGATGCGCTGCGGGCGATCGAGATTCTTCCCGACCGCGCGACCGACGTTCATGTGGCTGGGATCACGATTCCATTCCGCGTTGCCTCGATCGGCATTGACAATGGCAGTCGTATCTTCCTGGGGTTGTCGGAAAGGGACGAGCTGCGCGTGCTTAATAAATTGCGCCTGCGTTTTTTCCTGCTGTGGCTGCTGCTCGTCTTGTTAGGATTCGGCATTGTGTTCTTCACCACGCGGCGCATGCTTGGCCACGTACGCAAGATTACAGAAGCAGCGTCTAGAATTGGACATTCCGATCTTAATGCGCGGGTGCCAACCATCAAGCGCAACGACGAAGTGAGCCAACTCGCGTTGACTCTCAATCGCATGCTCGATCGCATTGAGAACTCGATGCACCAGTTGCACACGATTACGGATTCATTGGCCCACGATTTACGCAGCCCTTTGACAGCGATTCGCGGCAAGCTCGAGATGTCGCTGCCCGCGGTTTCCGATGAGGAACATGCCGAGGCGATTGTCTCCGCAATAGAGGAACTCGATCGTCTCACCGAATTCCTGAACAAGTCGCTCGACGTCGCGGAAGCGCGGGCAGATGCTTTGCGCATTACGCGGAGTGAGATCAATCTCACCGAATTGCTGAGAACGATGATCGATCTTTACGAACCGTCGATGTCGGAGAAAGGCGCTGAGGTCCGGTTGCAGGCCGAAGATGATGTGATGATCCTTGCGGATGCGGCGCTTCTTCATCGCATGATTGCCAATCTTCTCGACAATGAGCTAAGGCATCTGCCCCGCGGGTGCGCGGTGAGCATCCAATTGCGGCCTGACGAAGATACCGCAACGGTGATTCTTGAAGATAACGGCCCCGGTTTCGATCCCGAGGTTCTTCTTCACGTCTTCGAACGCCGGATGAAGGGGCGAGATTCCGATGGGCACGGACTTGGCCTGGCATTTGTGGATGCTGTAGCGCGCGCGCATGGAGGCGCTGCAGCCGCGTCAAATCGGGAAAATGGTGGTGCGCGGATGATCGTTACACTGCCGCTCGCTACGCCGCATCCCGGAGGCAGAGTGGGAGCTGCAACGGCCGGGCACGGCAAATTCGCCTGAGGCCAGGGGAAGTTGACGGCGACTTTCAGGCGTTCGACGAGCAAACTTTGAGAGCGGAAGGTGCGGCTTTCAGCTTGCCTTGTGCGCGCGTACCATTTCGAGAAACAACTGTTGCACGCGCGTGTCGGCCGACATCTCGGGGTGAAATGTAGCAGCGAGAACATGACCTTGGCGCAGCAGTGTCGGGAAGCCGTCGCGGCGGGCGAGCACTTCAACGCCTTCGCCCACACGGGTGATGCGCGGCGAGCGAATGAAGACCATCTCCAGCGGACCTCCAGGCAGTTCTGTGGGAAGCGTGAGGATAGTCGAGTCGATCTGGCGGCCGTAAGCGTTGCGCTCGACTGTCGCGTCAAGCGCTCCCAGGCTGCGCTGCTTTGGGTGCAGCACCTCGCGCGCAAGAAGGATACAGCCGGCGCAAGTGGCAAAGACCGGCTTAGCAAAGGCAAACTTGCCGATCGAGTCAAAGAATCCGTCTTTCTCGAGGAACTTGAGCATGGTGGTCGATTCGCCGCCGGGAATCACGAGGCCATCGAGCGAGGCCAACTCATCCGCTTTGCGCACCAGCACGGTCCGCGCTCCGCTGCTCGTGAAGGCACGGGCGTGCGCATCGTAGTCTCCCTGCAGAGCGAGTACGCCGATGGTGAGGGATTTCGTGTTTGCGGCGCTTTCGTGGGCCTGCTGAGCTGCCTTGGTGGCCATCGATTTCCTTCTATATATGATAGCGACCCGCGTCGATACGGCGCAGCTTTCGGCGGGGTATATGTGCGGTGCGTGAGACCTGTATCCTCAGTCCATGAACATGGGCGCTTCCCCAACAACCGGCAATCAACTTGAACATGCGGCGTCCTCTTATCTGCGCTCGGCGCGGCATCAGCCGGTACGCTGGCACGCGTGGAGCGAGGCGGCGTTTGCGCGAGCACAGGCTGAAGACAAGCCCATCCTGCTCGACATCGGCGCGGTATGGTGCCACTGGTGCCACGTGATGGACCGCGAATCGTATGAGGATGCGGAGATCGCCGCGCTCATCAACGAGCTTTTTGTGGCTGTGAAAGTGGATCGCGACGAACGTCCCGATGTGGACGCCCGCTACCAGGCCGCCGTGTCGGCGATCAGCGGGCAGGGCGGGTGGCCGCTGACGGCGTTTCTGACGCCCGACGGGCGGCCATACTTCGGTGGCACGTATATTCCCCGCGACGACCGTTACGGGCAGCCGGGAATGGGACGCGTATTGCTCGCCATGGCGCAGGTTTGGCGCGAGCGGCGAGAAGAGGCGCTGGAAACTGCGGGCAGCGTGATGGCCGCCATCGAACACAATGAAAGCTTCTCCGGCCGAGGCGGCGCGCTGAATTTGGAGCTCGTCGACAAAATCGCCTCGTCGATTCTTGCGCAGTTCGATCCGCGCAACGGTGGCTTCGGCTCGCAGCCCAAGTTTCCTCATCCGGCGGCGCTCGACCTGCTGCTGCAGGTGGCAACGAACCGCGGCAACGACCGGGCGCGCGAGGCCTTCACCACGACGCTCGAAAAGATGGCGCGCGGCGGCGTCTACGATCAGCTTGCCGGTGGCTTTCACCGCTATAGCGTGGACGAGCGCTGGGTGGTTCCTCACTTCGAGAAGATGATCTACGACAACACCGAGCTCTTACGCAACTACATTCACGGCTATCAGAGTTTTGTTCGCGAAGATTTTCTCTTGATCGCGCGAGAGATTGTGGCCTGGCTCGACACAACCATGACCGACCGCGAGCGCGGCGGGTTTTATGGTTCGCAGGACGCCGATGTGGGACTGGACGACGACGGCGATTACTTTACGTGGACCCTCGAGGAGGCACGCGCAGTTCTCAGTGGTGAAGAACTGGATTTTGCCGCGAAGTATTGGGACATTGGCGAGCTGGGCGACATGCACCACAACCCGGCGAAGAACGTGTTGCATTTGAATCTGACGCTAGCCGGAATCGCCGTGCAGTCGGGCGTTAGCGAAGAATCGTTGCGCAAGTTGCGTGACTCGGCCCGGGCGAAGCTGCTGGCGGCGCGCGCGCAACGGACCGCGCCCTACATCGACCGCACGCTCTACACAAGCTGGAATGCGATGGCGGTGACAGCGTACCTTGAAGCGGCTCGCGTGCTGCGGATAGACAAGGTACGCGAATTCGCGCTGCTCACGCTCGAGCGGCTGCTGGACGAAGCCTGGGGCGGAACGACCGCGCTGAGGCATGTGATCGCATACCCTGAAGGCCTCCGGCCGCGGGAGAGCGCTCCCGCGACGCTCGACGATTATGCATTCACCGTGAACGCCTGCATTGACGGGTGGCTGGCGAGCGGCGAGATGAAGTTTTACCGCGCGGCGATCAAGCTGGCCGACGCCATGATCGAACAGTTTCACGACGCCTCAGCGGGCGGCTTCTTCGACACTTCCGCGCCGCTCAACGACGAGCCGGCAGAGATTCCGCTGGGCGCATTGACGGCGCGGCGCAAGCCACTGCAGGATGCGCCGACGCCCGCGGGAAATCCTACAGCCGCCACTGCCTTGTTGCGTCTTGAGGCTCTGAGCGGACACGAGGATTACCGCACGATCGCGGAGGGAACGCTGGCCAACTTTGCCGGGATCGTGGAGCACTTCGGTCTCTACGCGGGCAGCTACGGACTGGCCGCCGAACGCCTGCTGCTCGATCCGGTGCAGGTGGTGGTTGTGGGTTCAGGGCCGGAGGCGGATCGGATGGAAGCAACCGCGGTCGCGGGCTTCGCGGTGAACAAGACCGTGATGCGGATTGAGCCTTCGCGGCTGGTTCCTGGCGAGCTCCCCGATGCGCTGGCCGAAACTTTGCTGCAGGTGCCGGCGCCAGCCGGAGGAAAAGCATGGGCATTGGTCTGCCGGGGCCGAACTTGCCTGCCGCCGGTGACGGACGCCGAGGCCCTGCTGCAGGCTCTGACGCCGGCTCCATAGCGCGAAAGCCCCAACGAATCCACGTTATTCGCCGCCGAACGGATTCGTTTCCTGCGGTTTGATCGTTGTTGGATCGCGCGCGGCCTCCGGCTCCTTTGCTTCGGTCTCCAAGCCGCCCACAGCCGATTCTCCTGCCGGTCTGAACACGCGGTACGGATCGCCGGGAAGCATGTGTTTTTCTTCGAGAGCGAGCCGCACCCGCCGCTGGAATTCGCGCATGGGTCCGTATTGCTGGGTCGCGATGGTCTTGAACACAACGGGAAAGATGACCTGCGAGCCTTTGACCGCGTCCACGCCCAGAACCTGTGGGTCCTCAAGAATGACATGCTTGAATTCGTCACTGTTTCGGATCTCCATGGCGATCTGCTTGAGCAGTTTTGTCACCTCGTCGGGATGGGCGGAGAAATCGACGCTCACGTTGACCGTGGCCACGGAGAAGTCGGCGCTCAGGTTGGCGACGGTGGTGATCTGTGAGTTGGGGATGACGTAAAGAGTTCCATCGCCGTCGCGAACCATGGTTTTGCGCAGGGTCATCGATTCGACGGTGCCGGTAAGACCAGCCAGGCGAACCGTGTCGCCCACGTTGAACTGATCCTCGATCAGAAACAGCATGCCGTTGAACATGTCCTTGACGATGTTTTGCGCCGCCAACCCGATGGCGATGCCCGCGACACCGGCCGAAGCCAGAAGCGGGGCGAGATTGAAGCCCATCGAGTCGAGCGCTTGCAACATGGCGATCACGCCGATGATGGCCAGCCCGGTGGCACGGATAACTCCAGCCATGGTCCTGACCTCGGCACGGCGCCCCAGGCCGGCTCCGCTCTTCTCGGAAACATGGATCATGCGAAAGGTGGCAAGACGCAGTAAGCGGCTGAGAATAAAAGCGATGAGCGCAATCACGATCAGTCGCGGCAGCTTGGCGTGGATGAACTCCTGGCTATCGTTGATCCACTCGTCGAGGACCCGGCCCAGGAACCGGCCCTCCTGGAACCAGCCCCAGCGCAACATGAGAAGAGGTTCCGCGGTCGGCGAAAAAAGAGTCATGCCAAATCTCCACTTTCTAGACTAAACTGTGCGCAGGAACGGCCGGAACCGGGGCCTTGCTCGTCCGAAATCCTCCCTTGCGAACAGTGAGCGAATGAGACAAGTCAGCAGCGAAACAAAAAACCAGAAACGCCGGACACAAAGCCGGGCACGATGGCTCTGTTTTCTTGGATGCATCGTCGGCTTGGTCGTCGCAGCGGGCGTGGGACTTATTCGAACCCAGGCGCAAGAGTCGTTTCCTCTCCCGGCGATTAACCCACCAGGGGCCAAGGCCTCGCCTCCAGCGACCCAGGCCGCGCCCGCACAAGCGGCGGGACAAACTGCCCAGCCGCAAGCCGGGGTGGGAGATGCGAGCACGACGGATGTCGCTAAACAGTGTTCTGACCTGCTGAAGATGGCGACAGACCTGAAAGCGGCTGTCGATAAATCTTCCGCGGGCACGCTCTCGGTAACCGTGGTCCGCAAGGCCGGCGAGATTGAGCAATTGGCGCACAAGGTAAGACTTACGAACGCGAAATACTGAGGCAAACGATGCAGTTTGTTTGCGCGACGGTGCAAAATGCGTGAAGGAGGACCCGCGGTGAAAAGCGGCCGGTTGGGAAGGTGGACGCCATCTTTGTGTTGGGGTTTAGGCTTTGCGATGGTGTTTGTCATTGTCCCCGAACTGGCGGTGCGTTCCCAGTCGGGTCCCCCCCGGGGTATCATCGATCGTCCTGCTCCGATGCCGACGGATCCAGCAGCATCGGGCGAATATGATCCCACCATGATGGAGAGGCGGATCAGGGGGCTCAACAACGAGCGGCAGAAGGAGATGGTCTCCGATACGAATAAACTGCTCAAGCTGGCCCAGGAGTTGAACGACGAGATCGCGGCAAAAAACGCGGGCACATTGACGTTCGACCAGCTTCACAAGATTGCCCAGATTGAAAAGCTGGCGCGCGGCGTCAAGGAGAAGATGGCCGACGCAGTGGGACAGCCGACGCCGTCTGTCGCGGCGCCCTCTTTCAATCCGGTCGTCCAATAGTCTGCGGCCACCGCACCGCCGGCAGGGGTTAGCACCGTAAAGCCGGGCAAGCATCTGCTCCTTCCAAGTTGCTACAATCAGTTCAGGTGGTAGCCGGAGGACGGTTCTTCCGGCGAGACCGGAGCTACGGTGCCCGGATTGGCTATGCGCAAGGTCGCCGCGTTCATCGCGCCGGCTTTCTTGCCGTGACGCCGGCAGAGACTGGCTCCGGTTTTGCGTATGGGGGTCGACCGGAATGGAAGTGGCAATTTCCAGCGCTCGTGCGTCCGGAACGCATCCGGCTTCGGACGAGCTGTCCGCGCAACAGAAGGTTGAAATCTACCGGCTGATGTTTCTTTCCCGCGCGGTGGACGACCGCGAAGTTCTCCTCAAACGCCAGCAGAAAACCTTCTTTCAGATTTCAACCGCCGGCCACGAAGCCCTGCAGGTGGGCGCGGCTCTGGCGTTGCGTCCGGGCTACGACTGGTTCTTCCCCTACTATCGCGATGGAGCTCTTTGCTTGGCCCTGGGGGTCACTCCCTACGAGATGATGCTGCAGGCCGCGGGCGCTGCAACCGATCCGGCAAGCGGCGGGCGGCAGATGCCCAGACACTGGAGCAGCCGGGCGCTTCACATCGTTAGCACATCGTCTTCGACGGCGACGCAGTTGCTGCATGCCGTGGGCTGCGCCGAGGCTGGGCGGGCATTCAGCAGGCATCCCGAGATTGCAGCGAAAGCGGAAGGTGACTATCGCGCCTTTCACGATGTGGACTTCCACGGGGACGAAATCGCGCTGGCCTGCGTGGGCGAAGGCTCGACTTCGCAGGGCGAGTTTTGGGAAGCGATCAACACCGCCTCGAATCAGAAGCTGCCGGTGATCTTCTGCGTTGAAGACAACGGCTACGCCATCAGTGTGCCTGTCGAAGTGAATACGCCGGGCGGGAACATCTCCAGACTGGTCGCCAATTTTCCCAACTTCTACTTTGCCGAGGTGGACGGCAACGATCCTGTGGTATGCCTGCGCGCTTTTCAGGAGGCGGCGGCGCACTGCCGTGCCGGCCACGGACCTGCGCTGGTTCACGGCCATTGCGTCAGGCTCTACTCTCATTCGCTGTCAGACGACGACAAGAACTACCGCTCCGCCGCCGAACGCGAGGCCGACCTGATGTGCGATCCCATTGCGCGCATGCGCTCGCGGCTGATCGGCGAGGGCATTCTGACGGTTTCGGAGATCGACGAACTGGAACGGAGGCTCGAAGCCGAAGCCGCCGAAGCCGCCGAGCGCGCGCTGGAAGCGCCGCTGCCGTCGGTCGAGGGAATCACCGAGCACGTCTACTCCCAGGATCTCGATCCGACGCGCGCCGCCTTTGCCACAGAGCAGCCGCAAATCTCATCGGAAACGAATGGTGCGGCATCGGCAGGCGGCCATAAGAGTGCGGGCGCGCACACTATGGCCGACCTGATCAATTCCTGCCTGCGCGACGAGATGCGTCGCGATCCTCGCATCGTCATCTACGGCGAGGATGTGGCGGACGCGAGCCGCGTCGAGGCGCTGTCAGAAGCGAAGGGCAAGGGAGGAGTCTTCAAGCTCACCGCCGGCTTGCAAACCGAGTTCGGGTCGGAGCGCGTCTTCAATTCGCCACTGGCCGAGGCCAACATTGTTGGCCGCGCCATCGGCTATGCTCTGCGCGGAATGAAGCCGGTCGTGGAAATTCAATTCTTTGATTACATTTGGCCGGCTATGCATCAGATTCGCAATGAGTTGGCCTTGATGCGCTGGCGCTCGAACGGAACTTGGACTGCACCCGTTGTCATCCGCGTTCCCATCGGCGGATATCTCACCGGAGGGGCGATTTATCACTCGCAATCGGGAGAAAGCATCTTCACGCACACTCCCGGCCTGCGCGTGGTTTTTCCCTCGAATGCCCTTGACGCCAATGGCCTTTTACGCACAGCCATCCGCTGCGACGATCCGGTACTTTTTTTCGAGCACAAGCGGCTCTATCGCGAGACCTATGGCCGGACGGCGTATCCGGGGCCGGAGTTCGCCATTCCATTCGGCAAGGCGAAGATCGTCCGTCCCGGCAGCGACATCACACTCGTCACGTATGGAGCGCTCATTCCGCGCGCGATGCAGGCCGCCCAGCATGCGCAGCGCGAGCACGGAATCGAAACCGAGATCCTCGATCTGCGCACGCTCAATCCCTACGATTGGGAGGCCATTGCAGAGTCGGTGCGCAAGACCAATCGCGTGATCGTGGCGCACGAAGACATGCTGAGCTGGGGCTACGGCGCCGAGATTGCGGCGCGCATCGCCGATGATCTGTTCGACGAGCTTGACGCTCCCGTGCGCCGCATCGGCGCAATGGACACCTTTGTCGCTTACCAGCCGAAACTCGAAGATGCGATTCTGCCGCAACCGGAGAACATCCTGAGGGCCATCGTCGACCTGAGCAGGTATTGAAATTCGCTTCCGGGCGAACCCAGCGTAATTTGCGAGATACCAGCCGCATCACGGGAGTCCTGCGTGCGAAGGGCGCATAGCGTCCGGCCCGGATACAATACGGGGATGGACTTCCGCACCCATTTTCAGCAGGGATCCAGGCGCCGGACACGCAAGGCAGGCCGAGCCGCATGAAGAGATTTCTGCGCCTGCTGCGCTATGGGCTGCCTTACGCGCTGGAGTGGCTGCCCGGAGTCGTGCTGTCGGCCCTCGTTGGCATACTCGACACCTTTCGTGTCCTCCTCCTGCAGCCAATCTTCGATCAGGTTCTCCGGCCCGACGCTCCCGAAGGCCCCATCCTTCTCGGTCTTACCAATAGCCGGTGGCACTTCGACCTAAGAAGCCTCATCCCTCATTTCCTGCATGTCCATAATGCCTGGAATGTGGTGGCCCTCGCGCTCGTACTCTCGACGCTTCTCAAAGGGCTGTGCGATTATCTAGGTACTTACTTGGTCAATTACGCGGGCTTCGGCACCATTACCGACCTGCGCAATCATCTTTACGAAGTCACGCTGCGCCGCTCTTCAAGCTTCTTTCACAAACATCCCACCGGCACTATTCTTTCCACGCTGATCAACGATGTGGACCGGGTGCAAACTGCGCTCAGTTCCGTGCTCGGCGAATTCCTTCAGCAATTCTTCACGTTCGTTGTGGGGATCGTCCTGGTGATTAACCTGGGAGGGTACCTCAGCTGGGCTCTTCTGCTTTTCATTCCGGTGGTTGTCACCTCGGCACGCCGCATCGGCCGCGAAGTCCGCACCCGCACCCGCACAGGCCAGGACAAGCTTGCTGAGATTCAAAACATCCTGCATGAAACGGTCACGGGCAACCGCATCGTGAAGGCATTCAATACCGAGCTGTGGGAGATTCTGCGCTTCAAAAGCGCGGCCAAGCGCCTCTTCCGCGCCAACCTGCGCAGCGTGCGCATTCAGTCCATCAGTTCGCCTCTCATGGACACTATCGGCGCGATCGCGATCGCCATGTTTCTCTTCATCGGGCGCAACGAGATTCTGCACGGCCACATGACCATGGGCCTGTTTGGCACTTTTATCATCCTGCTCTTCAAGCTCTACGATCCGGTCCGCAAGTTCGCTTACTTCTACAACAGCTTCCAGCAGGCGATGGGCGCTTCGGCTTCGATCTTTGCCTTCTTCGATGCCGAAGACGACGTGAAAGAGCGGCCACGCGCCGCCACGTTTACGCGTTTTCGCCAGGCGATCAAATTCGAGAATGTGGGGTTCTCCTACTCGACCGGCGAAGGCGAGCACCAGATTCTCCACAATGTCGATCTGGAGGTCAACGCCGGCGAAGTGCTCGCCATTGTCGGTCCCAGCGGAGCAGGCAAGTCCACGCTGGTGAATCTGATTCCGCGTTTCTTCGATGTGACATCGGGCCGCATTCTCATTGACGGCCGCGATCTGCGCGATCTCACGCTTGGTTCGCTCCGCCGCCAGGTTGCTCAGGTGACGCAGGAGACGATTCTCTTCAATGACACCGTGCACAACAACATCGCGTATGGGCAGCCTGACGCGAAGGCCGCGCTGGTGAATCAGGCTGCGCGAAACGCTCTGGCGCACGACTTCATCATGAACATGCCGCACGGCTACTTAACGGTGATCGGCGAGAAAGGCTTCCGGCTCTCCGGCGGCGAACGCCAGCGCCTCGCCATCGCGCGCGCCATCTTCAAGAACGCGCCCATCCTCATCCTCGATGAAGCTACGTCGGCGCTCGATGCCGAAAGCGAGTCCCTGGTGCAGGAGGCGCTGGCCAATCTGATTCAGAACCGCACCGTGCTTGTGATCGCTCATCGCCTTTCCACCATCCGCCGCGCCAACCGCATCGCCGTACTCGAGTGCGGCCGCATCACGGCAATTGGTTCGCACGAAGAGCTGCTCAACACCTCGCCCACTTATCAAAGGCTCTATCAGTTGCAGTTTATTGACATGCCCGAGACGCTGGACCAACCCGAGACACAAACTCCAGATTCTAAGCTGTACCTGCCGTTCGATGAGAGGGCCGCGCTGGCCACAGGCACAAAGGAGTAAGCATGGCCATTTATTCGATGACCGGATTTGCGCGTGTACAGGCTCGTGTGTCCATGGGCGGCGAAGAGCAGCTCAGCTACACGCTCACAGTGAAGAGCGTGAATCACCGCTTTCTCGATCTGCAATTCCGCCTGCCTCCCGCCCTTGACGCAGTGGAGATGGATTTGCGCCGGGTGCTGAAGGAGAATCTCATTCGCGGCCACGTCGATCTGACCCTGTCGGTCGACAGGAACTCGCAAGCCAGGGCCGGATACAATCGCGAATTGATCTCCGGCTATCTCGCTGCTTTTGAAGCGGCGCGCAGCGAGCACCGCCTGATGGGAGAGCCGGACCTGAACGCGGCATTGCGGCTGCCCGGCGCCTTGCAGATCGAAGACCGAAACAACAGCGACCTTACCGCGCTCGCGGCAAACGTGCTTGAGCAGATGGTTCCGCTGCTGGAGCAATTAAAGGCCATGCGCGCGCGCGAGGGCGAGGCGCTGGAAGCGATTCTGCGCGGCACGCTGGACCGGCTTGCCGCCGCGACTGAAAGCATCGCGGAGCTTGGTCCGGAGATCGAGCAGCGGTACCAGGAGCGCCTCACGCAACGTCTGACTGCAGCCGTGGGGCCGGAGTTCAACCAGCAGAGAGTGCTTGAGGAAGTTGCCGTTCTCGTGGATCGCAGCGACATCAGCGAGGAGTTGGCGCGCATGACGACCCACATCGAGCATTTTCGCGAGCTACTCGGCGCAAGCGGCGAGGTGGGAAAGAAACTCGACTTCTTGCTACAGGAGATGAATCGCGAAGCCAACACTCTTCTCTCTAAAACGGCAGGCGTAAGCGGGAAGGGAACGCGCATTACAGAGTTGGGCGTGGCCATGAAAGCGGAGATTGAAAAGGCCCGCGAGCAGATTCAGAACGTGGAATGAAGCGAGCCGTTAGCCTTCAGTCTTCAGCTTTTTCGATGGGAAAGCCAGAGGCTATTATTCACGCGACATGAAACTGAAGGCTGACAGCTGAAAGCTGAAAGCTCCAGGGAGACGAAAGACAAAAGTGGCTGGCATTTTATTTATCATTTCAGCGCCGTCGGGGTCCGGCAAAAGCACGCTGGTGAGCGAGCTGCGCAAGCAGGTGAGCGGCGTTGACTTTGCTGTCTCGTGGACGACGCGCGCGCCGCGCGGATCTGAGGAGAACGGGCGCGAGTATCACTTCACCACCCGCGACGAATTCCTGCGCATGGTGGATAAGGGCCTGTTTCTGGAATATGCCGAGGTCTTTGGGCATTTCTACGGCACAGCCCGGCAATCTCTCGATGATGCTCTGGCCGCCGGTCACGACTTGATGCTCGACATTGACGTGCAGGGCGCGGCGCAGGTGCGCGCCAAAATGGCGGAGGCCGTGGGTATCTTCGTTTTGCCGCCGAACCCCAAGGTTCTGCGCACGCGCCTGCGTAACCGGAGCCGCGCCGAAGGCGTGATGGACGAGGACGAATTGTTTCGCCGTCTCGGCCAGGCGCGCGAGGAGATTGAGAATTATCGCCAATACGGCTATATTCTGGTCAATGACGTTCTCGACCGGGCGGTAGCGCAACTTGAAGCCATTGTGCTTTCTGAGCGCTTCTTCCGCAATGGCGAAGTGATCGCCTATCGTTCCCGTCGTGTTTTGGAGGTTGCCGCAGCCTGTCTGCAAGCGAACTCGCAGGAGCGGCTCAAACCTGTGCTGGAGGCCTTTGGCATCGATGGCGACTCCGGCCAGCAACAGCTTCCCTTTGGAGATGAACCCGATGACGATTGAGACCCATTTCGATTCCAACTACCGCAAGGTTCTGGTGGCCGCGCGTCGCGCACGCCAAATACAGAACGGCTCCCACGCGCTGGTCTCCACGCGATCAACAAAGGCATGCCGGATTGCGCAGGACGAGATTGATGCCGGGAAGATTTTCTACGTGAAAAATGAGGTCGAGGTCACCAAGCCACTGGTCGAAGGTCCGGCGATCCCCATCCTTCTCAGCTAAAAGACAGGGATCAGGGATCAGGGTTCAGTAAGGCCATCCTGAGTGAGCCTGTAGTTTTGCGCTGTCCCCGATGTCGGGAACGTATTCTCTCTTCCAACCTTCCTGATCCCTGACACCTGATCCCTGTTCACCGTTCTCTGAACTACAATCGAGATATGAGAGTCGTCGTCGGCGTCTCCGGTGGAATTGCTGCGTATAAGGCAGCCGAACTGGTGCGAGCGCTCCAGCGCCAGACCGTCGAGGTACATGTGGTGATGACCGCGTCGGCGCAGAAATTTGTGCAGCCGCTGACCTTCGCCGCGCTTACTGGCCACAAGGTCATCACCAGCCTTTGGGATGAAGGCGATCCCGGCGCGGCCGTACCGGAGCAGAACGGCATCGATCACATCGCCGAGGCGCAATGGGCCGATGCGCTGGTCGTCGCTCCTGCCACCGCCAATATCTTGGCCAAGTTTGCTCACGGCATCGGCGACGACTTTCTCTCCACACTCTATCTCGCCACGGATGTGCCGGTTCTCGTTGCGCCGGCGATGAATGTGAATATGTGGAACCATCCAGCCACGCAGGCAAACATTGAAACTCTGCGGCAGCGTGGCGTGACCATGATCGAGCCGGGAACGGGCGAGCTGGCCTGCGGCATGGTAGGCGCCGGCCGCATGGCGGAGCCGGAGACGATTGGCGCGGCGGTGCTGGCTGCGCTCGGCCGCCGCCGCGATCTGGCCGGAGAAGTGGTGCTGGTGACTGCCGGCGGCACGCGCGAGGCCGTCGATCCGGTGCGCTTCATCGGCAATCGTTCCAGCGGCAAGATGGGTTACGCGCTGGCTGAGGCTGCGCGCAGCCGGGGCGCCAGAGTGATTCTGATCAGCGGGCCGTCGAGCCTGCAGGCTCCCGCGCATTGCGAACTCGTCAGGGTGACAACCGCGGACGAGATGCGGAACTCGGTGCTCGCCAGCATGAACGAAGCTACGCTTGTAATCAAGGCCGCTGCTGTGGCCGACTACCGTCCCGTCGCGGTCTCCGCGCAAAAGCTCAAGCGCACTGGACCACTGACCCTCGAGCTCGCGCCCACTGAAGATATCCTCGCCGAAGTCGTCCGGCGGCGCCGTCCGGGGCAGCTTATCGTGGGCTTCGCCGCGGAAACTGAAAATCGCATGGAGAACGGCCGCGCCAAGCTTCTCGCCAAGGGCGTCGACGCGATTGTGGTGAACGATGTGGCCGGCGAGGGCGTAGGCATCGACTCCGACACCAATGCAGCCACGTTCCTCACCCGGGCCACCGCCGTGGAGCTGCCGCAAATGCCCAAGCGCCAGTTGGCTGACCGCATCTTCGACGAGATTCTCACTCTCCGTCGTCCGCGGTCTGTGGTCGTGGAGCTCGATGATGAGCGCGACGTGGAAGCGCGCAGGAAGCAGGCCATCCAGAGCCGCGTGCTGGACGAGAGCGTTCCCGTCGGCGCGGGGCGACGCCAGCTCATCGTGGAGTAAGCAGATTGCCGCGCGCACTCGATTCCGCCACCCGCGACGCTCTGGCCGAGCGGCTCAAATTCTACCGCGATCTCGGGCTCACCGACTTCTACCGCAGAGATGTGGAGCCGGTCACCGCAGTCGACGATCCCAGGCTGGGCCGAAGCGTGGCTGAAGAGCTGGCGGAACGAGAGGGGCTCTTGCAGGCTGCGGTTGCGGCTGCGGCACAATCTGCGACCGAACCGGCCGCACAGCAGGAGAACTTTTTCCAAGAGGAACCCACGATTAAACCTCGCAAAAGCTTTTCCGCGCCTCCGCAGATCGCTGCCGCCGTACCCGTGAAGGAACGCGGCGCCGCTTTGCAGATCATTCGCGAAGACCTCGGCGACTGCACGCGCTGCGCCCTGCACAAGGGCCGCAACACTATCGTCTTTGGCGTGGGCAATCCCGCTGCCCGGTTGATGTTTGTGGGCGAAGGCCCCGGAGCCGATGAGGACGCGCAGGGGCTGCCCTTCGTGGGCCGCGCCGGGCAACTGCTCAACAACATGATCGCCGCGATGGGGCTGACGCGCGAAGAGTGCTACATCGCCAACATCGTCAAGTGCCGGCCGCCGGGCAACCGCACGCCGGAGCCCGGCGAGGCCAACACCTGCTCGCCATTCCTCTTCCGCCAAATCGACGTGGTGCGGCCGCAAGTTCTGGTGGCGCTGGGAGCGACGGCTGCGACCTATCTGCTGGGCGCACGGCAACCGCTGGCAGGGCTGCGCGGGCGCGTACACGCTTTCCGCGGAATGAGCCTCATCGTCACCTATCACCCGGCGTTTCTGCTCCGCGATCCCAGGCAAAAGAAGGAAGCCTGGGCCGACTTGCAGATTGCGATGAAAGAGCTTGGCCTGAAAGCGACGGGACGGGTGTGAAACATGCAGAAGGAAGCGGAGAGAATGGCCGAGAATTGTGGGATCTGTGGGTGCCAATTGCAACGCGCCGCGGATTCCTACGCCCGTCCGACAATCGAGGGCAGGGCTGGGGCATCAAAGCACCATTTTGTTGCAGAACGATTCTTCGGCCGTTCAAACAACAGGCGAGGCACAAAGACCAAAGGCATATTCACGTCATGCCCATGGGGCAAGGAAGGTGAGTCAGAGCTTTTCTGTTACGAATGTCACGAAGAGCTTTTGCACAATCCTGTTTTGCTTCCTGAAGATATTCGTCTCTTCGCGGAATTGGTTCGAACTAGAGGGCCTTCGGAACAAACAAAGGAGGAAGACCGCTCAAGAATCGCGGGACGTATCATTCTGTTACATGATGTGATCGCGCTGGGCCTGAGGACGCTTTATCAAGAGGCATCAAACGGATAACTGCGCAGGAACCATCAGAAGTCCCGCCGCAGCGTCACGGCTCCCTCACGCTGCGCGCAGCCGTCGTACCTTGATCTTGCTTTCGCTCTTGCGGGCCTGCGCGAGATCGTAGGCAAGCTGCATCCGCAGCCACGTTTCCGGCGTGCTGCCAAAGGCCTTGGAGAGACGGATCGCCATCTCCGGACTGATGCCCGACTTGCCGTTGATGACGTTGTTGAGCGCCTGACGGGTGACGCCGAGGATCTTCGCGCCTTCCGTAACGGATAACCCCAAAGGCTCAAGGCAGGCATTTCGTACAACTCGTCCGGGGTGTGCAGGGTTCTTCATCGGCATGGGTTCCGCTCCTTGGGTTCGTTAGTGGTAGTCGATCAGTTCGACGTCGAATGCATCTGCATCCTCAAATCGGAAGATGATGCGCCGATTCGCTGTCACGGTGACGGCCCAAAAGCCTTTGCGGTCGCCTTTGAGTGAATGCAGTCGGTATCCTGGAAGGTTCATCGCCTGCGGCGTCGCAGCGCCGTCGAGTACGGTTAGGATTTCCTGAACCGTATCCACGAGATCGGGCCGGATACCGCGCGGGTCGCCGAGTTCATAAAAGCGTTTGAGGCCGCGGTGCTTGAAACTTCTGATCACTAGAATACACCGTAAAGTGTCAATTGTCACTTGTCAAAGGCAATTCACGACCGCTCCCGCATCGGCGCGATGCCGCCAAGTAGATCCACCTTTTGTAGCATAATTTGCCGAACGGCCCGCATTTCGAGTTTACGGCCTTGTCTCATGCCGCCCGCACCTTTTCGACCGCAAGCCGCAGGCCCATCGCCTTCAAAATTGCGGAGAGGCTTCGAAGTTCCGGATTTCCGTCTTCGGAGAGTGTGCGATAGAGCTGGGTTGGATTCAAGTTTGCCTTTTCCGCGACGTGCTGCACACCGCCGAAGGCCTTGGTCATCTGGCGCAAGACGATGAGAAGTTCGCCCTGTTCCCCGTCTTCGAGAATGCTGTTCAACAATTCGAGCGCATAGGCGGGATCTTCCTTGAGCAACTCCGACATGGATTCGTCGTGGTTTCTGTCTCTCATCGTTCACTCCTCCTCTGCCAGTCCGCCCAATAATCACAGGCGCAATCGATGTCCGCATCCTGGGTCCGCTTGTCGCCTCCGCAAAGCAGTAGGACCACCTGAGCGCCAGCGACAGCGTAATAGACTCGATAGCCCTGCCCCACATCGATGCGTAGCTCCCACACGCCATCCCGGCAAAACCGGTGATCGCCGAAGTTGCCCAACTCCATCCGGTTGATTCTCCGGTCGACGGCGATCCTCGCATTTGTGTCGCGGAGTTGCCGTCGCCACTCCATATAGACGTCCTTCTCGTTCTTCGTCAGATAATGGCGAATCTCGTACACAATCACTGATCCTATCTTCGTTTATAAACGAATACAAGTCAAGTCAGAACTGCCGAGATAGCTCGCCGTCGTTCCCACCATAGCGCAACGTCGCAGCGATAAAGTTGGTTCCGGCTGCTGAAGGTCGTTGCCGGCACCGCCTCACCGCACCGCCCCGCCGCATCCCCTACACTGAATCTTGTCTCCCATGCCTGCGTACTGCGAAGTCGCGCTGCCCGTGCCGCTGGACCACACGTTTACCTACGGCGTGCGGTTGGGGCAGCGGCCGCAGCGTGGCGCTCGTGTGATTGCGCCCTTCCGCAACGAGAAGCTCATCGGCGTGGTGACGGCGATCGACGCCAAGCCTCCGGCCGAGGTCGAGGTCAAGTATCTCGAAGCCGTGCTCGACGAGGAGCCGCTGCTCAGCGATCATCTGCTCGAGCTGGCGGAGTGGATCGCGCAATACTACCTTGCGCCGCTCGGCGAGGTGCTGCGCGCGATGCTGCCGCTTGCGGCGGAGGTGCGCCGCACCGTCTATTACCGGCTCACCGATCTTGGCCGCGACATTCTCGCGCGAAGCATGGACGGCGACCAGGGGAAGAGAATTGCGTCGCATGGCCGTCGGCGCGCCAAGCTCTCCAATGAAGGCCAGGACATGGAGCGCCGAGTTCTGGAACGGCTGGCCAAGGGCGAGCCTGTCAAAGTGTCGACGCTGAGAACCGCGACGGCGGCCTCGCTGCCGCTGTTGGCAAGCATGGCGCGCAAGAAGTGGATTGCGCGCGAGACGGCGGCCGCCGAGCGCGATGCGCGGCGCATGGAACGCTTTGCCGTCCTGATCGGCGATGGGCGGCTGCCCGCGCTGACCGAGAAGCAGACGGCGATTCTGGCGGAGCTTGCGGCCAGCGGCGGCGAATTGCCTCTGGCGGAGCTGCGGCGTCGCGAGTTGCCGTCGTCCACTCTCCAAACGCTAGTCCGGCGCGGCCTCGTGCGCATCGACGAGCGGCCAGAGGCGTTTCGGCTGGGCGGGCTCACTCCTTCGTCCGAGCCGTTCAGCCTGAACGCGGCGCAGACCGGCGCGCTGGCCACGATCACGGGCGCGATCGGCGGATTCCATCCGTTCCTGCTCTACGGCGTGACGGGATCGGGGAAAACAGCCGTGTATCTCGCCGCCATGCAGAAGGCGCTCGACCGCGGCCTAACGTCGATCCTGCTCGTTCCCGAGATCGGGCTCACGCCGCAGATGGCCGGTCTGCTCGATCAGGCCTTCGGGCAAAAAGTGGCGCTGCTGCACTCCGCGCTCACGCCCGAGGAGCGCAGCGAGCAGTGGCGGCGCATTCGCCGCGGTGATGCGCCGATTGTCGTCGGCACGCGCTCGGCAATCTTCGCGCCCGCGCCGAACCTGGGATTGATTCTCGTCGACGAGGAGCACGACCAGAGCTACAAGCAGGAAGAAACGCCGCGCTACAACGCGCGCGATGTAGCCGTGATGCGCGCCAAGCTGGCCGGCGCCGTCGTGGTCATGGGCTCGGCTACGCCCTCGCTCGAAAGCTGGCAGAATGCGGAGCGGGGCAAGTACACGCGCATCGAGCTGCGCGACCGCGTCATGAACCGCCCGCTGCCCGAGGTGGAACTCGTGGACATGCGCCGCGAGTTCCAGGAGTCCGGCAAGGACGAGCTCTTCTCGCGATCGCTTGTCGAGCAGACCAAGGCTGCGCTCGAGCGCGGCGAGCAGGCGCTCATTCTGCTCAACCGGCGCGGCTACTCATTCGCCGTAATGTGCCGCTCCTGCGGCGAAAAACTCGAATGCCAGAACTGCGCCATCGCGCTCACGCACCACAAAGCGCAGTTGGATGACATCGCCGAGGCTCGCGCGGGCCAGCGCCTGGAGTGCCACTATTGCGGCTACAAGCGCACGGTTCCGGCGCGCTGCCCCAAGTGCGACAGCGAGCATTTGTACTACCTCGGCGCAGGTTCGCAGCAGGGCGAGGAGCGGCTCGCGGAGATCTTTCCCTTCGCGCGCATCGGGCGCATGGATCGCGACACGGTCCGTGGGCGCTACGATCTTGAACATCTGCTGGCGCGGCTGCACTCGGGCGAGATCAATCTGCTGGTGGGCACGCAGATGATCGCCAAGGGCCACGACATTCACAGCGTCACGCTGGTTGGCGTGGTGGGCTGCGACCACGCGCTCTCGATGCCGGATTTTCGCGCGGCCGAGCGCGTCTTTCAACTCATGACGCAGGTGAGCGGGCGCGCGGGGCGCGGCGATCTTCCGGGACGCGTGGTCCTTCAGACGTACTACCCCGATCACTACGCGATTCTCGCTGCCACCACCCACGACTACGCGGCCTTTGCCGAGCGCGAGCTCAAGTACCGCCGCTGGATGCACTACCCGCCCTTCGGCGCGCTGGCCAACGTGCTGGTGCAGTCGCAAAAGCTCGAAGAAGCGGCGGGGTGGGCCGGCATCTTGGGCAAATATCTACTCCAAAACAAAAACAGCGGAGCTGTCAGAGTGCTTGGGCCCTGCACTGCGCCCATCGCGCGCATCAAAAACGTCTACCGCTTCCACATGATCCTCAAGAGCGCGAACCGCAAGGCGCTGAATGAGGCGCTGCGCGGCATGCTGGCTCACGCGGCGGAGAAGGATGTGCCGCGGCGCAATTTGATCGTCGATGTGGATGCGCTGCGGCTCATGTAGCCACCTGCGGTGGGGCAGACGCCTTCGGCGCGGTTTGCGGACGGCATTGGTTTCCCACACATCGCAAATTGCGCGAAGGATTGTGCACCCGGCTTCTAGCTCGTAGCTGCTCGCTCTTCGTGCCCGGAAGACTGCCGTAGCCGGTAGCCGGGAGCAAACGAAAATGCCTGCTCTCAGCTTTCAGCTCTCAGCTCTCAGCTTTCAGCTTGCTGGCCGGCGAGCTGGACTGTTTACCTTCTAGTATCTCCCCCCTGTCCCCCCCACCCTGTTTTGGGGTTAAAGGGTTTGTTTTCAGTTACTTGTACCCCCGATCATTCGCCGCAACCCATTGATTCCAAAAGACTTAGAATCTAAAGTCTCTCTTATGAATGGTTTAAGGGGCGGGATGACAGGGACCAAGGGACCGAGGGACCGAGGGAACGAGGGAACAGAAAAACAGTGGACAGTGAACAGTGAGCAGTGGACAGTTAGTCGCCGGTAGCCAGCAGCCGATATCCAGTGGAAAGCCAGTCGCCAGCAGGTGGCAAGAGAGCGGTTCTGGCTCGGTCGTCGGATCAATTGCTCGTCGATCTCGGCTCGTCGATCTCCGTTTCGCGATCATGGGACCATTGTGCGCCAAACGGGCGTAATTACCGGCAAACTTGGGAAAAGAATTTTGGTCGTGTTTTCAGTGGGTTGCGGGGAAAATAGGCGCGGCGGGGGTTGCGGGGGCGGGCGAAGCGGCATGGGGCGGAGCCCTCAGGATATCGTGGGCGATCTTTTCAAATGGGCATTGAGTGGGGTTGATGCCCGCAAGGGGCGTTTGGACTAAGTCGCTGGCGCGACGGACGCTGCGGCATGGGCTATCGGCGGGCATTGTTGGTTATGTAAGCCTCGGGTCACAGGAGGTTTACCGTGACCCATCTTCGGCAGCGCATGCTGG
>Ga0224555_1000312_pt1 | contig 74220 bp, 73 predicted proteins | sample 714S23034metaG_FD_180687 | JGI IMG/M metagenome (GOLD analysis project Ga0224555, IMG submission 180687) | Peat soil microbial communities from Stordalen Mire, Sweden - 717 S2 30-34 | ecosystem: Environmental > Terrestrial > Soil > Wetlands > Peat | place: Sweden: Norrbotten County, Stordalen... | reverse complement strand
GCCACCAGTACGACGACGTCTCCCGCCGCGGGACCGGTGCCCGGCGACGTGGACACCGAACTCGGACGATGAGCGATGAAGCTGCGCGCACTTGCGAAGCCTTGGGTAGACCCCAAGGTGGGGGGCTCGGTCTTAGAATTGATGGAGCCGGTCGCGCTGTTGCCCGTGATGGTGCCGTCCCAGTTCGACTTGTACGTCGCGTTGCGATCGGTAGGTCCAGTTCCCCCGATTCCCGTGCGCATCAACGTGAAGGAGAAGTGGTTCCCGGTCACCTGACCGTCTTGCACGGGAAAAGGATCCGCGAACGCCCCGACGGCACTACTGGGCGGGGTGACAATGCCCGAGAAGCGACCATCAGCCTTCTGGTCGGTCACATCAAGGGTCGCGGTGTCGCCGTTGGCGGGATCCGTCACAGTCCACTCGCCGGCGAAGTCGACGTTGCCTGAAACGCGAGGTAATGCTCGAACGCCGTTCAGATGGGTGGAGGGCTCTCGAGATGCAGCTGACGACGACGCAGCCTGAACAATGACTACTCCCGTAGTGAGTGCGGCCGTCGTGAAGAACGACGCCAGAAGGCGAAGCCATCGCGAATGGGTCGCGGTACCGCTACTGGGGGTCGTTGCGTTCATCGCGCCTCCTTTGACGCCACCCCACTCGGCGGGCGTGACGCCATCAGCCAGAATGGTAGCGCCCTACACATCGAAAAGTCAGGTCTCTCTCGCGACCGGAAACGCCGGCGCGAAAGTGTCAGCCGCCACGAATAAGGGGCCACTTGACAGTGTTCCCGCCACGAGTAAGGGACCACCTACCGGGTAGTTCCGCCACGAGTAAGGGACCACTTGGCAGGTAGTTCCGCCACGAGTAAGGGACCACCTCTCCGCCACGAGTAAGGGACCACCGCGAAGTCCACCAATGTCGACCGAGATTGAACTCGGCTGGACACATCTATCGACAACGGAAGGTGTGTCCCTTGACATATGTGGAGATAACAATGATCCAAGTACTAGAGGTTCTTCGACGGTGGCTGCGGGGTGACGGCGGAGTGCGCATCATCGCCCAAGGAGCCGGTGTCGATCGCAAGACCGCCCAGCGCTACATCGATGCGGGCCAGGAGCTCGGCCTTACGCGAAGTGGTGGCGATGAGCAGCTCACCGATGAGTTCATCGCACGTGTGCGCCAAGTAGTTCGTCCCTCACGAGCTGGTGAACACGGCACGTCGTGGGAGTTGCTCACCACGCACGAGGAGCAGATCAAGCAGTGGGTGGATGACGATCTCACCGTCGCCAAGATCGGTGACCTGCTCGTTCGTCGTGGTGTCCAGGTTCCCGATCGCACCCTGCAGCGGTTCTGCTCCGAGAAGTTCACCAAGCCCAGGAACAACACGGTGCGCGTCGCCGACGGTGAACCGGGTCAAGAGTTGCAGACCGACTTCGGTCGCATGGGAATGCTGTTCGATCCGCACACCGATCGACGTCGCGTGGTGCACGCACTCATCGTGGTGGCGGTGTGGAGTCGCCACATGTTCGTGTGGCTCACCTACGGCCAACGAACCGACGACGTCATTGCGGGACTCGACGCCGCCTGGACGTTCTTTAACGGTGTCTTTGCGATTCTCATCCCGGATAATCTGTCGCCGGTGGTGACCAAGGCCGACCCCACCAACCCTCGGTTCAATGACACGTTCCTCGAGTACTCCCAGGACCGCGGGTTCTTGATTGACGCCGCGCGAGTGCGAAGTCCCAAGGACAAGCCCCGCGTCGAACGTCAGGTGCCCTACGTTCGTCGTCGCTTCTTCGCCGGCGAGACGTTCGTGGATCTGTCCGACGCGCAGCGTCGAGCCGAAGCGTGGTGTCTCAACGACGCGGGGATGCGCATTCACGGCACGACGCGGCGTCGACCACTCGAAGCCTTCAAAGCCAACGAGCAGGGACTGCTGCTCCCGGCGCCAATTCTCCCCTACGACGTGCCGATCTTCGCTGCTCCCAAGGTCCACCGTGATCGTCATGTCGAGGTGGCGAGAGGGATTTATTCAGTCCCGGGCGAACTCGTGGGACAGACCCTCAGCGCCCGAGCGGACGCCACTTGCGTCAAGCTCTACGCCAAGGGACAACTGGTGAAGGTCCACCCGCGCGTGAGCGCGGGCAAGCGCCACACCGACCCCGCGGACCTGCCCAGTGAGCGCAGCGTCTACGCGATGCGCGACGTCAACCAGCTCATCAAGATGGCCCATCACCACGGTGACGTCATTGGTGCCTACGCCGAGGCGGTGCTCGACAACCCACTGCCCTGGACCAAGATGCGCCAGGTCTACCGTCTCCTCGGACTGGTGAAGAAGTGGGGTGCGAACACGGTCGAGCTCGCGTGCGCGAAAGCTCTCGAGGCCGAGGCGATCGACGTCAATCTGATCGCTCGCATGATTGAACGAGCGACCGAAGCCCTCGAGCACGACACGCCACCAGCGCCCAACGTGATCCAGGGACGCTTCTCGCGTGACCCGTCGGAGTTCTCTAGCGCCAAGGAGGTGGGCAAGTGAGCGCCCCAACGCCCAGCGTCTCAGTTGATCTGAAGAGAGCTCTCTCGACGCTGAAGCTCGGCCAGATGATGGACACGTTGCCCGAGCGACTGATAACCGCCCAACAGTCTTCGATGACCCACGTCGACTTCCTCGAGATGGTGCTCAGCGACGAGGTAACTCGACGCGACTCGCGCTCGGCTCAGTTGCGCGCGAAGGCCGCGCACCTCGATCCGTCGATGCTCGCCGAGGCGTGGGACGACTCCGCGTCGGTCACCTTCGACCACGCGCTGTGGCACGAGCTCACGACGCTGCGCTTCGTCGACAACAATCACAATGCGCTGATCCTCGGAGCAGTCGGAGTGGGCAAGACGTTCCTCGCGACGGCGCTCGGGCACATTGGATGTCGGCGTCGTTACCGGGTGCATTTCGAACGCGCCGACAAGCTGTTCAAGCGCATGAAGGTCGCCCGGCTCGACAACAGTGTCGATGCGGAGATGCGAAAGTTGGTCGCGGTGGATCTGCTCGTGATCGACGATTTCGCCCTGCACCCGCTCGACGTCACCGACACGAATCTGTTCTACGAGTTGACCGTCGAACGGCACCGTCGGGGCGCCACCGTGATCACGTCGAACCGCGACCCGAGTGAGTTCCTCGCTCAGTTCGCCGACCCCCTTTTGGCGCAGTCCGCGGTCGATCGCATCCAGAGTGCGGCCTACGAACTCGTCATCGAAGGCGAGTCCTATCGCAAGCGTCAGCGGCCACAAATGGAGTCATCGTCGCCTCACCTGGAGGCCCCAAAGAGTGGCCGGCGACCCACCAGTTGACACCAGGTCACCGGTCTGCCAACATCAGAGGCGGCCGGCACGGGCGGAGGGACGAGGTGGTCCCTTACTCGTGGCGGAAGGGTGGTCCCTTAGTGGTGGCGGGTGACAGCCCACCCGAGTCTTGCGAATCCATGTTAATCTACAACCATATGGTTGTAGATACGCTGGAACTACCAGACGGTGACCGGGTCTTTCAAGCGCTGGCTGATGCCACTCGCCGAGACATCGTTATGCGAACTCTCCAGGGCGAGCAGTCGGTCTCGGTTCTCGCACGTTCTTACCCGATGAGCTTCGCCGCTGTCCAAAAGCACGTAGCTGTGCTGGAAAGAGCTGGCCTGGTGACCAAGCGGCGGCGCGGACGTGAGCAACTCGTCCAGGGCAACGTCCTCACCCTCCGCAGCGTTCTCGGACTGCTCGAACAGTTCGAAGCGATGTGGCGCAGCCGCATCGAGCGAATCGATGAGATTCTCGCCGAAGAGTCAGATGAAGGAGACACAAAATGACGGTGACAAGTATCCGCAAGGACCCCGCAGCGTTGTCAATGACCATTACCACGGAGTTCGACTCGCCAATCGGACGCGTGTGGCAGCTGTGGGAGAACCCCCGCCAGCTCGAGCGATGGTGGGGACCACCGACGTATCCGGCCACCGTCGTCGATCATGATCTCACTCCTGGTGGGAAGGTCTCCTACTTCATGACCGGACCCGACGGCGGCCAGTCCCGTGGCTATTGGCGCGTGCTCGCAGTCGACGCACCGTACCGACTTGACTTCGAGAATGGGTTCGCCGATGACGACGGCAGTCCCAATCCGAACATGCCGGTCATGGTCATCCAGGTCGTTCTCACCGATCGGCCTGACGGTGGCACACGCATGGCAATCGAAACAACGTTCCCTTCGCCAGACGCCATGACGCAGATCTTGTCAATGGGTATAGAGGAGGGTATGACGTTAGCGGTGTCACAGATCGACGGGATCTTGTGAGTTGACCCCACCGAGAGGATGCAATGGCAAGCAATCAGATAGCGAGACACGATGGAGCAGGTCATCCGCGATTGTGCCCGGGCCTTTGAGGTACCGCAACTTCGTGACCAGCACGAGGTTCTCCCGCCCGCTGAGGATTTCATCGACGGCTGCGAACTGTCCCGTGAGGCTGATGGAACCCCGCACGTCCGCAGCCTGCGTGGCGACATCGAAGCCGCTGACGGTGGCGGTCCCCGCGTTGGCCTTGAGCAGCGTGGACAGGATCTTCACATCGTGGCCTCGCCCGCTTCGTTCGAGCCGAGCAGGGCGAAAATGCTGCCCCGCGCCACGTCGAAGTCCACGCCGCGCAGCACCTCCAACTTCTTGTGCGACTTCTCCAGGCCCCGCACGTGGATTGCCGAACCCGGGACCTGATTGCCTGTCACCTGGATTTCCATACTCTCTTTCATCGCGGTTCGTTGTCCGCGACGCGATCAATGGCGTTGGTCAGCCGTTCGCGCTCCCGGCTCATCCACTGACCCTCCGGGTAGTTCCGAAGAAACGCCTCGGCGAACTCCACCGGGTTCTCCCCGACGACCGCGCGGACCGGGGTTTCGTTCGCCGCGCTCTGCTCGAAGAGATCGGCAAGATCCTCCAGCATCGACAGCACGGCGTCTCCCGTCGCCGGCCCAAAGCGATACATGTACCGCACCAGCGCATCAATCGCCGTCTGATAGTTCGCGGGAAGCTGTTCCGTGCGCGCCTTGAACTGGCGGTAACGCCTCTTCTGCCTCTTCTGCTTGCTCCAACCTGTGGCCATGTCTATTTCCCTTCTTCGTGGAGCTGTTCGAGCTGTTCTGCGAGGAAGCTCCACGTCCTCCAGAACTCTTCGAGATACTCGTGTCCCTGCGCATTGAGGGAATACACCTTGCGCGGCGGTCCCATCTCGGACGGGATCTTCTCCACGCCGACGAGGCCGCGTTGCTCGATCCTGATGAGCAGGGCGTAGACGGTGCCTTCGGCGATGTCGGAGAAGCCCTGCTCCCGCAACCGTGCCGTGATCTCGTAGCCGTACGCGGGCCGCACGGACAGGATCGCAAGGACGATGCCCTCCAGCGTGCCCTTGAGCATCTCCGTCATCTGCTTGCCCATCGAACACCTCCTCTAACTACTCAGCGTTACTGACTACCAGTACATAGTATTACTGAATAGTGCCGGCCGCAAGCTCCAAGTGCGCTCAGGCCTCGCCGACGAGCTTCATCGATCCGGGCTCACCCTGGCAGAACGGACACATCGAATCATTCAATTCACGACTGCGCGAAGAGTGTCGGAACGGTCACGTCATCGAGTCACTGCTCGAAGCGCAGACGTCGGGATTCCTGTCGGTGGGGTGGCTGTTGACGGACTGGTTGACGCAGTTCAACCTGCATAGATCGCAGAGCTTCATTGAATCAGCGCGGCCAGCACTTTTGAAAGGTTTGAAAGCTGTCCGTTAAGGTCCACGCATCGTTGTCAGTCCTACAACGTATTTCCGGTTGACGAATAGTTTCACGTCTTCGCTTGCGCCAATGTCTTCAGCGCGTTGTCCGCACTGCCGATTAAGGAGGACAAGACCGACTGATTCCAAGACCGAAATGGGTAGCAAAACCCAGTGCAGGTCAGAGTCTCCGGAATTCCTGGTCCGAATCACCTAGTCGAAAGGTTGCGGAACTAGGGCTTGGCGATTGAACGAGGAGGCCAAACCCGGATCTTGAGATTGGGACTAGGCGTGTGCCGTTCCGTGGTGCTCAGAGAGCATGGCGCGCTGGAGAGCAGCCTCACGAAGTTCCTCTGGGATCTCGACGGGGCCGCCGAGACCGCCAGAGTTGAGCCCCGCCTGTGCGGCCTCTTCTACGATTCCGCCAATCTGGATGGCCAACTCAGGCGTTCGGTGGAATACCAGCACCCCATGGTTCGCCAACAACACCGCAGGAACCCCCGGGGTGATTGCGGCCCGGATGTTGGCCACCGCTTGGTCCGATCCCCGCGGACCGTAATTGGCCACCGGGACTCCGGTCGGCAAACCGAACATGGCGAGGGCTTCGACCCAACAGCCGATCGGACGGTGGGCCACGGCGAAGGCGGTCGCGTATGGCGAATGCGTGTGCAAGACGCAGCCAACGTCAGGGTGGTCCGCGTACATCGCCGTGTGCATGGCCACTACGGCACCTTGGATGGGTGGCAGATCACCTTCGAGAAGGACTCCGTCCAGCCCAACTCGTACGACGGCGGACGGTGAATGGTTTCGTAGCGATGGGCCCGCGGTGAAGTACATCTCCTGCGCTCCAGGAACCCGCAGGCTCACGTTCCCGTGTCCGTTGGCGGAGATTGCCCCGCTGGCCACCACCCGTTGAGCGACATCGATAACTTGATCGACTAGGTCCTTGTCCATGGCACCTCCGAGTCTTGGTAATCGACAGGATATCCAAAGAGTGGTGGCATCGCTTAGCCGTTGAGAAACCCCAACGTGCAGTGGCACCCGATCGAAAAGTGCCCATGCCGAGTGAGCTCAGACATCCCCTATCGCTCCCTCGAGGTTGAGCTGTTCGCTGTATGTCGGAGGACGAACTCCATTTCCGCAGCGCGACTGACGGAAGCTGCTTGATGCACCCACGAGGAGTCGAGCGTGATCACTCGTGGCCCGGGCGGCCTTCGATCAGATCGACCAGGGGTGGGGGAGGATTTGAAAGCTGTCCGGTAAGGACCACCATTGTCCGAGGTACTGGGACAGAAGATAGGGGCCTTGGGAAGGTCACCCTCCCTGCGAGGGGAGCACTTCGCGAGTCTGGTCGCTCAATTGCCGGTCCGGGTCCTTCAGTGCCCACCGCGCCAAGCGCGGAGAGAGGGGCCCACCGAGAAGACAAGTTGAAACCCACGTACAGCGATGGCCGGGAGCCGGACCGCGCGCCGCCGCCGCGCCGGCGGAAACGGGGAGGAGAGGCACGGGAGGGAGCGGACCGATGTCGCCTTCGGGTCTAGCGCGTGGCCGATCGCCATGCCGCCACCGCCGAGGCAGCGAGCATCGCCTGGCCGGACGCCGACGGATGGAACGAACCGGACTGGGTTGTCGTGCCAGCGCTGCTCAGAAGCAGGCCGTTTAGGTCGGGCGACGTCCCCGTCGTGCAGTCGAGGGGAGCGAAACCCGATTCCAATGGCGCAAGTGATACGTCGAGATAGCCCTCGCTGCGCAGCCTCTCGACTACTACCGAGGTCTCGATCTGGAGGTAACTGTTCAGGTCCGCCAACTCGAAGCTGGAGGCGTTGGTGAACGCAGGATAGAGAGGTGCAGTGGAGCCGCCTGAGGTCGTCGGAATTGGCAAGGGTAGTGGCGTTGACGACAGCTGGCAGGCACCCGATCCCGGGGAGCCCAGCAGCGTGGGGTACTGCACCACAATTAGCTGAGGGCCGGCAGCCCGGTGCCTGACAGCGCCTTCGGCATGGAGTATTCGCGAATACAATGCGATCAGACGCGATTCGATGGTCGAGGGCTGGGTCAGCGGGAAAGTCAGCGCAGACACGGGAATCGTGACGCCACTGGTCACTGGATTGATGCTGGCGCCGAGGAGATTCGCCGCACCGCTGATTGTGCTTGCACAGAGCGTCGCGCTGCTCACGCTGGGCAAGTACTCGATCGTTTGCGACGTGGCAGAGGTGACCGCACCAATGCACGCCCTGATCAGACCCGCGAAGGGGAGGTCGTCGCCGCCAGCCATGACCGTCGTGAGGGCGGTGCGGCGAAACTCCTTGGGCGCAAGGGATGCGACTTGATCGCTGATCTGCGCGATAGTCGCTCCCGAACAGGCTGAGAAGCGCAAGGTGACGTTACCCAGACGGTGCGCAACGAGTTCAGGGTAGGCCTCGGGCGATCGGTCGCAGCTCCCGGAACCGGCGAGGAAGGGGGCGAGACCCTCGCCCGAGGAATACGAATCACCAAGGGCGACGTAGTAGGGCCTCGGAGACGACTTGATCGCTTGCGCACCGACATTGACGGGAGCCAGAATCGTCAGAACGAGGGCCAGCACGATTGTCCATCCGGTGAAGATGGCGTTCTTATTTGTCATGGCTCCCCTTGATGAGAGTCGGTCGTCTCTGCGATCCTGTGCGCGATGAAGTCTACGAGTTACGCGGTTCCAACTTTCAGGCTGATCGTAACTCCCAGTTCAAAGCTACTTGATCGCACCTTTGGCGTAGGGGGTGGAGTCGTCGTTCCGAAGGTCGGGCCAGTGCTATATCTGCGATCGACGTAGTGATCAATCGGAACTTCGGGGGCAGTTTCGACCCGTGTTCCTCGACCGAGCGGGCGACCGGTCAGGTACCATCGTCGTTATGACGCCGGAGGAAATCGCTGACCTCGTGCACCTGCGCCGGGCGCGAGACCTCGTAGACCGCGACTACGCGCAGCCCCTCGATGTCCCGGCCATGGCGCGTACCGCGCTCATGTCGCCCGCGCACTTCTCGCGCAAGTTCCGTGCGGCGTATGGCGAGACGCCCTACTCCTATCTGATGACACGACGAATCGAGCGCGCGAAGGCTCTTCTTCGTCAGGGGAAGTCGGTCACCGACACTTGTGGTGCCGTGGGTTGCACGTCGCTCGGCTCGTTTAGTTCGCGCTTCACCGAGATCGTCGGCGTGACGCCTTCGCAGTACCGCGAACGCGATCACCGCGACCTCGAGGTCGTTCCGTCGTGCGTGAGCATGTTTGCGATGCGACCGCGGCGCACGACGGTCACGGTCTGAGCGCCGCGACCTGCGCCGACACGTCGGCAGCGAACTGGGCCTTTTCGGCGCACTGGCCGCCGGACCCGCCCCGGCATAAAGCAGGATCGGAGAAGTACACGATGGGTCGGTCCACGTAGGATCATCGCATGCCTGTCTCCGTCTCCGCAATGTTCATCCCCGTCCACGACCCCGACGCTGCGCTCGTCTTCTACCGCGACGCGCTCGGCCTCGAGGTCCGCGCTGACGTCTCCTCAGACGGCTTCCGCTGGGTCACCGTTGGCGCCCCGGGGCAGAACGTCGACATCGTTTTGTACCAGCCGCACGGCGGTCGTTCGCAGGCCGAGGGCGACGCCCTGCTGTCACTCGTGACGAAGGGGTCGCTGCAGGCTGCAATCTTCCGTTCCGACGATCTCGACGCCACCGTCGAGAAGGTTCGAGCGTCGGGAGCCGAGGTGCTTCAGGAGCCGGCGGACCAACCCTGGGGAGTGCGCGATTGCGCGTTCCGCGACCCCTCGGGCAACCTCGTCCGCATCCAGCAGTCGAGCTGAGCCGTTCGGCGATCGTAGTCATGACCTGCACGGTGGGCATCGTGAAGCGTTGTGACTCGATTTCTGAGTCGTTGCAATTCGTCCGTGTTGACTGCCGAATGATACGAAAGTGAGCAAGACCTCTGAAAACAATGACATGTAAACAATTGGGTGGACCTTGTGATTTCCTGCTCCGTGGAGATACCGCCGATGAGGTGATAAAAGCCCAAGACAGCCATCTAAGAGAAATGGTCGCAGGGGGTGATGAAACGCACCAAAGCGCCTTGAAGGAGATGAAGGGTCGGTGGAAGAATCCCATTTCGGGAATGGGGCGGTATCGGAAAACCAAGCGCGATTTTGGTGCTCTTCTCGAAGACTGATCGGCCATCGGGTCGTATCATCGAAATGCCTCAATCACAATGTTGGGGTCTGTCCCCGAATTAGCCGTCAGTTTGCCCTGTACATGGGTCAGGGAGATTCATTCGACCAGCGAGGCCAGCAGCTGGGGAAGGTTTGAAAGCTGTCCGCTAAGGACCACTGCTTGTGATGTGTCGTGTCATGCCGCACACTCGAATTTGTGAATCCTAGGTCGAGGTTCTTCGATTGATCGGTTGATAGTCTTCTTCTCGATTAAGAACGATCCCGCCGACGCGTTGTGCGGTCATTGCGTCGTGAACGTGGCGAGCGGATGTCGCCACGTGCGTGCCACCCACTCTGCCGCGTCAGGGGAAGCGCGTTACGTGCCGTTGATGGTTCAGGCAAGAACATACCGAGCCGGTGAAGGACTCACAGTTTCTCGGCGAGCCTTGCGAGCGCGGCAAGTTTCGACATCGACACATTCTTGGTCTCGACGCTCGCCCCGAAGTAACTCTTACCATTAAGAACCCCGGTGATTCCCTGACCCGTGATACCCGACTCAGTCAAGCTGAAGTAGAAGGCGGGGACACCGAGGCCGGAATAGGCGCTGAACTTGAACTTGGCGAGTTTGCTCGCCTTCGCTATCGACTGCTGCATCTCCGACGTCGTGAGAGGCTTCGAGATGGTTTCGAACGAAAGCGAGACCGCCTTGAGCATTGTGGCCATGCTCGTCTCCGCCCCGTAGGTGCAGATCGTTTCTGACCCGGAGATCCCGTAGTTCTCCTTCGTTGGCTTGATCCTTAAGGTGTAGGGGGTGCCAGGCGGAACCTTGCGGCCGATGATCGACGAGACGGATGCTGCGCTCACCTTGCCGCAGATCGATGACGACAGCGCCGCTGCGGTACTTGCGATGGTGTGACGTCCCTGGATCGTGGCCCCTGAGCGAGACGCCGCCTGGGCGACCGCTGGGACGGCGATGAGAACTGAGGTGCCAGCGATGCCGAGGAGGAGGGCGCGGGACCGGAGCGGCCGGTGGAGCGGGTGGGTGGGACGGTTCCGAGCGGCAGTGCCCATCGTGGGGCCTCCTCTACTAGGTGGCTCTCGCCACATGAGGCGAACGCTACATGGTCGGTGGCGACCGAATCGGCCAATTCTACTGAAATATCCACGACAGTCGCGCTAGAACGACAGGAATGTTCGTTCCTGGCTGAGAACCGAACGCATAACGCCGTTGGTGCTGCTCGGGTTGATCGCGATCGCACCGCTATTTCAGAAGCACCGCCACCACTGCCCTAGACCGCAGGTAGTCGGTTCATCCGACTATCTCGCAAATGAGACCTGGCCCTAAGGCGCCGAGTACGTGTCGATCGGATGCGATGGCGTCACATATCGGTGACTCCTGGGCATTTAGAGGCCTGGAGGACGCCACTTGGGCCAACCGATGGCGCCTTCAACAGCGGCGAGTACTATTTCTTATAACGAGCACACCGAAATGGTCGGTCTGTCGTCCTGAGAATTGAGTATTGGTGGCACAAGGAACAGTGAAGTTTTTCAATGCAGAAAAAGGATTCGGCTTCATCTCGCGCGAGCAAGGTGATGACGTCTTCGTACATTTCTCCAACATCCAGAGCGACGGCTACAAGAGCCTCGAAGAGGGCCAGCGCGTCGAGTTCGACGTTGCGCCCGGCAAGAAGGGCGAGGAAGCGCAGAACGTCCGCGCGATCTGAGATAAATTGAGCGCGCTCAGGAGCCGAGCGCGTTTCACGGGCGGAGCCGGGTCACCTGGTAGTCCTCAGCGAAATGATGTGCGAGATCGCCGCTCGCGAGCACTTTCGCGTCCATCGTGAGTAGTGCTTCGCCCGGGTGAATCAGAATGTTCCCCTAGTTAGCGCAGGTTCTTCGCATCCGTTCGCCCAGCGAGGCAAATGGTGATGTTCGAACCCTTGGAATGGTCGATTCGTCTGCAGCGACATCGACCCGGCATGTTGCTGAGCGAATCGACACCAACCGGAGGGTGCTCTTCAACGGCACGCAGGATGCGAACCGAGCCGGAAAATCGCGGCTCTCGGTAGAATTTGGCACGGTGGGGATGACGCCATTGGTCAAAGCCTCGGGACAAAGGGGGAGAAGCGGGCATGGAGAAGAGCGGGTCGCAGAAGGGCAAGTCTTCGTCTCAGCTGATAGACGCGAGAATAAAGGAGCTAGGCGACTGGCGGGGCGAGATGCTCAGCCGGCTCCGTGCCTTGGTCAAGGAAGCCGATCCCGAAGTCGTCGAGGAGTGGAAGTGGAGAGGGGTTCCAGTGTGGTACCACGACGGAATGATCTGCACAGGCGAGACTTACAAGACCGTCGTGAAGATGACCTTCGCCAAAGGGGCGGCTCTAAAGGATCCCTCGGGCCTCTTCAACTCCAGTCTTGACGGGAACACGAGGCGTGCCATCGACTTCCACGAGGGCGAGACGATAGACGAGGATGCGTTGAAGGCCCTCGTTCGCGCCGCCGCGACCCTGAACAGATCCAAAGCCAAGAACTAACCCACGAAATTAAGCATTTTCCGTGGGATCCTGCAAGAGGTCACCGTCCTGGTTCAATTTTCGCATCAGGTGACAGAATCGCAATCCGCAATAGGTTCATCGCCAGCGAGAACAAAGTGGGTCTGTTCCAAGAGCGGTTGACACCGTTGACCTGTCCATAGGCCGGTACGAATCATTCGATGAACGCTGTCAGCAACTCATGAAGGTTCGAAAGCTGCCCGCTAAGGTTCACCAAGAGTGACATCCTCGAACTATTGAAGAGGCGTGTGACGGTTGGTCTTGACCTCTTGTCTTTGGAAGCACCCGAAGAGCAGGTCGGTTGAATCTCGGCTCTGCTCAGAGCATGAAGAATTGGCGTATGGGCCGTTGAAACCGCGAAGCGAGCCAGCCAATCGCGCCGGCACTTGATTCGGTTGGGCACTGCGACCCATAATCTTTCCAGACCCTGTCGATACTCCCAAACAACTCGATAGCCAGATTCGCTGCGTCATGGCTTGTCACCGGATCGGTGAGGTCGCCGACCACGCCTTCGACGTGTGCGCCAGCGGCGTCACGCGGTTCACTGGTCTGATCGCAAGTCCGCTTCATCATCGAAGTGAGCACCGCCGCGGCCCCTGTCAGCGCGAGTGGTCTAGCAGTCGCGAAGCCAATGTCAGTCGAGCTCCTCGCACCCGTAACGAGCGCCGCCGGTCCGGTCAGATCAAGCGTCGAATCCACAATCAGCCTCTCGTTGGGGAGCTACGTCGAGTGCAACCAATTCATTCGATCATTGGTAGTGCCATCAATTCCGGTGACGAGGGCTGCGTACAAGCGTCCGGCGCCTCGTTCGCTCAAGTCACCGCATTGTCGGCCGATAGTGTAGGACAGTGTTGATTTCATCCCCGTGATCGCGAATCGACCCGCTTACTCCAGCGGCTGATGCTCTGTGAATCTCTCTGGCGAAGAGAAGGTCTCGGGCGCTGTCCGAGATCACTTGTTCGCCGATGGGAGGGTCACGGTTCGTCAGGTGGTGAGCCATCTGAGCGTCGTGTCACGCCAGCGACGTATTGGCATACTCGCCATCTGCTGCATGAGCCTGTTCATCGTCTTCATCGACAGCACCATCGTGAACGTCGCCCTGCCTTCAATCGGACGAGAGTTCCACAACACGCTGTGGGGACTGCAGTGGATCGTCGACGGCTACACCCTCGTGCTGGCCAGCCTCTTCGTGCTCTCGGGATCCACCGCTGAGCGGTTCGGTCGACGTAGGGTCTTCACGTTGGGCCTGAGTCTTTTCGTACTTGGGTCATTCGCCTGAAGCATCGCACCGAGTCTCACCTGGCTTGTCTTCTTTCGAATGTTGCAGGCCGTCGGCGGATCGATGCTTAACCCCGTGGCGATGTCCATCATCCGCAACACTTTCGACGACTGGCGCGAGCGGGCCCAGGCGATTGGGGTATGGGGCGCCGTCACCGGCATCGCCCTCGCGCTTGGACCTATTCTGGGGGGACTTCTCGTGCAGAGTGTTGGATGGCGGTCCATCTTCTGGGTGAACATCCCCATTGGGGTCTTGGCCATCGTGCTCTCCAATGCATACATCCCTGAGTCCAAGGCCGTTACACCCCGACGCCTCGACCCCATTGGCCAGATACTCGTAATCGTGGTCCTTGCGAGCACCACCTACGCCATCATCGAAGGGTCCAGCCGCAGGTGGAACTCGATCGAGATTCTTGGATTGTTTGGCCTAGCTCTCCTTGGCTTGGCCGCACTTGCTCGTTACGAACTGCGCCGTCGGGAGGCGTTGATCGAAATGCGCTTCTTCAAGAGCCTGCCATTCTCCGGTGCGACGTTGATCGCCGTGGCTTCATTCTTTGCCTTCGGTGGGTTTCTGTTCTTGAACACCTTGTACCTCCAAGACGCTCGGGGTCTCTCGGCGCTGGACGCGGGCCTTGACACACTGCCTACGGCGGGAGCCATTGTGCTCTTCTCATCGCTCTTTGGTCGAATGGTCGGACGCTTCGGCGCGAGACCATCGCTCGTTCTCGCCGGTTCGGCCATGGCACTCGGCAGTTTCCTGCTCACCAGCCTTTCGCCCGCGACGTCCTTTGATCGACTTTTCCTGGCGTACGTGGTTTTCGGCATTGGCTTTGGAGCGGTGAACGCCCCCATCACCAACACCGCGGTGTCGGGAATGGGGGCGAGCAAGGCGGGAGTAGCGTCTGCGGTCGCCGCAACCAGCCGACAGATTGGCCAAACGCTGGGCGTGGGCATCGTCGGCTCGGCGGTCGCCGCCGGGCTTGGTCGCGGTACGCTTTCCCGAAATTTCGCCGACACTACCCACGTGGACTGGTGGCTGCTCAGCGCCTGTGGTGGTTTCGTCTTCGTCCTTGGTCTCGTGAGTACATCGAGTTGGGCTGCGCGCGCGGCGCATCGAACTGCCCAGAAGTTTGAACTCGAAGATGGCTTGCTTCGCCTGCCCAACTCGTCGTAGTACGCCCACGACTATCTCGCTCGAAGGAGCAGAAGAGCCACTAGAACTTCAGCTGAAGGGTGACCAGTGACCGCTGATGATCCAATGCGAGAGAGCGAGTCTTTGCGGTACGCCCTGGTTCGGGGTTTGTGCGACTAGGAGTACCAGACTTCTCTTCAGAAGACAGAAGTTCGTGGCCTCGAGATATCACCCACGCCATACGCCGCGGCCTCGACCAACTGCGAAGCTTGAGCTATGCGGTTACTTATGAACCGACCGTGGCTTGACAGGTTGCTCCTTGGCGTCGGAACGTTCGAGTCGGCGGCCGATGCCAACAATCCGATCGGCTGCCGGGGTCACGGCGGCCCCGCAGTCTCCGAGCAGTAGTACCTCGGCAGCATTTCCGACCGTCTCCGGCCCAGTCGTCACTAACCTCAGGTCGTTCCGTGTGCCTCTTGGAGTGACGTACGGCCGCTGGGAATCTTGAACTCGCGAGAGGGTTGATTGTCGCAATTGGGTGTTTTCGGGACGCTGCGACGGTTCGGCAAGGTATCTTTACCACATTCAATAAATCTAGACCAATATAACCAAATTGATCGCATTCCCAAGGGGGCTTTGTTGTGAGGTTTGCGACTATCAGAACGACGCAGGGGCTTCGGCTTCATGTTAAGGGAAGCAGCGGCTACGTCGACTTGGCCACCTCCACCGGAGACGATTCGCTGGTCAGCATCAATGGGCTCATCGCCGGCGGAGCCGCGGCACTCGACGCCGCCCGCTCAGCGGCTGCTGGAAGTGGTCCAGAGTTCACCGGGAAGGACTTCGCACCGTCAACTCCGAATCCTCCCAGGATCCTCTGTCTTGGCGTCAACTACGCCGAACACGCGATTGAGGGCGGGCGAGCCGTACCGACCTGGCCCGAATCGTTCGTACGCGGAAGCGGCAGTGTCATTGGGGCGTTCGACGACCTGGTAAAGCCGTCCCTCTCAGAGCGGTTTGACTACGAGGGCGAGCTCGCCATCGTCATAGGCAAGGGTGGACGTTACATCAGGGCCGAGGACGCATTCGGGGCCATCTTCGGCTACAGCGTGATGAACGACGGTTCGGCGCGGGAGTGGCAGCACGTCGCTACGCAGATGACGCCTGGCAAGAACTTCGAGGGCACGATGCCCATTGGCCCGGAAGTGGTCACGAGCGACGAGGTTGACGTGACGGACCTCGCGATCTCCTCGACCCTGAACGGGCAGGTCATGCAGTCAGCACGCACGTCGGACATGATCGTCAGCGTCGCCAAGGCGGTTGAATTCTTCTCCTCCTTCACCACACTTCGACCGGGTGACGTAATCGCAACAGGAACTCCAGGCGGCGTCGGGTACGCCCGCACACCTCCGGTCTGGCTGTTGCCCGGTGACACGATTGAGGTCACTGTCGAGGGAATCGGCACAATAACGAACCACGTAGTCGCCGAGGAGGGGGCACCAACGGATTGGCCATGGAGTCCGTTGGGGGCCAAGACTTCAAATCTTTAGAGTTCTGCACCATGCAGTAAATCAAGACAACAACTGGGAGGGGGATTAATCCCCTACGGCTGCGACATCTGTCGCCGGTCCTCGCCGCGCATCCCCTCACCGTTGCCCGCACGGACGCGTTTCGCCTCGGCGGCTCCCGCCTTCGAAGCGTTCGTTCGTGCGTTCGATCTGGGGGATGGTTCCCCGATGATTGAAATTCACGGCGATGTTTTGGAAAGTCCAGGTGGCTGGCGCCGACTCGAGGAATCCGGTGCCACGTCTGCGGTCGCCATCGTAGATGACTGGTGTGTGAAGTCGCTCACCAACCGCTAGCTAGTCGTTGAACCGCATTCTGCGAGGAGTCCGGACGCAACAATTCGACAGGCGAGAACGTATCTCCACGCCTAACTGCCGATGGCCAACTTGATGGTAGTGACGGTGCCCACGATTATGACGAGGGTTCGCACGACCTTGGGCGAGACTCGCCTAATGAGCAGTGTGCCCAGCCATCCGCCAACGAGCGTGCCGATGAGGAGCATGTACACCGCGTCCATGGCCAGATGCCCCCGAATGATGAAGACGACCGCCGCCACTGCATTGATCAGCATCGAGAGGCCGCTGCGAAGGCCCTGGAGAACGTAGATCTCGTAGGGCAACGTGAGCGCCATGACCGCGAGAAGCACGATGCCGAGTCCCGCGCCGAAATAACCGCCGTAGACCGAAGAAAGGAAGATTCCGATGAAGAGTGCGCGACGACGCACGGGTTCGGTACCCTGGTCGATGGCCTGCTCGATCTCGGCAAGGCGCTTGGTGATGCGCGGTGCCATTGCGAAGAGTAGGGTGGCGATCCCGATAAGCCACGGGACGACGTTGCGAAACGTTTGGGTCGATCCGAGCAAGAGCAGGGCGGTGCCGGTGATGGACCCCAGGAAGCACGTCGGGACGAGCGAACGAAACAGCTCCTTGTGTGTCCTCAATTCCTCGCGAAAGCCACGAATGCCGCCGAGCGAACTGGGCAGGACGCCCACGGTTGATGAGACGTTGGCCGTCAGCGTAGGAATGCCGAGGGCGAGCAGTGTCGGAAAACTGAGAAAGGTCCCGCCGCCGGCGATGCCATTCGATATTCCCGCGGCGATCCCGGCCACGCAAAAGATGACGAGCCGCCAGCTCAGGGGGAGTGCGCTAGCAACCATCGCTGCAACTCTACTAAGGGATTGCCATTTAGAAGGAGACAGGACCATTGAACTTGGGCATCATCCAGAACTTCGAAACCGAGTCGCGACGGTTTCCATTCCGCGGATGAGAGCCTCCGCATTCGACTCCTCGCCATGGCCACTCGAGATGCATTGCGACGTCGTCCGGCGCTGGGCGCCGGCAGAAGTAAGAACGCTCTACTCTTGAGTGGTGCCCGATCGAGAGGAAGCGTTTCAGTGACTTCACCAGCACAACTACCGAGAGTGACCATCTTCTCCCTCGGCGGCACAATCGCATCGACCAACGTGGGCGCAGGCCAGAACGCCGACGGCGTCACGCCCCAGTTGGACGCAAACGACCTCGTCGCTGCGGTACCCCAGTTGCGACAGTTCGCCGACGTCGAGACCAGGCCGTTTGGCCAAGTCCCCTCGGGCGACCTGACCTTGAACGATCTCGCGGCGTTGGCCACGGCGATCGACCAGCGCTTTGCCGCCGGAGCGGCTGGGGTCGTGGTCACGCAGGGCACCGACACCATGGAAGAGTCGGCGTTCGCCCTTGAGCTGCTCGTAGGCGCCGTTCGACCGGTCGTCGTCACCGGTGCCATGCGCAACCCCACCCTGGCTGGTGCCGATGGTCCGGCCAACCTGTTGGCGGCGGTGCAGGTCGCGGCGTCCTCCGACGCGGTGGGCCTCGGCACGCTCGTCGTCACCAACGACGAGATCCACGCGGCTCGATTCGTTCGAAAGACTCACTCGTCGAGTCCGGCCGCCTTCCGATCACCGAGCGCAGGTCCACTCGGTTGGGTTATCGAGGGGCGGCCGCGTATCGTCTTTCGCGTTGCGAAGCTGCAGGGTCTTCCGAGCGGTGCGCCAGGCCGGTTTCCGGCGGTGGCGCTGCTCACGTCGGCACTCGGCGATGACGCCCGGTTGCTGGCGACCCTCGAAGCCCTTGAGTACGCGGGGCTCGTCCTCGAAGCTTTCGGCGGCGGGCACGTTCCGGGTGTCGTGATGCCCGCGCTCGCGGACCTGGCAGCTCGTATTCCGGTCGTTCTCGCTTCCCGCACCGGAAGTGGTGAGACCCTCCGCGACACCTACGTCTTCGCAGGTTCCGAACGCGACATGCTCAGCCGTGGGCTGATATCGGCGGGCTTCCTGGACGGTCCGAAGGCCCGGATACTGCTCAGTCTCTTGCTGTCCCATGGCCTTGCCATCGAAGGCGTGCGCGATTCTTTCGAACGGATGAATGCGTCGGTCACGTCCTTCCAGTCCTGAGCAGTGACCATTCAACCGTCGGCAACGGCTCTCCTAGTCGACTCGGGCGCATCTCCGGCCCGCGCTGGCACCGGCTCGGGAGCTGTTCGCCCAGCTCCCGAGCCGGTCAATTCCTGGTTGCCGCCCCAAGGACGTCACGTCCGGAGTGCTTGTCGGCGCACGGAGAGGCACTGACCACACGGTGGCGCCGACGGACGTTGCCACTCAGGCAGAATCAGGTACGAAGTCAGAGTCGCGATGTCACGGTCAACCTCTCTGCGCAACAATTTCACGTCCGCTATTCCGCCCATTGGTTGAGAGGTACGGTGTCTCATGGAAGACAAAGTGATCGTGATAACTGGAGCGAGCAGCGGCATCGGGGAGTCGGCCGCACGATTGCTGAGAGCTCAGGGCGCCAACGTCGTAGTGGTCGGGAGATCGGCGAAGACCGCCGAGGTCGCCAGGGAACTCGACTCTCCTTACTACCTGGCTGACTTCACCAAGCTCGACGACGTGCGAAGACTGGCGGAAGAGCTGAGGCGGAACTTTCCCAGAATCGACGTCCTGGCGAACAACGCCGGCGGAGTAATGAGCAACCGGCGCGTGCTGACCGTCGATGGTTTCGAAATGACCATTCAGGTCAACTACCTGGCTGCGTTCCTATTGACCAATCTCTTGCTGGAAACACTCATTGCTTCGAGGGCGGCGGTCATCGCTACGTCAAGTCTGGCCCAGAGAGGTGCCGGCAAGCTCGATCCGGGAGACTTCACCCTTGCCGATAACTACGGCCAGCAGGGTGCCTACGGCAAGGCGAAACTGATGGACGTTCTATTCGCCAAGGAGCTCAACGCGCGCTACCACTCCGCCGGCATCTCAGCCGCGGCCTTCCACCCCGGCGTGGTGCGCACTGACTTCTCCAAGGAATTCGGAGGAGGCTGGGACTTTATCTACAAGTCCTTCATCAGACATCTCTTGATTTCCCCCCAGAAAGGCGCCGACACCTTGGTATGGCTGGCGTCCTCTCAACCGGACAGGGATTGGCAGCCGGGTCAGTACTACCAGAAGAGGAAACCCAAGCCACCCAGCAGGCAGGCCCAGGATCCGCGGCTCGCGAACGACCTTTGGGAATCGACCACGAGGGCACTTGGCCTCGATCAGCCCGAGCTGTGACGTGGTGTGCTGCTCTCCTCGAACGGGAGCTTGAGGACGCGGTACCAGCAGCGCGGCGTCGGGTCCAGAACTGAGCGGCACCGGGTTGGTCGCGGAGAGCGCGCCCTCACGTCACGGAATGGACCGTCCGCTTCGGGTCATTAGGGTCGTTCGGCTCTAGACAACGCCTTGCACGAATTGGACGATACCTACATGGGCAATTTCCATTCCCGGCGCCACCGTTCGATGGTAGTCCTTGCGATTCTCCTCGGCCTCTTGGTCGGAGGGGCCGGCTTCGAAGGGGCGGCGCACGGGAGCTCGAGCGTCACGACTACGGTCGCACCTCGCACCGCCACTACGACAACGCCCACGACAACGCCCACGACCACGCCCACGACCGCGACCACGACCACGACGTCCACATCCACGACCACGACCACGACCACGAGAACCACCACGACCGTGCCGAAGCCTCGACCCGCTCCGACGTTGACTCGCGGCGACACCGGCCCGTCGGTGCTCGCTCTTCAGCGACGCCTCACGTCGCTCGGGTACTGGCTCGGTCCGCCCGACGGGACGTTCGGCGACAGCACCCAGCAGGCGGTCTACGCCCTGCAGAAGGCAGCCTCCATTCGACGAGACGGAGTGGTGGGGCCGGCAACGCGCGCCGCGCTCAAGCGCGGCGCGCGGGCCAAGCCCCGAAAGATCGCCGGCTACGTGGTGGAGATCAACCTGAGCAAAGACCTGCTGATGATCGTGAGGAACGGGAAGCTCGTCTGGGCGTTCAACACCTCGACGGGGGGCGGTTACACGTACGTCGACGAGGGGATCACGGCGGTCGCCGAGACGCCGCGTGGCGTCTACCGCATCTATCGCGAAGTCCACGGACTCGTCACGGACTCGCTGGGCCAGTTGTGGCTCCCGAAGTACTTCGACAGCGGCTTCGCGATCCACGGAGACTCTTACGTACCGCCGTATCCCGTCTCACACGGCTGCGTTCGCGTCAGCAACGAGGCGATCGAGTGGATCTGGGCTCACGACCTGGTGCCCCTCGGCACGAAGGTCTGGATCTACTCCTGAACCACCATTGGCGACGCCGGTCTGTCGAGAAGCCTCTCGGCATCGCGGGCCCTGTGAATTGGGCCGCGTCGGGTAGCCCAGATCCAGTTCCGCTCGAGAGGACGGGCTTCCGGGCTCGTCGGTTCACGTCCTCTTGGCATGTCCGGTCCGGGATCGGCCCCTGGGATCGGCCCCTGGGTGCCGCTGCGGCATTTTTGCGTGGTGTGATCGGCGAGCTCGGTGCCCTCGTGAAAGCGTTGGGGAAAATTCCGTCCATGCAGGTCAGTCGAGTTCGCGGCGCGACTCTGGAGCGACCTGTCTGGGCCAAGGAAGTTGAACGGTCCTTCGAGCGCGCAACGCGGGTACGCGGGGGAGCCGATGAGTGATTGCCCTCGGGAAACCATGGCGGGCGATTCCAAGGAGGTCCAACTCACGATTGTCCGAGAAACCTGATTGCGATGCGCCCGATCGGTGGATTACTCGGGGGACTTGATGTTGTCGACCCAGTGGCCCACCGGCAAGAGTTCGGTGTGGAATCGGTCGCGAAATGCTCCCCAGAGTCCGCGCGGTTGCCAGAGAGCAACCACCACGGCGATGGAACCGAAGATGATGAGATACCAGGCACCCTGCTGCTGGAGCGTCTGCTGGAGCACGAAGTAGATTGCTGAACCGATGATTGGTCCCTCAATGGTGCCAAGACCACCAATCATTGAAACAAAGAGCATCTCCGCGGCCCACTGGAGGTTGAAGACGCTTGAAGGCTGGACAAAGGGCTGGCTGATGACCAGTACGGCGCCGGCCGCTCCGCAACCGGCCGCCGCGATCACGAAGACCAGGCGCCGAGCGGAGCGCACGTTGGCTCCTGAGCTTCGAGCAGCCACCTCGTTGTCGCGAATAGACGCCAGCACCAAACCGAGACGGCTTCTCAGGAGGTAGTAGGTGCCCGCGACCACGATGAGGGCAACGAACCAAGTTGCCAGATAGGAATCGTGCGCTGTCTGCGATGGACTCAGATTCTGAAGACCTGGCATCGAGCGCCCCGTGCCACCTCCCAGTACCGCAATCGTGCCAATGATCAACATCGCGGTATCTGCCACCACCCAGGTCGCGATGGAGAAGTAGCCACCACGAAGGCGAAAGAGAAGGTAGGTCACGGGGTAGGAGATCGCCGCACACACTACCGCCGCCAACGGAATTGTGACGAAGGGGTCCATTCCTTTGAGGGCCAGATACAGCGTGGCGTAGGCGCCCAAGCCAACGAAGGCCTGCTGGCCGATGGAGACCATACCGGCGTAACCCGCGAGAAGGTTCCACATTGTAGCCATGATCACCAAGATGAAGAAGTTCGTCAGAGTAGTGGCGAACTGGGCCGAAAATATCCATGGAGCCGCAGTGAGTAGCGCCACGAGAACGAAGGCGCCGACCAGAGTGAAGATCGGTGAGTGCGTTGAGCGGCGAACCGAGATCGATCCATCTTGATTGGCGGCGCCACTGGTTGGCTGGTTCATGCGAGTGCCGTCTTCTTTCCGAATAGTCCCTGCGGCCGTACGGCGAGAACGAGCAGAAAGAGCACGTTGCCGGCCAATACCTGGTACTGGGGATTGAAGTGCGCACCAAACTGCTGGGCCACGCCAAGTGCCACGCCGCCCACCAGCGTTCCCCACAGCGATCCGATGCCTCCGATCACCACCGCCTCGAATGCGAAGAGAAGGTTGACGCCACCCGAAGTGGGGGCGAATTGGGTCATCATCCCGTACGCGATCCCCGCCAACGCCACCGTCGCGAAGGCGATCGCGGCCGCGATACCAAAGACGTGTCGGTAGTTGGCTCCGCTCAACTGAGCCGCTTCTCGGTCGTCGGCTACGGCGCGTATCAATCGCCCCGTGCCGGTCTTGGATAGGAAGAGCTGCAGAAATACGAGAACGAGCACGGCGGCGCCGAGCACGGCGAGCGATAGGTACGAGATGTAGATGATTGACGTCGGGTGCCAGGACTTGGTAATCAGCGATCCGATGTTGATGGTCTGGCCGTTCGCGGTGTAGATCTCCAGCAGGAGGTTCTCGATGATCACGGACAGTCCGAAGGTGACCAGGAGCGTCGTGAATGGATCACGATCAATGCTCTTTTGGATCAGCGTTCGCTGCAGCACGTAGCCGATGAGTCCGAAGAGTGGCACGACGATCAGGAACGACCAAACTTCGGGAATATGCAGATGGGGGGTCAGGAAGACCGCCGCGTACCCTGCCACCACGGCCATGTCACCGTGGGCGAGATTGATCACCTTCAGCACGCCGAACATCAGCGACAGCCCGCAGGCGAAGAGCGCGTAGAAGCCGCCGATTAGGACTCCTTGAATGACTACATTGAGCCAGACCATTCACTCGCTCCCCTGGACTGGGCTGGACGGTGCCAGATCGGCGCCAAAATAGGCGTGATCGATCTGCTCGGACGTGAGATCCGCGGGAACCCCCGTCAACGAGGTCTTTCCTTCCAACAGGCAATGCACGCGGTCGGCGACCGCCACACCTTGGGCGACGTCCTGCTCGACAATCAAGACGCTGACGCCGTGGGAAACTATCTCTGGGACTAGCGCGTAGATGCGTTCGATGACGATGGGCGCAAGACCCAAGGACAGCTCATCGAGCAGCAGAACCCTGGGGTTGGCGACGAGCGCTCGGCCAATCGCCACCGCCTGCTGTTCCCCGCCGGATAGTTGCCACGCGTACTGGCGCCGTCGCTTGGGCATCCAGTTGAAAAGCTCATAGATCCTCTCGATGTCGAACGGTCCCTTCTTGGCGTGAAAGGCCCCGACTCGCAGGTTCTCCTCGAGGGTCATGGTGGAGAAGAGTCGACGACCTTCGGGCACGAGTGAAATCCCGAGGGCTACCCGCCGGTGCGGTGACAGCCTGGCAATATCACTTCCGTCCAATGAGATCGATCCCTCGGTTGGCCGATGTAGACCGGCGACGGTTCTCAGCAGGGTGGATTTGCCGGCGCCGTTCGCGCCGATCACCGCGAGGACCTCGCCCTCGTTCAAACTGAAGCTGACGTCGTCGATCGCCTTCAGCTGCCCGTGGTGCACCACGAGGCCGTGAACGTCCAAGAGTGGTTTGCTCATTGTGGCAAGACCTCGTTGATGATCTTGCCACCCAAGTAGACCGCACGCACCGCCTCTGAGGCGAGGACCTCTTGGGGGGCGCCGTCAGCGACGATGACGCCTGCCGCCAGACAGAGCAATCTGTCGACCGTGGACAGCAGAGCACGCACCACGTGCTCAATCCATACCACCGCGATTCCCTCGGTCCTGAGTTGGCGAATAATGGTGGTCAATTCGTTCACTTCCAGGTCAGTGAGGCCACCGGCAATTTCGTCGAGCAGCAGCACTCGCGGACCCATGGCGAGTGAGCGAGCCAGTTCCAATCGCTTCCGATGAAGAAGCATCAACGACCCCGCTGGACGGTTCGCGTACTCGCCGAGACCAGTGCGATCGAGCGCTGCGAAGGCCTGGGCGTAACTCTTCTTGCCCCTCAGTCTCCCTCCCTGCTGAGCGGCCAACAGAGCGTTTTCAAACACCGTCATGTGCTCGAATGGGCGGGGCACCTGGTAGGTGCGTCCGATGCCGGCTCGGGCTCTCGAACTAGGGGTCATATGGGCCAGGTTCATGTCCTCGAAGAAGATGTCACCCGAATCCGGCCGGATGTCACCCGAGATCATGGCGAAGAGTGAGGTCTTGCCAGCGCCATTGGGACCAACAATTCCTACTGAGTCGCCCTGCTCCAACTGGAAGGTGATCTCCTCGCCAACGACCACCTGGCCAAACTTCTTTGAGATACCTTCTAGTTGGAGCAACGGCACTGTCAGTTTGGTTAAACGTTGGTTGGTTCGAGAGTTCCGTTAAGCGGAATGTGCTTGTTCAACGAATTGTCAACCACCCACTGTGACCACTTGAACTTTCGGTGGCCCACGAGGTCTGCTGAGCCAGGCCTCCACTGCACACCAACCGGCATGATCATGCCAATTCCCTTGGCGGGACTGGCCAGATATGGATTGCTGCTCTTCAGGTTCATGTTGATCGGTCCGCACATGCCGTCGTACTTCACGACCTGCAGCGCTTCGGCCAACGCCAGACGGTCATGTGGATTCTTCACGGCCTTCAGACCCTCGATGGCCACCTCAAACAGAGCGTACGTTGAACCCATGGAGTTCACCCATTGGCCGTGGCCGGCGTTCTGGTAGGCCTCGGCGAACTTGTAAGCGCTCTGGCCGGTCAGGGACGACTTGTACGGCGAGTACGGAGTGAACCACGCGTCGGTGGCGATGTTGTTGGACAGGGCTCCGAGGGCGTAGGCGTCGGTTGGGAAGAGCATAACCTTCGCCACCGTGGCCAGCTTCGGGTTGTAGTCCTGCTGGGACGCCTGGGTCCAGAATGACTGAAAGTCGGGTGGGAGGGGACAGTTGACGAACAGGTCGCACGCCGCACCGCCCTTCCCTCCGGTCTTGAAGGTCTGGATCATTGACGTGTAGTCAGTCGTCAGGTCCGTGTAGGCCCCGCCGTCGATGAAGTTGTAGCCCCCGTTTGGATAGATCGCGCCCACCGTTGGCCCGAATGCTTCGCGAAAGGCATTGCCGTCCGAGTCGTTCGGGAACATTTCGGCCACGTTGCTGTTGCACTTGGTGATCTTCTGGATGCGCTCCCACATCGGCACGAAGCAGCCAACGAACTGCGGAATTCCGTAGAAGAACATCGAGTTGTATTTTGGACCGGTGCCGGTCGCAGCTCCCTGGGGAGATATCGACGCTCCGGTAAACCCACCCCAGTACGCTTCCCACGGAACCACCGTCGAGACGCATGGCACCTTGTACTGCTCGCACGTCGTCGCCACTGGAATGGTGGTTTCTGGCGCCGAACTCGTCAAGATGAGGTCGGCGCCCGAGTTGATCAGCTGCTGGGTTACCTGAACGGCGACGCTGCCAAGTGACTGAGTGTCCATCTCGGTGATCTCGATCTTGTACTTTGTGCCTCGAATCGTGATGCCCTTCTTGAAGTAGCTCGAGGCTCGGATCTGCTTCAGTACGAATGCATCGGACCCAGCGAAGTCCGCCAGTGCCCCTGTTCGTGGTGAGACGTAGCCAATCTTGATTGTTCCTGACTTCGTCGCCGCGTGAGCAGCGGAAATGTCCGTCAGGCTTACCAGCGCCCCCGAGGCCGCCATCACTGCCGCCGCTTGAAGACCAACACGGCGCCCGAACTCAAAACCACCCCACCCTGGAATGCCGTCCCGGCTTCCAGGCCTTGTCTCTTCACTCATTAATTGACCCCCCTCAATTATGCTTGCATGATTCTTAACACACTGTTCCGTACATAACGAAACATTTCTTCGAATTCCTAAAATTTGCCTTATTTTGTGATCAGGTGAATCCATGGCCCGGAGAACTACGGGTGGCCTCGCGCATCGCTCATGGTCGCCAGCATTCGTCGGGCGGAAAGGCCCCCCCGGTCGATCTTGATGCTCACCTCGTTGACTTCTGGCACCCTGCTGGTGCGGATCTGCAGGATGTTCAGGGCGTCAACGTCTTCTTGAACGACGCCGGTTTGCATCTTCTCGAGGAATCGGTCGATCTCATCGTCGTTGATGCAGAAGTCCCTCGCGAGGGCCCAGAAGTCGTACACCGAATCCTCCGTCGAAGGGGTCAGCCCGTAGAAGATCTTCATGTGGAATGCGTGATCGTCAGTGCCATCGGGAAGAGGTGGTTGACCGACGGGCGCGATCCGAGAGTGCAGCAGGTAGTAGCCGGGTGGCGAGTACTCAATGTCCTGCCACCGGTCAACCTTTCCCTCCAGGCCGGTGGTTCGCGAGTAGAAGAGCGGACAGTCGACTGAGTTCATGTGGCGAAAGACGCGTACCACGCGCGAATCTTCATCGGCTTCGACCTCAATGGGCGTGGACGCGACTTCCGGCGTCCCGATGGAACCGTTGTGGAGAAACGTCTCGTGCGACAGATCGAGCAAGTTGTCGACCAGGAGGTCAAAGGCTGCGTCTATCTTCGCGACACCTCCTACGCTGGACCAGTTCTCCGTGTCCACCAACCAGGGCGTGCTTGGGAGCAAGGACATCTCAGCCTCGCCTCGGCCCGTCCAAATCCAGACCCAGGGTCCCTGCTCGACCACGGCATAACTTCTCACATCCGCTCGACTCGGGATACGGTCCTGGCCGGGCACGGCAACGCAGGTACCAGTGCAATCGAACGTGAATCCGTGGTACCCGCACACCAGTTCGTCGCCGACAACGGTACCGAGGGACAGCGGATAGCCGCGGTGGGGGCATTGATCGGCCAGCGCGACGATTCGACCTGATTCGTTGCGAAAGATCGCCACGTGCTCGCCCAAAATCTGACGGGAAAGTGGCTTCGTCGTCAACTCTGCGCCGAGTGCAGCAACATACCAATTATCGCTCAAGAACATGGATCCCCCCTCTAGAGATGACGCCGCCCCGTCGACCCTTCTGGAAGTTCGACCGGATACCGTTAGCGCGCAACTTACCAAAACTGTGATAAGCAAACAAGCAACTTTGTACTAGGGGGTTCATATGGCGTTTCTTGACGGTGCATCATGGCAGGGGAACATCTCGCTCGACGGCTGGCGGGCGGGCGGCGACGGCGATGCCCCCGTCATCGAGCCGGCGACCGGCAACGAGATTGCCCGAACGGGTCGGGCCAGCGTCGCCGACGTGGCCGTCGCAGGCCAAATCGCGTCCGAGGCTCAAGGGGAGTGGGCATCGCTGCTCTTTACGCAGCGTGCGGCGATCATCCGCAAGGCCGCACAGCTCTTCGTGGAACACGCGCACGAACTCAGCGAATGGGTCGTGCGCGAGTCCGGTGGAATTGGACCCAAGGCCGATCTTGAAATCCACGTCGCCTCGGAAGAGTGTTTTGAGGCGGCGGCCCTGGCGTCGCATCCCACTGGCGAGATCCTTCGAAGTGAACTGCCCCGCCTCAGTTTCTCTCGTCGCGTGCCGGCCGGCGTAGTCGGTGTGATCGCTCCGTTCAACTTTCCGCTGATACTTTCAATCCGCTCGGTGGCGCCGGCGCTCGCGCTGGGCAACGCCGTCATCTTGAAGCCAGACCCTCGTACTGCCCTCTGTGGTGGGGTCGTACTGGCCCGTGTGTTCGAAGAGGCCGGAGTGCCGCCGGGAGTCTTCAACGTGCTGCCGGGCGGCGCTGATGTGGGCGAGGCCCTCGTCACCGATCCGAGGGTTCGCGTGATCGCCTTCACTGGATCGACCGCCGCGGGGCGAGTGGTGGGATCGCTGGGTGCCCAGCATCTCAAGAGGGTGCACCTGGAGTTGGGCGGCAACTCAGCGCTGATCGTGATGGGTGACGTTGATCTGGAGAAGGCGGTCTCCGTGGGCGCCTTTGGTTCCTTCATGCACCAGGGCCAGATTTGCATGACCACCGGCCGGCACATCGTCGACTCGAGGATCGTCAACGACTACGCGTCGCTTCTGGCCGGACACGCCGACCATCTGCCGGTCGGCGATCCGATGAGCGGTCAAGTCGCCCTCGGACCGCTCATTGACGCCAAGCAGCGTGATCGCGTGCACTCAATGGTCACTGACTCCGTGAAGGCTGGCGCGACCCTGCTGGCCGGTGGCACCTTTGAGGGACTGTTCTACCGTCCTACGGTCCTTAGCAACGTGCCCACGTCGTCGCCCGCGTACTGCGAGGAGGTCTTCGGGCCGGTGGCACCCGTGGTTGGATACTCCTCGCTTGACGAGGCCGTTGCCTTGGCGTCGTCGAGTCCCTATGGCCTCTCGCTCGGCATTCTCTCGAACGACGGTCTGCGTGCACTCGAGTTGGCGAGTCGGATCCCGACCGGGGCCATTCACATCAACGACCAAACGGTCGGCGACGAGGCGGTGATCCCATTCGGCGGCACCGGAAGCTCGGGCAACGGTTCTCGAATGGGCGGCATGGCGAACCTCGAGGCCTACACCGAAACTCAGTGGGTCACCGCGCAGAGCGAGATGCCGGTATATCCGTTCTAGAGACTGTTGAGATCGACGTAGTTGCGGGCGAGAACGGTGGACGACTCTCGTGAGCTGACCGCCTGACGCAGGCGGGCCAGTTGGATACCATTCTCGAACTCGTCCTCGTAGCTGGGATGCAACATCTGGGTCATGTAGTTGGAGAACTCCTCGGCACGCCAGACTCGCTCAAGACACGAGGCCGAATAGGCCTCCAGCAACGAATCGTCGCCACCGCGAAGGAATGTGAGCAACGCCTGGGAGAGGACCCGAACGTCGGCCAGGGCGAGGTTCATGCCCTTGGCTCCGGTCGGGGGCACGATGTGCGCGGCGTCTCCCGCGAGAAGGAGTCGTCCGTAGCGCATTGGCTCGATCACGATGCTGCGCATCGCAGTGATGCCGCGGTCGATGATCCTGCCCTGATTGATCTCAGGCTTCTCTTCAGTGGCGAGTCGAACCGTGAGCTCCTCCCAGATTCGATCATCCGGCCACTGCGCCAGCGTCTCGTCGGGCCGCACCCCCAGATAGAGCCGGCTTAGCGTCGGGGAGCGAAGGGAGTAGAGAGCAAAACCATTCTCGTGGCGGCCGTAGATCAGTTCCTCCGTGGCCGGGGGAGCCTCGGCCAAGATGCCCAGCCACGAGAATGGGAACGTACGCTCGAAGCGGCGCATCAGGTCCTTGGGTATGGCCCGATTCGCCGCGCCAAACGTTCCATCGCATCCTGCCACGATGTCGCACCTGATGCGAAAAGCCCCGTCGACACCACTCACGTCGACAAAGGGTCTGTCCGTGGTCAAGTCCCCGATAGCCGTGACCTCGGATTCAAACAGCAGGGGAGCCTCCTGATCGAGGCGGAGCATGACGAGATCCTTCACGACCTCTTGCTGTCCATACACCGTGATCGGTCGACCATCGGCGAGATCGCTCAGTGGTATCCGGTGCGATTGGTGATCGAATCGGAGCTCGATACCGTGGTGAACGAGCCCCTCTTTCCTCATCCGCGCGCCCGCGCCCACGTCGGCGATGAGGTTGGCGATGCCGTACTCAATCACGCCAGCGCGGACCCGGTTTTCGATGTGTTCGCGACTTCGGTGTTCGAGGACGATGTTGTCGATGCCTTCAAGCTGGAGCATCTGACCCAGGAGAAGACCAGCGGGTCCGGCACCAACTATTGCTACCTGCGTATGAATCTCGTTCACTGCTCTCCCATTTCCCTATCGGTCGCTCTCGTCCAAGTGCAGCCAAAGAAATGTATGGCCGCCACGAGGTTTTAGTGTACTGTTCAGTTAATTAAACCCTAATGCAAGTTTGCGAAGCGAATGGTTTCGCGAACCAAGCAGCCAATGACTTGGAGGATCTCATGGCGGTAGTTGTTCACAACACGCAACGGACAGACCTCGGAATCGTCGATGCCCTCGCTTGCTTTGGAGTCGCCACCATTCACGAAGCGCAAGGTCGCGTGGGCCTGCTCGGTTCCCACCTTCGGCCCATCTATCGTCCGGTCCGAATTGCTGGCAACGCGTTGACGTGTGAGGTGGCCCCGGGTGACAACTGGTCGATTCACGTTGCGGTCGAGCAGGCCAGGGCCGGCGACATTCTCGTGGTGACGCCCACCAGTCCTTGTGACGACGGCTACTTCGGTGAGCTGCTGGCTACGAGTCTGGTTGCCCGCGGCGTCCGGGGACTCATTATCGACGCCGGCGTTCGCGACGTCGGCGAACTGACCAGCATGGGCTTTCCGGTGTGGGCCAAGACCATCAGCGCCCAAGGCACGGTGAAGGAGACGATTGCCAATGTGCAAACTCCGATCGTGTGCGCGGGGAGGTACATTCGACCCGGCGACGTGATCGTTGCCGACGATGATGGCGTGGTGGTCGTGAAGCGCGAGCAGGCGGCGACGGTGTTGGCCGCCAGCCAATCTCGGGAGGACAACGAGAAGGAGAAGCGGCGGAGATTGGCCGCGGGGGAACTCGGACTTGATATGTACAACATGCGAGAGAAACTCGAGCAGCGAGGTCTTACCTACGTGGAGGACTCTCCATCGTGAGCTCCCAGACGCCGATTAGGTGTTCGGTAGTGCGGGGGGGCACGTCGAAGGGCCTGTACTTCCGTGCCGAGGATCTGCCCCTGGACCGACCCACGCGTGACGCGGTGTTGCTGGCCGCCATGGGATCGCCGGATATTCGCGAGATCGACGGCATGGGCGGAGGGCATCCGCTCACCTCCAAGGTGGCAATCGTGCAGAAGTCGCAACGCCTTGATGCCGACGTTGACTACCTCTTCCTTCAAGTGTGGCCCGACAGGGCCGAGGTGTCCGACAATCAGAACTGTGGCAATCTGCTGGCGGGTGTTGGCCCCTTCGCCCTCGAAGAGGGACTGCTTCCGATCAGCGGCGAGGTGACCCCGGTGGGCATCTGGATGGAGAACACGCAGAGCCTCGCGGTCGCTCGGGTGCAGACCCCCAACCGCGAAGTTCGTTACGACGGCGACGCACAGATCGATGGAGTTCCCGGCCGCAGTGCACCGATCCCCATCGAGTTCCTCGACATTGCCGGATCGACGTGCGGCAGTCTCCTGCCAACCGGCAACGCCGTTGACGTTGTCGAAGGCCTGCGCGTGACGTGCATCGACAACGGAATGCCGGTCGTCTGCATTAGGGCCGCCGATGTCGGTCTGACCGGCTACGAGGAGCCCGCTGAGATTGAGTCGAACCGCTCAGCGTGCGACAAGGTGGAACAGATTCGCCTCGCCGTGGGGCCGCTCATGAACCTCGGCGACGTCACCACCAAGACGGTCCCAAAGATCAGCTTGCTGGCTCCGGCCAAGGATGGCGGAACCGTCGCGACGCGGACCTTCATTCCAAAGAGGGTGCATGAGGCCATTGGAGTCTTCGGGGCGGTCTCGGTGGCGACCGCGTGCCTGGTGCCCGGTTCGGTCGCGAATGAAGTGTCGGGCGTGACGGGCACGAATGGAGAGACGACGCTGACCATTGAGCATCCCAGTGGCTATTTCGGCGTCACGTTGGACGTGGGTCTCGACGACGGTTCGGTGAGCGTCAACTCGGCCGCCCTGCTTCGAACGGCTCGTCTCTTGATGCGTGGTGAAGTGTTCGTGCCGTCTTCCGTCTGGAGCCTCGATGATCATTGACTGCCACGGTCACTTCACCACTGCACCGGAGCCGCACAACCTCTGGCGCAAGGCCCAGATCGCGGCGTACCAGGCGGGTGAACCCTTTCCGCAGTACCCGGTGATCAGCGATGAGGAGATAGTCGACGTCATCGAGAACAATCAGCTGCGGCTCCTGCGGGAGCGCGGAGCGGACATGACGGTGTTCTCTCCGCGAGCATCGGCCATGGAGCATCACGTGGGCAACGAGCAGGTGAGCGAGTCCTGGTCGCGCGCGTGCAACGACCTCATTGCCCGCGTGGTCTCGCTCTTTCCGGACTCCTTCATTGGCGTCTGCCAGCTTCCCCAGTCACCCGGCGTGCCCGTCGATCGCTCCATCGCCGAACTCGAGCGCTGCGTTCTCGAGTTGGGCTTCGTTGGTCTCAACCTCAGTCCCGATCCGAGCGGGGGGCTTTGGGACGGGCTCCCGCTCACCGACCCGTCGTGGTTTCCCATGTACGAGAAGATGATCGAACTCGACGTTCCGGCGATGATTCACGTGTCGAGCAGTTGCAACCCTAACTTCCACGCCACGGGGGCCCACTACATAAACGCTGACACGACCGCCTTCATGCAGCTTCTCCAGGGAGACCTCTTTGGGGAGTTCCCCGAGCTGCGCTTCATTATTCCGCACGGGGGCGGTGCGGTTCCGTATCACTGGGGTCGCTACCGAGGTCTGGCCGACATGCTCGGCAAGCCGGACCTCTCGACGCACCTCATGAAGAACGTGTTCTTCGACACGTGCGTCTACCACCAGCCGGGGATTGACCTCCTCTTCAAGGTGATTGACCTGGACAACATCCTCTTTGGATCGGAGATGGTTGGAGCCGTGCGAGGCATCGACGCCACGACCGGCCATCACTTCGACGACACCAAGCGATACGTCGACGCCGCGGGCCTCTCGACCGACGAGCAAGAGCAGGTGTACTCCGGCAATGCGCGGCGGGTCTACCCCCGACTCGACGTGGCCCTCAGCAAGCGGGGAAGATAGGGATGGGTGCAGTTGCCATGGACTCCGATTGGCTCGTCTTCGATCCCCACCCGTCCAAGCCGACGTTCGTGTTGCCGCCGGGATCCGTCGATGCCCACTGCCACGTCTTTGGACCCGGGGACCAGTTCCCTTACGCCCCGGAACGGAAGTACACGCCCTGCGACGCCGGCAAGGACCAACTCTTCGCGTTGCGCGATCATCTCAACTTCGAGAACAACGTGATAGTTCAGGCCACCTGCCACGGATCGAACAATGGAGCGATGCTCGACGCCGTGGCCTCCGCGAAGGGACGCGCCCGAGGCGTCGCCACCATTCGACCCGACACCAGCGCCGCGGAACTGGACGAGATGCACGAGATCGGGGTTCGCGCCGTTCGTTTCAACTACGTTCGCCGTCTCGTGGATCCCGAGCCCGACGAGTATTACTACCGCATCGTGGAGAAGATCGCTCCGCTTGGGTGGCACGTCGTGGTGTACTTCGAGGCGGCTGATCTAGCTGAAAGGTGGGGATTCTTCACCTCGCTCAATACGGTCGTCGTCGTGGATCACATGGGCCGTCCCGACGTCTCTCGAGCCGTAGACGGTCCGGAGTTCTCGCTCTTCCTGCGGCTGCTGAGGGAGCACGAGAACTTCTGGTCGAAGGTGACGTGTCCCGAGCGGATCTCCATTTCGGGTCCCCCGGACTTCCGCGATGTGGTTCCCTTCGCGCGTCGCGTGATAGGTGATTTCCCCGATAGGGTCCTCTGGGGAACGGACTGGCCGCATCCAAATCTGAAGGGCTTCATGCCCGACGACGGGCTTCTCGTTGATTTCATACCGCAGATCGCAACGACGGAAGAGCAGCAGCGCAAGTTGCTCGTCGACAATCCAAAACGTCTCTACTGGAAGGATGCGTGACTCATGGTGGACAACTCGGAGTTTGATGACATTCCCGGCACGACGGTCTTCACGGCCACGCGCTCGCACGAGGGATTTCACCTCAACCAGTTCTGCATGAGCTTGATGAAGGCCGAGAACCGTGAACGCTTCAAGAGCGACGAGCGCGGCTACCTTGACGAGTGGCCAATGACCGAAGAGCAGAAGCAGGCGGTGCTGGATCGCGACTACAACGCCATGATCGCGAGGGGTGGCAACATCTATTTTCTCGCCAAGATATTTTCCACCGACGGGGTCAGCTTCCAGACCGCGGCGGCCTCAATGACTGGCATGTCAGTGGAGGAGTACGCCGCCATGATGTTGCACGGCGGACGCTCTCCTGAGGGAGTCCGGTCGATCAGGGAAGGCAACTAGCGATGGCCCGGATCACGGCTGGCGTCACCACCAGTCATGTCCCAGCCATCGGTGCGGCGTTCGATCAAGCACTCGAGGACACCGAGTACTGGGCGCCCGTGTTCGGCGGCTACAAGTGGTCCCAGGAGTGGATTGCCCACGAGCGACCCGACGTGATTGTGCTGGCCTACAACGACCACGCTTCGGCCTTCTCGCTCGAGATGATTCCCACGTTCGCCATTGGTTGTGCGGACGAGTACCGGGTGGCCGACGAAGGGTTTGGCCCGCGGCCGGTTCCAAATGTCATGGGACATCCGGATCTGGCCTGTCACCTGGCCCAGTCGCTCATCCTCGACGAGTTCGACATGACCGTGGTCAATCAGATGGATGTCGACCACGGCCTCACGGTCCCGCTTTCGCTGATGTTTGGGCGAACCGATCGATGGCCGGTCAAGGTCATCCCCCTGGCGGTGAACGTCGTCCAGTATCCACCGCCGACCGGTGAGCGTTGCTTCAAGCTCGGCCAGGCCATTCGCCGCGCCGTCGCGAGCTACGACGAGGATCTCAACGTGCAGGTCTGGGGCACCGGCGGCATGAGCCATCAACTCCAGGGCACTCGAGCCGGGCTGATCAACAAGGAGTTCGACGATGCCTTCCTCGACAACATGGTCGAGAACCCAGACGCGCTGCGCAGGATCTCGCACTTCGAGTACCTTCGCGAATCGGGGTCCGAGGGCATCGAGCTCGTGATGTGGCTCATCATGCGCGGAGCGCTCGGCGACGACGTCACGATGCTGCATCGCTTCTACCACGTGCCGGCATCGAACACCGCCGTGGGACACCTCATTTTGAAGCCGTCGACGAGGGAGTGAGGGAAGCAATGCGAGTAGCTCTAGCCGGCGCCGGGGCCTTCGGGATCAAGCATCTCGACGCCCTGGCGCGCATTGACGGGGTGGAGACTGTCGCCGTCGTCAGTCGTACCTTGGAACAGGCCCGGGAGGTCGCCACCAAGTACGGCGCCGGTCTCGCGACGACCGATTTCCAGGACGTTCTCGACTCGCCGGACGTCGATGCGGTGATTCTCTGCACGCCCACCCAGCTGCACGCCGAGCAGTCGATTCGCGCCCTGCGCGCCGGGAAGCATGTGCAGGTTGAGATACCTCTGGCGGACAGCTGGCCTGACGCCCAGGAAGTCGCCCTGGTCGCCAGGGAGACCGGTCTCACCTGCATGGTTGGCCACACGCGCCGATTCAATCCTTCGCACCAATGGCTCCACGGGCGCATCGCCGCTGGGGATCTATCGATCCAGCAGATGGACGTGCAGACATACTTCTTTCGTCGGTCCAACAAGAATGCCTTGGGCCAGCCCCGAAGTTGGGTGGACAACCTCTTGTGGCACCATGCAGCGCACACGGTTGACCTCTTCGCGTACCAGTGCGGAGAGCCGGTTGAACGGGCGAATGTCTTGGCCGGCCCCCCGCACCCGGAACTGGGCATACCCATGGATATGTCGATTCAGCTCCAGAGCACGTCGGGAAAGATCTGCACTCTGTCGCTGAGCTTCAACAACGAAGGCCCACTGGGAACGTTCTTTCGCTACATATGCGACAACGGAACGTACGTCGCGCGTTATGACGATCTGCTCACCGGCGCCGGCGAGAAGATCGACGTCTCAAATGTCGCAGTCTCGATGGACGGCATCGAGCTCCAAGACCGAGAATTCGTCAGGGCGATCAGTGAGGGCGTCGAACCAAACTCCTCAATCGGATCGGTGCTGGACTGCTACCGAGTGCTCGCGGGGCTGCAGGACCAACTGGACGGCCGCAGCTGAATGGCGAGATCTCGCACACTGGCCCGAGAGCGGAGCCACGAGAGGCCGTCAAGAATGCGAAGTCCTCAGACCGGTTTCGATGGCGGATTGGTGAGGTAGTCAACGACGACGTCACCAATCATCTGCCGGTAGGTGGTACGGCGGCTTGGCTCCACCAGATTGCGGCCGAAATTGGCGGCAAAGGTGTAGCGATTGTTGATGCGGAAGAAGCAGAACGAGCTGATCAGCATGTGCACGTCCAGGGCGTCGATCTCTCGCTGAAAGACGCCGTCGGCGCGACCACGCTCCAGCACCTGCTCGAGCATCTTGATGCCCGGCCGTTCGAGCCCGGGAAAGCCGCTGGCCGCCGTGACGAACCTCGCTTGCTGCACATTTTCGTGACTGACCAGGCGACTGAAGTTGGGGTTCGCCTCGTGCCGGTCAAAGGTCAGCTCGGCGAGCTGGCGGATTGCCGTCACTGGATCGAGGTTCTCTACGTCGATGTTCTCTTCGATGACGCGAATGGCCTCGTAGGCCCGTTCGAGCGTGGCGACGTAGAGACGTTCCTTGGAGCCGAAGTAGTAGTAGATCATCCGCTTCGTCGTACGAGTCTGGTTGGCAATCTCATCGACCCGCGCTCCGGCGAAGCCTCGGTCGGAGAACTCCTGGGTGGCCACCGCCAAGATCTCGAGCCTGGTGCGTTCGGGGTCTCGTAGGCGCCGCTCGTCCTTCGCGGACTTCTCTTGTCCTACGGTCATGCTGCTCCTCTTCGATTCTGGCGCCCACTCTGACGGCGACAGCCCCGCCTCAGTTCCCAACTGCAATCGAGGCTGTCCGCCATGACTCACCGGTGGCCTACCCATCAAAGCATAATGTCTGTCCCAGTTAGTACAAAGTAGCAACCGGCTGGTGAACCGCGCGGGACCTCGCGGAGTTGCTGGTCGTTCCAGACTGGCCTGGCCCGCGACTGCGTGGATCGCCCCGGCATCGCGGACGTTGGTTTCGGGTCAGGGCGCAGCACCCGGGGGTTCGGAGATTCTGGCGAGGCGAGCGTTCTCTCGACGATCCGGTTGCCGCCAGGAGCAGGATCGGCGGAGAAGCTTCAACTGCGCAGGACGACGTTGAGGGGTTCCTCGCCGCGCAGCATTCGTGCGAACTGCTGGTTCAACAGGCGCGCCACACGGGGCATCATCGCCGTCGTGGCACCGCCGACGTGCGGGGTGACGAGCACGTTGTCCAGGCCGAAGAGAGGGTGCCCCTCGGGCAGCGGCTCGGGGTCGGTCACGTCCAGGGCCAGGCGAAGCCGTGCGGATGTGGCGTGTGAAAGCAAGGCGGCGGTGTCGGCCACCTTGCCTCGTGCGACGTTGACCAGCAGGCTGTGGTCGCGCATCCGCGAAAGGAAGGAGTCGTCCACGAGGTGGGTCGTCTCGTCGGTGAGCGGCACGGCGATGACCACGATGTCGGCCTGGGCCAGCAGTTCGGGAAGCGACTCGATACCGTGGACCGGGCCGCGCTCGTCGAGTCGTGGCGTTCGAGCGACCCGCACGACCGTGACCTCGAACGGGAGCAGCCGCTGCTCTATTGCCCGGCCCACGCCGCCGTAGCCGACGAGCAGGACCGTGCGGTCAGCCAGGCTGGGGAGTAGTGCGGGAGACCACTGGCCCTTGGCGGCGTCGCGAACGAAGCCGGGGATGCCCCGCTGGCAGGCGAGGATCAGCGCCAGCGCGAGTTCAGCCGTCGATGCCTCGTGGACGCCCACGGCGTTGGCGAACACGTGCCCGGGCGGCAGCACGCCCGCGATGTCGTCGTAACCGAGTGAGAGGCCCTGCACCAGTCGCGTCTTGACGCCCGCCAGCCGGTCGAGGTGCATCGTCGTGCCCATGTAGGGCGGCACGACGATGTCAATCGAGTCGACCGGCGCCGGGCCTGTCATGTCCCATTCGATGAACTCGATGCCCTCGGGGGCGCCAGCGAACAGACCACGTATCCGCGAATCGGGCAGGCTGACCAGAAGTCGGGGCGGCGTCATGGTTAGATCGTACCGGCCGGGCCCCTCGATGGACGCCTGGTCCACGGCAACGCGCTTACCAGGTCCTGCTCGGCTGATTCGTCGTGAGCGCTTCTCCTCGTTGCCGGGGCCGGTCCATAATCGACTACTTTGCGGTAACGACGCCGGCGCCGCAGTCCCCCTATCTTCCGACGTCGCCCGTGGCAATTGCAGATGACGAACCTCACTTATCCCAGGCGCTTCTTCGAACGCCAGCCCGACGACGTCGCGCGCGACCTCATCGGTTCGCAGATCGTCGTGCGGGCCGACGGCCGTTCGGTGCGCGCCCTGATTGTCGAGACAGAGGCCTACGGGGGGAGCGACGATCCGGCTTCGCACGCCTATCGAGGTTCGACGCCGAGCTGTGCCGTGATGTTCGGACCGCCCGGGTTCCTGTACGTGTACCGGAGCTACGGAATCCACTGGTGCATGAACGTGGTGACTGAGGCATCGGGGACCGCCAGCGCGGTCCTGCTGCGCGCGGCGCAGGTCATTGGCGTTGCGACAGGGGATGCGGCGCCACCGCAGGAGCGACCGGGGCTTCTCAGCGGACCGGGAAACCTCACTCGAGGTCTGGGCGTGACGGGAGATGACAACGCGCGAGACTGCTGTGGGGAGTCGGGAGGAAGGGTCTCGTTTCACGGTCTCCCCGGTGACGTGGCGAGTGGGCGCATCGGGCGGTCCCCACGAATCGGTCTCTCTCGAGGGCAGGAACGCCCGTCGAGGTACTTCCTCGAAGGCCATCCGGCCGTTTCGCGTTACCGCACGCGGGTGCCGCGAAGAATCGAGGTCGGGGAGTCTTCAGAACGTTCTTGATTCCGAGGTGACCCGCTGCGGGGCCTCGCCGAGCGTCCACCGCGCCGGCCCGCGATCGGCCAGTCTCGCGAAGGCCATCCGGCGAGGCGCCGCATCGGCAGGGGAAACCGGGACGTGGGCGGCCTATTGTGAGGAGAATTGAGTGTTGGACCGAAGGGGGAGAGCCATGACCAACCGCGACGTCACTCCGGTGGGAGCGCCGTGCTGGACCGATCTGTGGACGTCTGACGTCGAAGGCAGTCGAAGGTTCTACTGCGAGATGTTCGGATGGGAGGCCCAAGAGCCCAGCCCCGAGTTCGGCGGATACTTCATGTTCACGCGCCGGGGAGTGCCCGTGGCCGGAGGGATGGGCGACATGGGCGACATGGCCGCCGACAACACGTGGAAGATCTACCTCGACACCGACGACATCAAGCAGGTTGTCCGAGAGGGCGAAGCGGCTGGCGCGCAGTTCATGGTCCCGCCCACGCCGGTCGCCGACCTGGGCATCCAAGCAGTCTTCATGGATTCGACCGGCGCCACGCTCGGCGCCTGGCAGGCCGGGGCGTTCCCGGGCTTCCAGGTCCTCGAGGAGCACGGTGCACCGTCCTGGTTCGAGCTCTACGCGCGCGACTACGCCGCCGCGGTCAGCTTCTACCAAACGGTGTTCCGCCTCGAAGCCCGGTCCGTCGCCGACGGCGACGAGTTCCGCTACACCACCCTGCGCGCTGAGGGCAGCGACGTCGAGCTGGCCGGAATCATGGACGCCCGGACGTTCCTCGGCGAGGGAGTCCCCTCGCACTGGACCACCTACTGGGAGGTGGACGATGTCGATGCCTCCGTCGCCAAGGTTCGCACCCTGGGCGGCTCGGTGATCGCCGACGCGGCCGACTCGCCGTATGGCCGCATCGCCGCCGTTGCGGACCCGACCGGAGCCCTGTTCAGGTTGCGTACCGGTCCTTCGTAACCGGTTGCCCGTCGATCAAGGGGTGGTCGCGGCCAACTCGCGGGTGGCTGGCCACTCAGGTGTCGAGCGTGATGCTGACCGGACAGTGGTCGCTTCCCATCAGTTCGGCGTGGATCTCGGCAGCCTGCACGCGCGGCGCCAGGTCCTGAGAGACCAGGAAGTAGTCGATGCGCCATCCGACGTTGCGGGCCCTCGCCCCCGAGAAGTTCGACCACCACGTGTAGTGCCCGTTGCCCTGGGTGAAGATCCGAAAGGAATCGACGAAGCCCGCGTCGAGCAGTTGGCCGATGCCTTCGCGCTCCTCGCTGGTGAATCCCGCCTTTCCCACGTTCTGCTTCGGGTTGGCTAGATCATCGTCCGTGTGGGCCACGTTGAGGTCCCCGCAGATGGCGACCGGCTTCTTGCTCTGGAGCGCCCTGACGTAGCTGAGGAACGCCGGGTCCCATCTCTGGTGTCGCAGGGCGAGCCGGCTCAGATCGCCCTTGGCGTTGGGGGTGTAGACCGTCACCAGGAAGAAGTCGTCGTATTCGGCGGTGACGATCCGGCCCTCGTCGTTGGGATTGCCGAAGGAGTCGCCCGCGAGTTGGTACTTCTTGACGAGGTTGGCCGGAAGGCCGGTGATGACCGAGATCGGCGGGCGCTTGGAGAAGATGGCCGTTCCGGAGTAGCCCTTCTTCGCCGCTGAATGCCAGTACTCCTCGTAGCCGGTCAGGTCGCAGTCGGACTGGGACTGGTCGGCCTTGGTCTCTTGGAGGCAGATGATGTCAGGCTGCAGGGAGAGGAGGAACGGATCGAACATCCCCTTGCGCTGCACCGCACGGATGCCGTTGACGTTCCACGACACGATTCGCATGGACCATGGTAACAAGCGGGGATTCGTCCGGACGGCGCTCACCAAAGCTTCGACAGATGCCCCGCGACGACATTGGAGCCGTCGATCGTCACGGTCGGAGAAGCCGTTGGGTGGCGCTGCTCAGCGGTTTCAGACTGGACCTCGACGAGGGTGGAGCGCACCGGCCCGCTGAGGAACCTCGAGGGCTGGGCCCACGAGTGCTCGTCGCGCACGCGGTGATGGTGGTAGCGCAGGGGCACGTAGATAGCGAGGTTGCGTCGCGCGCGGGTGATCGAGACGTAGAACAGGCGGCGTTCCTCCTCGAGCCCCTCGGGAGATCCGAGCGACATGTCCGAGGGAAAGTTGCCGTCGGCCGCGTGGATGACGTGCACTGCGTCGAACTCGAGCCCCTTGGCCGAGTGCACGGTCGAGAGGACCAGCCAGTCCTCGTCGATCATCGGCGGCCCGGCGAGGTCTCCGGTGGACGCCGGCGGCTCGAGAGCCTGGTCGGCCGCCACGTCGCTCAACCTGGCCGCGTCGGCGCAGGCTTGCACGAGAGCCCCGAGATCCTCCAGGCGCGGCGCCACGTCGTCGTACGACGCGGCGATGAGGGGTGCGACCGCCCGGCTGATCCGTTCCGCGTGCAGCGCCACGGGTTCGCGTTCGCGCTCGCACAGCGCGTCGGCGAGGCCGAGCGACAACTCCCGGGTGTGGCTCGGCAGCACGTCCAGCACTCCCGTCCATCGCCGCCTTATCTCCGCGTGCGAGACGGGAAGGGTGCCGTCGACGTCCCGGAGTGCGTCGATTGCCCGGCGCGCCTTCGCCGGTCCCACTCCGGGGATGTGTTGCAAGAGGCGGAACCACGCCATCTCGTCGCGCGGATTGTCGGCGAGACGGAACGCCGCGAGCAGGTCCTTGACGTGGGCGGCCTCGAGGTAGCGCAGACCGCCGTACTTGACGAAGGGGATCCGACGTCGCGAGAGCTCGATCTCGAGGTCGGCGCTGTGCTGGGCCGCCCGAAACAGCACCGCCTGCTTCTGCAGCGCGACCCCCTGCTCGTAGAGTTCGAGGACCCGGTCCGCGACGGCTTCGGATTGGCGGCGCTCGTCGGCGCAGTGGACGAGCAGCGGCTCGCTGGCGCCGAGCACGGGGATGTCCTCGCGCAGGACCGCGCAGAATCCCTCGGGCGCGTCGGCGGCGACGGCATTAGCGACCCTGAGTATCGCGGCGGACGACCGGTAGTTGACGTCCAGGGTGATCGTCGTGAGGCCGTCGAAGTAGCGCTCCGCGTCGAGCAGGAATCTCGGCGACGCGCCCCGGAATCCGTAGATGGCCTGCGCGTCGTCACCGACGAGGGTCAGTCGCGGATCGAACCGGCGAAGCCCGACCAGGATGTCCAGCTGCAGCAGGTTCACGTCCTGGAACTCATCGACGAGGATATGGTCGTAGGAGGCACCGAGCTCCCGTCCCACGGCTTCATCCTGCACCGCAGCGCGCCAGTACAGGAGGAGGTCATCGAAGTCCAGTAGCCCGAGCGCACCTTTGCGCGCCACGTAGGCGGTGAAGACCGTGGCGACCTCGTCGGAGTTGTCGGCGCACCACGGGGTGCTTTCGGCCATGACCTCGACGAGGGGCGTGCCGGTGTTGACTGTGCGCGAGTACAGGGCGATCAGGGTCGCCTTTTTCGGCAACCGTCGATCGGTGCTCAAGATTCCCAGTTCGCCGCGCACCAGATCCATCAGGTCGGCCGCGTCGCCACGGTCCAGGACACCGAAGCCGTCGGGCAGCCCGACGGCTTCGTGGTGGCGGCGAAGCGTTCGGTGCGCGACCGAGTGGAAGGTCCCGCCCGAGACCCTGCGGACGCTGTCGGCGCCCCGGATCGCGCGGACGCGGCCCACTATCTCGCGCGCGGAGCGGCGAGTGAACGTCAAGAGCAGTATCCGCTCGGGCGTTACGCCTCGCTCGAGCAGCACGCTCACCCTCGCCGTGAGGGTCGTCGTCTTGCCGGTTCCCGGGCCGGCCATCACCCGCAGTGGGCCGTCCCCGTAGGTCGCGGCTTCGCGCTGGCGTCGGTTGAGGTCCTGGCGGAAAGCGAACATACGTTCGACTCTATCCCCGGGGTGTGGCACTGTCTGGGTCATCGCTCTGAGCGTTGCCGCCACCTTCCTTGCGAGGCCTGTTCCTCCTAGTCAAGACGACATATTGTCGCCGGATCCGTGAAAATGCGAGTTAGTTCCCCGGCCTGCGGGATTGCATGGATGTCCTGGCCAGAGGGGCTCGTCCCCGGGAACCCTGCGCTGGCACGCCCAGAGCCGATCCGGCGCGGTCGTAGCACTGCGGTTGGCTAACTTGACGGCGGTCCGTTTCGTGGCACGGTGAACCAGGGCTGCTCGCCTCTACCTTCGAGCGGGTGCTCGAGTCGACTTCGATGGCGTAGCTGAGAATTGCGTAGCCGTCGCCTAGTACGACTTGATAGTCCCCGGTGTTCCGATGTCGATTTGTGGAGAGTCGCTCGGTGCCATCCAACCGAGCACGCGGTCCAGATCCGCAACAGGCGTGGCGACGCATCCGTGGGTTGGCGCGCCGCCGTAGGCGTGCAGGAAGATCGCTGAGCCGCGTCCTGGCGTACCTGCCGTGTTGTACTCGATTGCGGCAAATGAGGAGTAGGACCGCGTCTCGGTCCATAGCGCCTCTGACGCCCCGTTGTTGAACGGCGGGTCCACGCCACAGGCGACGTGTTCGAACAGGTTGTAGTCGCGTGAAGAGGAGTCCTCGTCCCACCAGTCCCCGCAGGCGAGCCGGTGGTAGCGGTATTTCACTCGGGGGTTTGCTGCGTTTCCGTACATGGTCGACTCGAAGCCGAACATTCCGGCCGGGGTCGAGTCGTCGCCCTCGTGTTTGTGGGTGCTGATGCCCGCGTAACCGACGACAGCGCGAAACGGACCTAGTGCCAACGTCCAACATGAATCCGTGCGCTGCCAAGCCGTCAAGGTCGCGGCGGTGCTGTGAAAGCCGGGCACCTCAACGGTGATGAGCTGCGTCGTTCGAGCCGGGACTTCAATCTGCGTCGCTAGGTTCCTCTGACACGACGGTGCGACCGTCGACGTGGTCGCGGGAACTGTCGAAGTCGTCGGAGATATCGTCGTCGAGGTCGAATCGTGCGACACGGCACTTTCACCCGAGCCGATTGCGACGCTCAGCCTGTCCGACGATGACGCTGTGAACGCCGAAAGGGACGCGTCGGCACCTGCGCCCGCGGCGGGGGGGTTCGTAGTGGCTGCGGAGGTCAGGGAAGCTTGAAATTTCAGACCACCCGAGATCAGGATGACGACAATGACGACCGTTGCGCCGGGCAGCGACCGTCCGCGAACTCTGGTGCTCGCCACTGACTTCTCGTGCATTTCATCATTTCTCTCGCGCCGGGTAGCGCGGCGGGCTTGAAGGTTCCTCGCAGGCTTGATCCAAGTTGCACGTGCATCGCGGCAGCGCCACTGACACACAAGGAACCAACACCAACACCAACACCAACACTAACGAGTTCAAGTGGCTCCCCAACGCTCGCAGATGGCCGGACCTCTCTTGACCGCGGTCCACCTTCCCGGGCACTCGGCGTGGTCGGTGATTCACGCTCGTTGGAGGGCGAAGTTAGATTGTGGTGATAGAGAACTCCGTTGACGTTGGGGCCAATGGCCACCTGTAGGACGAATTGGGCGCGAGTCGCCGCTGGCGTCGTGGCGTCGACGTGCGTCGCTGCCCTCGTCGTCGCGCCGGGCGGAGCTCTGGCGTCCTCTCACAAGGCTGAGTCTCATCTCGAGGGCGACCCGGTCGGGACGATTCTCCCGGGTACCAAGTGTCCGGCGTTCCCCGCTGACAACGTCTGGAACACGCCGATCAACGCGCTTCCGGTCAATGCCAATAGTGCCACGTGGCTGAGTTCGACGGCCGCGTCGACGACCTTCCTCCATCCCGACTATGGGCCCTCGTCCAACCCCAAGAAGCCCTACGGTATCCCGTGGGCCATCGTTCCCGCGCGCACCAAGTTCACGTCCATAAAGCTCCTGTACGCCTCCCAGAGCGATCGCCGTCCCTATCCGCTCACCGCCGCCACGCCGATCGAGGGTGGGTCAGATCGCCACGCCTTGATGGTCGATCCCGCCAAGTCGGCCACCTCGCCCGCGTGCGCCCTGTTCGAGACCTACGACACGTACTACCGCGCCACTGGACGCTCGACGGCAGGCTCGGGGGCGGTCTGGAATCTCCGGTCCAACGCCTTACGGCCAGCGGGATTCACCTCGGCCGACGCGGCGGGTCTGCCGATCTTGCCGGGCCTGGTCAACTACCACGAGGTCGCCTCGGGAGCCATGGACCACGCGATTCGATTCACGGCCCAGTGCACTCAGACCGCCTACCTCTGGCCGGCGCGTCACGAAGCCGGTCAGGACGACGCCAACTGCCCGCCAATGGGCGCGCGCTTCCGGCTGAACGCGTCGTTCTCGCTGCCCGCCTCGGGCTGCAGCACCTTCTGTCAGACGGTGCTGACCACGATGAAGACCTACGGCCTGATCTTGGCCGACAACGGCAGTAACTGGTACTTCCAGGGGACGGCGGACACGCGTTGGACCTACGCCGACGTTGACCAGCTCAAGCAGATTCCTGCGAGCCAGTTCGTGGCCGTTGACGAGTCGTGTCTGATGATCGCGCCCAATTCCGGCGAAGCCCTTCAGCCAGGCACCGCGACGTTCACTCAGCGCTGTGGCTGAATCGAGCACCTCGCACTCGGTGCCGGGAGCCGGAGGTCTTACTTCTCCTTCGGCAAACTCTGTTGGTGATGGGGCGCGGTGAATACGCACCCGCCCGAGTTCTAAACCGAAGCATCTCCTACACCGTCGATTTCTGATGACGGTTCGGTTGACGCTTCGTCGGGGTGTGCCGTTGCAACAAGTTTCTGCTGCGCGGGTCTTACCTCCCCTCCACGTCCAGTACCGGAGTCTGTCCCCGGCAGGCCTTGTCGGGCCAGGTTGATGGCCGCGTTGTGGTCGCGGTCGAGCGTGAGACCGCAGGCCTCACAGTGGTACATCCGTTCGTCAAGGGACAACGTGGCTTTGACTGTCCCGCGTTGACTGCAGGTTTTCGATGATGGGTAGAACTGGTCGACTTTCACGACCGACGATCCGTACCACTTGGTCTTGTACTCGAGCTGGCGTGCGAACTCGGCCTAGGCGGCGTCGGAAATGTGCTTGGCGAGAGAGTGGTTCTTCACCATGCCCGCCACGTTGAGGTCCTCGATCGCGATCACGTCGTAGTTCTTCGCCAGGCGAGTCGTGGTCTCGTGGATGAGGTTCTTGCGGGCGTTGCGAGTAGCAGTGTGGATTTTCTGGACCCGGCCGTTGGCCTTCTTCCAGCGCTCGGAGGGCGTCACACCGGGGCGAGGCCCCTGGCGCCGCGAGGCGATGCGCTGGGCGTGGGCCAACCTCTTCTCCGCGGTCACGAAGTGGCGTGGGTTGGCGACGTCGAGAACGTGCTCGCCGTCAGGGGTGGCCCCGGTGTAGAGGGTCGTGACGCCCACGTCCACGCCGATGATCCTCTCGGGGGCTCGCGTGACGGGAACTTGACGAGTGAGCTCGACAGTGAAGGTGATCTGCCACTCGCCGGCGCGCTCGGACACGGTGGCGGCCACAATCTTGCCGGTGCCACGACTGAAGTGGCGATAGAGCTTGCGGGTCGACTCGTAGGTCTTGACCTCGCCGATACGCGCGATGCGCACGTGGTGCGAGTCGGAGAGGCGCACCGCCTGATTCGTGAATCGAACCGAGCCACCCTGGCCCCGCTTCTTGAACGTGGGGAACTTCGCTCGGCCCTTGCGCCAGTTGGCGACGGCTTTGGAGAGCCGCTGGGCGGCGTCGTTGTAGGTGCTGGCTCCGTTCTCCGACCACCAGGGCGCCAGCTCGTCACGGTGCTCGGACCAGAGATTGTTGAGGCCAAAGTGCCCGGTGTCAACCCAGTCGTCCTCGACGACCTCAACGCCCGACTCCTTCTTCGCACGGTTTTCGTCCCAGTTGTCCTTCACCAGACCGAGCAGCGCGTTGTAGGCGAAGCGTGACCCGCCGATGTGGCTGCGCAGGAGTTTGGCCTGCTCAGGAGTGGGGTCGATCGCATAAGCCTAAGCCCGGGTGACAGTGCTTTTCGTCGAGGTCAACGTGCGTTCGACAACAGCGGTGCTCACCCGATCAGTATCGTCACCAGGTGTCACATTGACCGCGCCCCATCACCAACAGAGTTTGCCGAAGCTGTCTTATTTATAGCGGAAGTGGACGAACACCCTGCCGTAGTTGTGGGAGTCCTTCTCTACCCGATCGTAGAGATCCTTAATTTCCTTCTGATCGAGGAAACGCAGGACGCGCTTCTTCAGTTGGCCGCCTCCCTTACCCGGGATGATCTCGACCAGTCGGACCTTCTTCTCGATCGCCTCGTCGATCACCGCGCGAAGTGCCCGGTCGATGTCCCCGCCCCGGTTGTAGATGTCGTGCAGGTCAAGCTTCAGCTTCACGTACGGTTTCTACACCTATCGGAGTCACTCGGTGCGAAGGCCGGTTCGCACCGGTTGGACCAGCGTTACACGGCTTCGCAGAGCGCTCGGAGGTGCCGAGTCGTACCACCGCGAGACCTAGCTCTTCGCGGTCCCGCGCAGGGCGACAACGTGATTGGTCGAAGGCGCGAGCAGCAGCCCATCGCCGACGCTGGCCGTGGGGAAGTCGTTGGTCGAGACGCCCACGTTGGCCTGGTGCTCGACCGCTCCCGTAGAGGGGTTCAGCGCGTACAAGGTCCCGTTGGAGCCGATGGTCCACACCAGACCCGCGGCGTAGATCGGCGGCCCACCCCCCACCTGCGAGCGCCACCGCAGATCGAGCGTGGGGGGAGACCTCGTCACGCGAACAGCGACGGTGCCGCTGCGGCACGGCAGGAAGACGGTCAGGCCCACGACGGCGCTCCCGCCGTCGATGTCGTTGCCGCACGCCGAGGCCAGGCTCGCCTGCGGTGGGCCGACGCCCCCCAGGTGGCTGGCGTTCAGGAGATAGACGATCCGGGACTTCCCGGTCAGGAGGACCTGGCCGTCGGAGAGCAGCACCGGGGCGGTCGACATGTCCAGGTCCTGCGCGTTGTTCTGGGGCCACGAGGTCGGGGCGAAGTACTGGATCAGGTGCAGCGCCGCGGAGAGCTCGAGCACCGAATCGCTGTCGTCGAACGCCTGGCCCGCCGAGTGCACCGAGCCGTTGCCGACGCTGACCCATACGTCGCCCTTGGCGTCCACGACGGGAGCGGCACCCCCCATCCAGATCGCTCCCTGGCTGTCACCGGCCGCGGCGTCCACGGTGAAGTACTCATGGCTCGAACCGGCCGGCGGGACCGAGACGACCCGGCCGCGGTACGTCGCGCAGTCCCCGTAGTTGCCCCCCATGGCGAAGACCACGCGACCGTGGTCGAGAGTGAGTCCCGTGCGCTGCAGCAGCGCCGCCGGGTCCGCTCCCGGTGGATCGACGTCCCGACTGAGTTCGAGCGCGCCGGTTACGGTGTCGAGGCCCACCAGCCGGTGCTGCGGCCGTCCCCCCTCCAGTTCGTCCGCGACGACGAAGATCTCGTGGCGAGAAGGGTCGATCACGGGCGTCCCGGTGACGCCCACCATCGGCACTATGTTCCCGCACGGCAGGAGCGATGACGGGACGGCGGCGCCGAGGTGGCGTGACCAGACCACCCTTCCCGTCGTCGCGCTCAGCGCGTAGACGGTGTCGCTCTCGGTGGCCACGTACACGTCACTGGAGAAGACGAGCGGTTCGCCGTACAGCTGGCCGCTCAGCTCCGGCGACGTCCAGGCCCTCTTGGACGTGTCGACCGTCGCGAGAGCCGTCGAATCAGCGCTGCCGAGCGCGCCACCGTGGTAGACGGTCCAGGCGCTCACGTCGCCAGGTGGCGTGGCTGCCCCGCCTCCGCTTGGCGGGAAGCCGGCCACGACCAGTGCCGTCCCCAGGATGATGCCCGCCAGTGTCCATACGGGAGTTGGGCGGAATCGATCGTTCATTGGGGGCGTGCCCGTCGGCCTTCCGGGAACGGCCGAAGTACACGTCTCGTGCTTATGAGACCGAGAATAGCCGCGGAGGGTCTCGTCGCGTGTCCTGCGCGAGCACTCGACGAACGGCCGCGAACGCATCGTCAGGACGTGCGAGGCGTCAGGCGGCGCGAGCCCCACCGAGGTGTACCGGGCTTCCGGTCTCGTGGCCCGTGCTGAGTCGCTTCGATACTGCGCTTCACTGGCGAAGGAACTGCAGCAGCACGAGGGCCAGCGCGAGGGTGACTCCGCACCAGCAGAGGGTCTTCAGCGCGCCCTCCAGCGGTGCGAGGATGGTCAGTTTGCTGAGCGGCTCGGTCGATCCGTCCGCGTGGACGATGACACCCTCCGCGGACACCGTACGTCGTCGAAGTTGGCGGGCCGGTGTCGAGAGCTGGCGCTGCATGAGGGTTACCAACGCGCCAAAGGCGGCGACGAACAGCGACGCGACGCTGAGTCGGGCGTGTTGGGCGAAGTACGCCGTGAGGATCGGGAAGGCGCCCCATCCGATGACCAGGACGGCGTCGGTGTGGAGTCGTCCGTTGAACAGCTCGAGGTTGTAGCCAACGGCGATCAACACGCCCACGCAGATGAAGATGGCCAAGTAGGGGCTGACGAGGAACATGCCGGCTACCCCCAGGATCACCGCACCGCCGACGCCGACGCCCGAGGCGAGGATGAGCTGCCACGTCGGGATCGAGGTCCCCAACGGTCGTCCGTGGAGTTCGTCCAGGCAGTGGGCTCCGATGCCCACGGCGAGAAAGAAGGCCACCAGCGTCACCGCCAGGCGCACCGCATTCACCGGACCCATCAGGCACGCCCCGATCGTCACGAGGGAGAGATGGAGCATTGTGTACGGCGGGTGCAGGACGGTCCACCAGTCGCGAAGGCGTGGTCGGTTCAAGAACCCGGGCTGGGCGTAGAAGGCCGGGCCGGTGACGTGAGGCTGCGTGCGCGGAGCGTCTTCCACTCTCAACCGGACCGGTAGCCGGACATCACCAGACCTCCGCCCAGGCTCATCGTGCGGCACTCGACGTGGTCGATTCCCGCCCGCTGCCACGCCTCGACGGTCCACGGCACGGGGTAGCTCCGGTAGTGCACCGAGATGCTGGGACCGAGGAACCGACCGACGTTCCACCAGGCCTTGCCGCCGGTGAGGTAGCCGAGGACCGGAAGGACGGCCCGCGTGTAGAGCCACCACGACGCGCGCCAACCGAACCGTTTGGGCACCGCGAATTCAAGGCTGGCGATCGGCCCGCCCGGCTTGACGACGCGGGCGAGTTCGGCCATCGTCGCGGCGGGGTCCTTCACGTAGCGCAGCAGATAGGTAAAGGTCAGCGCGTCGAAGGTCGCGTCGGCGAAGGGAAGCTGCTCGCCGCGGCCGAGCACCAGCCCGACGCGCTCTCCGAGTCCCGCCGATTCGATGTTCGCCTGGCCGACGCGAAGCATGTCCTCGCTCAAGTCGAGCCCGACGATTCGTGCCGCCGTCTTCTTGGCGAGACGCTTCGTGACCGCGCACGGCCCGCAGGCGACGTCCAGGATCAGTTGGGGGCCGGATCCGGCGACGCGGTCGACCATGGCCGAGCGCCAGCGACGGTCCTGGCCGAAGGAGAGCACCTCGGCGAGCAGGTTGTAACGAGCGGGAAGGGGCGCGAAGAGGCTCTTGGCGAAGTCGTTGGGGGAGTTGCGGTACTGCGAGACCGCCTTACGCGAGAACTTCATCAGGTCGCTCCGGTCCCGGCGCGGCGCGGCGCGGGGTCTGAGGTGTCTATCCGAGACCGCCGAGCGGACCGGGCCACACGGCGGTCGGTACCGGGCATCGGGGGAACGCCTGCGGGCTGCTCCACGGTCTCACCTCCTGGTCCTTAACGGCCACGCGCCGAGCGCGACGGCGCGAGAACGCAACTCATTGGTCGTGGTCACCCTAACGGTACACATTCTCGGTCCGGCGGATCAGGACGGGCGAGAAGAGTCGCGCCCTGTAGTTTGAGCATTTCGACCCTACTGCGGTCGAGGCCCGTGGTTGGATGCTGGAGGTGGACGGTCGTCCGGCCCGGATTGATGCCGCGGCGCCTTGGAGGTGGTGAGCATGGACCAGAATATTCGCCTCGGCAAGATCGACGGAGTCCCGATTGGCATGAACTGGAGCATCCTGGTGATCTTCTGTCTCATCTGCTGGGAGCTCGCGGACCTGGTGCTGCCTGGCTATCACCCCAACGACTCGACCTCGGTCTACTGGGTCGTCGGGGTCGTCGCCTCGGTCCTGTTCTTCGCCTCGCTGCTCGCCCACGAGGTGTCCCACGCGGTGATTGCCAAGCGAAACGGCATCGGCGTGCGTCGCATCACGTTCTGGCTGTTCGGCGGAGTATCCGAGCTCGAGAGCGAGGCGCTGACGCCCGGTGCCGACTTCCGGGTCGCCGTGGTCGGACCCGCGACCAGCCTCGTGCTGGCCGGGCTTTTCGGCGCCCTGGCGTCGTTGTTCAATCATGGCGGCGGCGGCACCCAAGCGGTGATCGTCTCCGCCCTCGGATGGCTCGCGTGGATGAACGTCCTGCTGGGCGTCTTCAACATCCTTCCGGCGGCGCCGCTGGACGGCGGAAGGGTGTTGCGCGCGTACCTGTGGCAGCGCCGAGGCGACCGGGTGAGCGCCGCGACGACGGCCGCGCGTGCGGGACAGGCATTCGGCTACTTGCTGGTGGTACTGGGGGTGCTTGAGTTCCTCGCCGTCGGAATCTTCGGACTTTGGTTCGTGTTCCTCGGCTGGTTCCTTTTGATGGCGGCCCAGGCCGAGGAGAGCCAGGTCGCGATGCGCAACTCGCTGGCCAACGTCCATGTTCGCGACGTCATGACGCCCGACCCGACGACGTTCGACTCGCAGACAACGGTCGCTGATCTGGTCGACAACCAGCTGCACCGGTACCGCTTCAGCTCCTACCCGCTGGTCGGCCCCGACGGACGCCTCGAAGGCCTGACGACCATGGGCCGGGTCCGCCACGTGCCCGCCAGCCAGCGCCAGGGTACGCGGTTGAAGGACATCGCCTGTCCGGTCTCCGAGTTGCCGGTGGGCAGGCCCGGTGAGCCGATACCGGACCTTCTCCAGCGCATGCAGGCGTCACCCGATGGTCGGGCCTTCGTGCTCGATGAGAACGATCGTCTCGTGGGCATCGTTTCGCCGAGCGACATCGCCCGCTACGTGCAGCTTTGCATGCTGCAGTCCCAGGGTCGCACGGCTCGGCGGAGGTAGATGCGCGCAGGTGGCGCCTGGAGCTGATCGATCCGAACCTCGCCCCCCGGGGCGCCGAGTCCCCGGGGGGCGACGTTGCGCGGTCACTGTCTCGTGTCGCCACGCCGCGCCGCAGGCCCAGTCGTCCATCGACCGCCCGTCCGTTTGGGTCCGCCGACGTGGCCGGCCGCAGTAAGTTGCCTCTATGAAACGTTTCCTCGCGGTGCTGATGGTGATAGGTATGGTCCCGAGCCTGGTCTCGGTCTCGGGCGCCCTCGCGAGCACGACCACGACGACAGCGAGCACGACCACCACGTCGACGCCGACGACGTCGAAGCCGACGACGTCGAAGCGAGTAGCGGTGGCGCCCCTCACGGGACTCCCGGACCCGACCCATCTCACGAGGCATCGATCTGCAGTGACCGTCAAGATCGACAACACGCCCGAGGCGATGCCGCAGTACGGCATCGAGAAGGCGGACGTCATCTACGAGGAGATCGTCGAGGGTGGCATTACCCGCCTGGCCGCGATCTTCAACTCCCGCGTGGCGGTCAGGGTCGGGCCGGTGCGCTCGGTTCGCCGAACGGATCGCGAGATCGTCTATCCGATCGGCGGCCTCTTCGTCTTCTCAGGGGGAGCACAGTACGCGCTGCGGAGCATCGCCACCGCGCCGGTCAAGCTCTTCCAGCAGTCCAACGCCGGCAGCGCGATGTTTCGCGACCTTCGGCGCGAAGCCCCGCACAACCTCTACGCGAACGTCGCGCTCTTGATGAAGAAGGGCGGGAGGCCCGAGCCGCCGCCGCCCCTCTTCAGTTACCGATCGAGATCGAGTCGGGTGCCCGGAGCGAAGGTGAGCTCATTCGTCGTGGGCTTCGCCGCGGGATTCGCCACCTCGTACTCGTGGAACGCCAAGACCCGTTCGTGGGACCGATCGATCTTCGGCGCGCCAGACGTGACGGCGGGCGGGACGCGACTCTCGCCCAAGAACGTGATCGTGATGAAGGTGCACTACCTGGGCGGGGTCGGCGTCATCGGCTCCCAGGCGCAGCTCTTGGGTTCGGGGCCGATGGAGGTCTTCACCGGCCGGACCGTGCAGCCCGGGACGTGGTCGCGGCGCAGTTTGCGCAAGCCAATCGTGTACCGGTCCAAGTCGGGTCGCATCATCCCACTCACCCCGGGCCAGACGTTGGTCGAGCTCTTGGACGTCTCTGAGCACGTAAGCATCGTTCTGGCGAAGTAACGGGTCCGACCCCCAGATGCGCCGCGGTCCGACCGAGTCGCCATCGGAGGGCGGCGGCGCGGTTCCGTGAGCCCCTTCGTCTGGTGGAAGAGTCATTCCCCCGAGAGAGGCTCGCGAGGGTTTAGTTTGAGATGTGTCAGAAATGCAGAACGCCGAGTCCCTCGAGCCACAAGTAGCGCTCAGGCGTTCGTCCTCGCATTTCCGACCAGACATCCAGGGGCTGCGTGCGCTCGCCGTCCTGCTCGTCATCCTCGCGCACGCCAGCGTTCCCCACCTCGGCGGAGGCTACATTGGCGTCGACGTCTTCTTCGTCATCAGTGGCTACGTCATTACTGGACTATTGCGCCGTGAGCCGGACGTCTCGATCCGGAAGAACCTGGGCGGGTTCTACTCTCGTCGGATCCGACGCATCGTCCCGGCGTCGTCCGTCGTGCTCATCGCGACCGTCGTCGCCGCCTACGCCTGGCTCGGTGCTCCCACGGGGGTGCCGCTGCTCACCGACGTACGCTGGGCCGAGTTCTTCGGGGCCAACTGGCGCTTCATCCAGACCAGCTCCAGCTACTTCATACCGGGTGTGCCTCCCTCGCTCGTGACCCAGTACTGGTCGCTCGGAGTCGAGGAGCAGTTCTACATCGTCTTTCCTCTGATCGTGTTCACCATCGGATTGCTGTTCGCCGCCCGCCGCCGCCCGGTGGTGCTCGCCGTCGTTCTCGCGGCCGCCATCGTCGTCTCGTCGTGGTGGTCGATTCACCTCACGGGCATCAACGCCACCGAGGCGTACTACTCGCCGTTCACGCGATTCTGGGAGCTGGCCCTCGGAGGACTGCTCACGCTGGGTCCGGCGAAGTGGGCCCAGCGCACCCCGCGCCTCAACGCGGCGCTCGCTGTCGCCGCGCTGGCGACGATTGTCCTCAGCGCCTTCTGGCTAACCGACATGAGCGTCTATCCTGGCTCGCTCGCCTGGTGGCCCTGCGGCGCCGCGGCGGTGCTGCTGTGGACGGGCCAGGCGTCGGCGCACGGCGGGCCAGCGACGTGGCTGTCGTGGCGACCAGTGGCCTACGTGGGTGACGTCTCCTATTCCTTCTACCTCTGGCACTACGCGTGGCTCATGCTGCCCCTGCAGTACGCCACGACACCAATGGCGCCGCTTTCGCGGCTGGCGCAGGTGCTCGCCGCCTTCGGATGTGCCGTGATTTCCTATCATTTACTGGAAAATCCCATCCGCCACTCCAGATGGCTTGACGCCCGGCCCTGGGCCTCCGCTGGCCTGCTCGTGGTCTGTCTGGCAGCGGTGTACGCCGTCACGGTCATCTACGGCGCCTCCTGAGTCGAGGTCCTGGTCGACCGTCGCGAGCGCCACGGCTCGGGCGACGACGGCGAGGATCAGGTGAAGACCTCAGGGTACGCCGCCGCCACGCGCAGTCCGTAGAGCACGTGCATCTCCTTGACGATGTACGTCGCGAGGACGTTCTGTCCGACGGCGGTGGGGTGGATCCCGTCGGACTCGCGGATCAACTGAACCTTGCCGTCGACCGATGCGTTGAATCGAAACTGTCCGTTCGGACCCGCGAAGAACTTCCACGTGGGAAGGAAGGTGACGTGCTTCTTGGTCTCGGCGACGTTCGCGAACATGGAGTTGATCACCTGCATTCCCTGGCGGTACCCGTTGGGGTACATGATCGGCATGCCGACCCACAGCACCGCGCAGCCGGCGTTGACCGCTTCGTTCATCATGGCGGCCACGGCCTTCTCGTACTGGGTGCGCCAGCCCGGCGTGTCGAACGCGTAAGGGTGACCGTTCGCTTCGATGCCCTGCTCGTCGTTGCCACCGAGGAAGACGATGAGCAGCTGGGGGTGGTACTGCGTGAGGTACTCCTTCAAGTGCCGGGGCCAGTTGAAGTAGCCGGAGTTCGACAGGCCCGTCGAGGACTTCCCCTTCTGGATCAACGAGACGCCCTTCGATTTGCTGAGCTGCCACCCGAGCCCGCCCGCCAGGTCGGTGCCGAGCGAATCGCCCACCACCAGGACCTTGGCGTGGCCGTCCGCCGGCAGTTTGATGGGCTGGGGCACCGAGGTGGTCGTCGTCGTGCGCGAGGCGGCCGCGGCCTCGGAGCCTGCGGTGATGAGGGTTGAGGGGACGAGAGTGGTGGCCATGGCCAGAGTCAGGAGCGCTGCGATTCGCGATGGTCTGACGAGCACTGTCACCGACTTTCTGCAGTTTCCCGCAATAGAAATTGAAACAAAGGTACCAACCATGTCTACCGTGATTCGACATGGTTGATTCACCGGCACGTGAATTTCCGACTGAGGGGTGGTCGTCTACGTCATTGGTCCGAGCGCAGTTCTACCGGTGGCACCACGGCACCGGTGCGAACGTCGTGGATCAGCGGCGCGGAGGCCGTGGTCAATAGTCTTAATGAGACCGCAACATCACGACGGGGGAGCGCATGTCGGACAAGGTACTGGTGACGGGGGCGACGGGATTCATCGCTCAGCACTGCATCGTGCAGCTTCTGGATGCCGGCTACCGCGTTCGGGGTACGGCGCGGACGGCTGGCCGGACCCCTGAAGTGGGGAGCGTCCTTCGTCCCCACCTCTCGTACGACGCCCGCGAGCGCCTCGGCGATGACTTCGAGGTGGTGGCCGCGGACCTCACCTCCGACGAGAACTGGGGCGGCGCCGTCGACGGCTGCCGGTTCGTGCTGCACGTGGCGAGTCCCCTCCCGTCGGCTCCGCCCAAGAACGCCCAGGATCTCATCATCCCCGCCCGCGACGGAGCGGTGAGGGTGCTGCGCGCCGCGAACGAGGGCGGCGTCGAGCGGGTGGTGATGACGTCGTCGATGGCGGCGGTTTGTTACGGACGCGCTCGCGATCGGGTCTTCACCGAGGACGACTGGTCGGACGTCGACGGTCCCGACATCGGAGCGTACGAGCAGTCCAAGACGATCGCCGAACGGACCGCGTGGGAGTTCATGGCTTCGCTCGGCGCGCCGAACGCAATGGATCTCGTCACCATCAATCCGGGCTTGGTGCTCGGGCCGCTGCTCTGCGGGCAGTGGGGCACCTCGGCGGAGTTGGTGAAGAAGATCTTGGAGCGCGCCATACCGGCCATCCCCGACGCGCGGTTCCCCATGGTCGACGTGCGCGACGTCGCCGCGGCCCACGTCGCCGCGATGGTCTCGCCCGAGGCGTCGGGCCAGAGGTTCATCTGTTGCATCGAGAGCCACGCGATCCGTGAGGTGGCGTTGATCTTGAAGGAGGAGTTCGGGCCCCGAGGCTTCAAGGTGCCGACGCGCAGGCTGGCGCGGCCCGTGCTGAGGATCGTGGCGCTGTGGGACCAGCAGGCCCGCCTGCTCATGGCCGACGTCGGGCGGCCCGCGGACCTCGACAGCAGCAAGATCCGCCGCGTGCTCGGTATCGAGTTCCGTGGCCTGCGTGAGATGACGGTATCGATGGCAGATTCGATGATCCGCTACGGGGTCGTCAAGGCCAAGAAGAGCCACCCGGCGGTCTTTTGACGGGCGGGCGGCTTGCGCGCGGTGGCCCGCCGCCGGCGACCGTTGAGGCTACGAGCACCGTCGTGAGTCGCCTCGGGACCCCGTTGACCAGGAGTGATGGGGCCGCCAGGGAACGCGGCCCTGGACGGGGCGACCGGCGAACGGTGACCTGCTCGCCACTGGAGCGCGTTCGCCCGGCGCAGGAATCGCTATAGGTTCAAGGTGACATGAACATCGATCAGCAGAGCGTGAAGAGGGTACTGCTCACCTTGGGTTGGACGGCCGACGACCGCCTCGAGTTCTCCGCGAACGCGCTGCCTGGCCGGGTGAGCATCGTCCACGGGGCGAACGCGGAGGTCATCCGGTGCGACGCCTTCGGCGCCGAGTCGACCGCGCTCTGCAGCTTCGCGACCGGACTGGATCCGCGTCCGGTGGCCGGCGATTGGGTCGCGGTTCGCGACGACCACATCGTCAGCGTGGCGCCCAGGCGCACCGCTCTTCGCCGTCCGGGCGCGAACCCGGGCGACGTGCAGGTGTTGGCGGCCAACGTCGACGTCGTGCTGCTCGTGCTGCCGATCGACCGCAAGATCAACCTGCGGATGCTCGAGAGGCTCTCGATCATGGCCTGGGACAGCGGGGCGCCTCCGGCGGTGGTGCTCACCAAGGCCGACGACGCGGTGAACGAGGTGTCGGCGCTCGCCGAGACGGGGCGGGCGGTGCCGGGAGTGGCCGTGTTCACGACGAGCTCGCACAGCGGCCGGGGGATAGAAGAGCTGCGCGATCTGCTCCACGAGGGAGTCACCGCGGTGATGCTGGGCGCCTCCGGCGCCGGCAAGACGTCGCTGCTCAACGCGCTCGAGGGAACAGTCGAGTTCACCCGAAGCGTCAGCCGCAGCGGCGAGGGCCGTCACGCGACGACGACCCGCAAGCTGTACCGGCTCTCGAGCGGCGGCGTGCTGCTCGACATCCCGGGGATCCGCCTGCTCGACCTCATGGTCGGCCAGGAGGGGCTGAACGAGACCTTCGCCGACGTCGCCCGGCTCGCCGAGAAGTGCCGGTTCAGGGACTGCCAGCATTCGGGCGATGAAGGCTGCGCCGTCGAGCCGGCGGTCGCCTCGGGAGAGCTGACCAGCCGTCGTCTGGAGAGCTGGCGCGCGGCTCAGTTCGAGATCTCGAATCAGGAGCGGCGACACGATTCGGGGGCCGCGCCCGCGCTTCGACGGCGCGCGAGCCCCTCGGGCCGCGAGCCCCGCGAGCGCTGAGTCAGTCCCCGGGCGCGTGCACGAGGGACGCCGAGGACCCGGATCTCAACACGCGCCACCGAACGACCGACCGCCAGAGCGACGCGATGACGACCGCCTCGGAGGCGACGGCGAGCCAGCCCCACGCGTAGCCACGACCGAGGGTCACGGCCACGATGAGCGCGAGCTCCAAGACCACGATCACCAGGCTGAGTATCGCCAAGGGGCCGTACTGGAGTGCCGCCTCATCGATCTTGGCCGACGCGTGGTCACCCGAGCGCCAGAAGGCGTCGAGAACCTCACGCTTCTCGCTCCACGAGCAGCTGCGGTAGATATCGAGCTTCATGACGTCCAACATACCCAGTCGGTGCCTCGGGACGGCGCCGCAAGAACGTGGAGCCGTCGTTTCGAACGCCCGTCGATGTCCGCCGGGCCCCCGCTCAAGCGCTCGGCGGGGCGCCCGCGTCCACGTCGAGGCCCTTCTTCAGGTACGCGATGACGTCGACGGCCCCGAAGTCCTCCTTCTCGGCGAGGAGCTTGCGGACCTCGTTGATGCGGTCGCCGCTCGTGACGATGGGGGGCTCCTGGTGACCGCCGGCGCGGACCTGGCCCAGCCCGCAGGTCGACATCAGGCCGTTGCAGAGGCAGGTCACGCCTTCGGTGTCCTCGATCTGACCGCCCTTCCTGATGTACGCGGTGGTCGGCTCGGCGGCGCATCGGTAGCCAATGGTGCCGTTGGGCTTCACGTACACCTCGCGCAGGTAACCCAGGTCGCACTTGCGCTCCCTCTCGGCGTAGACGGCGGGGTCCGACACCGTGCCGTCGATGGAGGCGACCTTGAAGGGGTATCCCGTGGAGGAGGCCCGCATCGATGTGCGCACCTCGATCGGGCCCTTGCGCACGGCGTCGAGGACCTTCTCGCGCAGGTCGGGGTCCATTCCCGATTCGCGGCAGTAGGCGAACAGGGTCCCGACCTGCACCCCGGTGGCACCGAGGTCGAAGGCCTCCTGCACGTCGCTGGCCGAGGCGATCCCGCCGCCGATCCAGTAGGGAACGTTCAGTCCACGCATGACGTCGAAGTCGACGCGGTCCCGGTCACCGTACTCCGGGTCGCCCTTCACGTCCAGGGTGAACTGTCCGCGAGGCGGAGCGTTGTGACCCCCCGCGGACGGACGCTCGACGACGAAGCCGTCCACCGGTCCGTTGCTGCGCTTGGCGAGGGCGGTGGCGAGCACGTGGCCTGAGACGATGCCGAGGAACTTCGGCCGGCGCAGGGAGTTCGTCGGCAGGTACGGCGCCGGGTCGAAGCGGAGCGAGGGGGTCTGGCCAGCGGCGACGTCTCCAACGACGCTGAGGGTGATCTCGACCTCCTGGCCGAGGCTCAGCTGCTCGATGACACCCGGGATGTGCGTGGGCAGGCCGGCCCCCATGAGCACGTAGTCGACCCCGGCGAGGATCGCGCCGAGGAGCGCGGGCGCCGTGGGGATCTGCACCTTGGTGAGCAGGTTGATGCCGACGATCCCGTCGTGGCCCTGCTTGGCGAGCGCCACTTCGACGTACGAGGCGAGAACGAGGAGGTCGAGCGAGCGCTGCGCGCTGCGCGCGGTGAGCATGGGAGCGACTCGGTACGGCGCGGAAGGCCTGCGCTTCTTGGCGGCGAACTGCGACAGCGCGTCGCTCACGACCGACTGGAGGGGAAAGCGGTCGAGCACCTCTTGCAGCTCTTCGTCGACGCCGCTGTCCTGCAGCCTGCGTGCGAAGACATTGTCGATTGCCGTCCCCGAGACGACTCCGAGCTGGCCTTCGCGCGCCACGGCCCGAGCCAGCGGCCAACCGGATATGGCGATACCCATCCCGCCCTGAATGAGCCATGGATTGGGGCGCTCGTTTTGAGTACTGGTCTCAACCACGTTGTTCACCTGACCTCTGTCATTTGGATGCACGTTTCCATCTGGCAACACTCAAGTCTAGGACTGCAGACGGTCTGGAACGTCAGAGTGGAGTTATCGCTCGTCGGGCGGTTCGACCGTGCCGCTTCGCGCCGAGCACGCGGGCGTCGCAGCCGTTCGCGCGCGAGGCGCCTGGTCGGACCGACGAGGCTGCATGGTCGTCCACGTCGCCGCGCCGGGACGTGCGCTGGCCGCGAAACTCGGCGTGCTCGTCGCGCGGGCGCCGGCGATCTGCCGGCTCCTAGCGGCGCCGAGGGTCCGCGATCTCGAGGGCCAGCAGCGGAGCCGAGGCCTTGGAGATGCACTCTTGATACTCGAAGTCGGGCTGGCTGTCCGCGACGATCCCGCCGCCGGCCTGCACGGTGGCGACGCCGCCGCGTAGCGAGAGCGTCCGGATGGTGATGGCGAAGTCGGCGTTTCCCGAGAGCGAGAAGTACCCGACCGCGCCGCCGTAGGGCCCCCGGTGCACGGGCTCGAACTCATCGATGAGCTCCATGGCCCGGACCTTGGGGGCTCCGGTCAGGGTGCCGGCGGGAAAGAGCGCGTCGAAGGCGTCGAAGGCGTCGAGCCCTTCGGCGAGTCGCCCGCTCACCTGGGAGACGAGGTGCATCAGGTGCGAGAACCGCTCGACGTGCGCGAGGCGCTCGACGCGCACCGTGCCGGGCGACGCGACGCGTCCCACGTCGTTGCGTCCGAGATCGACGAGCATCACGTGCTCGGCGACCTCCTTCTCGTCGTGCAGGATCTCCTCCTCGAGGGCGAGGTCCTCGGACTCGGTCGCTCCGCGCGGACGCGTCCCGGCGATCGGCCGGGTGCTGACCAGGCCGTCGTGGACGCGCACGAGCATCTCGGGCGAGGCCCCGACGATCTGGGTCGCTCCCGTGTCGAGGAAGTACATGTAGGGCGAAGGGTTGAGCGAGCGCAGCACCCGGTAGAGCGTGAGGGGATTGACCGACGTCGGCCGGCTGAACTGCTGGCTGGGCACGACCTGGAAGATGTCGCCGGCGAAGATGTACCGCTTGGCGCGCTCCACGACCGCGCAGTACTGGTCGCGCGAGAAATTGGACAGTTCGGCCGCCGCGGCCCGGATGTCGATGGTGGTGCGGGCGCTGGGGGCGGTGGCCACGAGTCGTTCGGTCTCCATGTCGGTCGCCGGGGGAGGCGAGATCAGGACCTCGACGATCTCGTCGAGCTGACTCGAGGCGCGCAGAAAGACCGAGCTCGGGTCGTCACCGGGGGCGATGATCGCGTTCACGACCACGGTGGTGGAGTGGCGAAGGTGGTCGCAGATCAGGACCGCGCCGGGGAAGGAAAAGTCGATGTCGGGCCACATTCCCGGCTCGCGCCGGCGCGGGAGCCGCTCGAGACGGCGCACGTAGTCGTAGGTGACGAAGCCGACCGCGCCACCGAAGAAGTCCGGCAGGTCCGCGGGCAGGTAGGTGCGGTACCGGCCCAGCAGGGAGCGAACCGTCTCGAGCGGCCCCGGATCGTCGGGAGGGCGACTGGTCCCCTCGACGACCGTCGCGTGGCCGTCGGTGGTCACGCGCCACAGGCGATCGAGTCCGATGAACGAGTACCGGCCGGTCTCCTCGCCCAGGGCCGCGCTCTCCAGCAGGAAGATGGCTCGACCGCCGCTGAAGCGCTGAAAGAGCGAGACCGGCGTCTCGCGGTCCAGCTGCAGGGTGACGTGCAGCGGAATGACGTTGAAGTGCTCGCTCGCGAGGCGCAGGAAGTCGGTCAGGTCAGTGTCGGCCATGTCGAGATGTTAGTGACTGGCACCCGAAACCGTAGGATGCTGGCATGGCGCAAGGACCCTCGATTCTGGTGATCGACAACTACGACTCGTTCGTCTACAACCTCGTGCAGTACTTGAGCGAACTCGGCGCGAGTGTGCGCGTCGAGCGCAACGACCGCGTCGACGTCGCCGACGTCTCGAGAATGGACCTGGACGGGGTCCTCGTATCGCCGGGCCCGGGCTACCCGCGCAACGCTGGCAACTGCATCGAGATCATCACCTACTGCTTCGAGCATTCGCTGCCCATGCTCGGGGTCTGCCTCGGCCATCAGGCGCTCGGGGAGGCTTTCGGGGCGCGGATCGTCCCGGCGCCCGAGCTCGTGCACGGACGTTCGAGCCTCGTGGAGCACGAGGGCGCCGGGGTCTTCGCCGGCGCCCCCCGGCCGCTCATAGCCGGCCGGTACCACTCGCTGGTCGTCGATCCGTCGACGCTGCCGGCCGTCTTCGAGGTGACGGCGCACTGCGGCGGGCTCATCATGGGCATGCGCCACCGCGACGCACCGCTCGAAGGCGTTCAGTTCCACCCCGAGTCGGTCATGACCCAGGACGGCTACTTGCTGCTCGCCAACTGGCTGGCGACCTGCGGTTCGAGCGAGGCGCTCGAACGGGCGGGCGAGCTCAACCGTCGAAGCAGCGCCGTGCGCCAGTCGCTGCCCGACCCAGTGGCCAGCTAGGCGAAGCGCTCGCCCACGCCGTAGCGCGTCTCGACGACGTCGCCGTCAATGAGCTCGACCTTGTAGGCGGCGGGCCCGAGGGTCGCGGAGACCTCCGTGTCGGCGACCACGGCCGTGGCCTCGGTCCCTTCGTACCAGATCCCCGTGCGGTCGTCGGTCGCGTAGGCGATCGGCGGCAGGACCCCGCGCAGCACCAGGTCGTGCAGCAGCGGACGACGCTGCTCCTCGGAGTCGTAGTGGACGCCATTGGCGTAGGGCAGAAGGGCGAGGCCGTTGGTGATCGGGCGCAGCGTCGGCCCGAACGAGTCGGTCGTGCCGCCGACGTGCCAGCAGATGCTGCCCGCCGAGACGCCACCGAGGATGACGCCGCGCTCCCACGCCGCGCGCATCGCGTCGTCGACCTGGTGCAGGCGCCAAAGGGCCAACAGGTTGGCGACCGATCCTCCGCCGACCCAGACGAGATCGCTGCCGCAGAGACGCTCCTCGGGGACAGCCGAGGGCTGGGGGAAGAGCCTGAGTTCGGTGACGTCGCAGCCGGCGGCGTTGAACGCCTCGTAGGACACGGCGTAGTGGTCCCCGGGGTCACCTCCGGCGCTGAACACCAGGCAGACCCGCGGGCGGACCTTGCCGGTCATCGCCAGGGCGTCGAGCAGCATGGATCCCAGCCGTACGGACTGCTGCACGGGCCCGGCGACGTAGCCGCCCGACGTTGCCAGGATACGGGGAGTCTTCATCCCTCCGTTCTAATGCGGCCGGCGACGTGCACCGCCGCCCGCGGTCGTTCTGCCTAGTATTCGTCGGGAACCGGTATTGCGGCGAAGGAGAGAACGTGGCGACGAGCGAAGCAGAAATCGATGGACTGATCGACGACCTGGTCGGCGCCTTCCCGCCCGCGAGCACCGATCCGGTCACCTTCCTCGGCGCGCAGTTCGACCGCGGCCTCGCGTGGGCCAACTTCCCCGTGGGCGAGGGCGGGCTGGCGGCGAGCCCCGCCGAGCAGCTGCACGTGCTGCGCCGGATGGCCCGGGCCGGGGCTCCCTCCGCCGCGGGTCGCAACGTCATTGGTTACGGGATGGTCGCGCCCACCATCGTGGTCCACGGCACCGAGGAGCAGAAGAAGCGGTTCCTGCGCCCGCTGTTCACCGGCGAGGAGATCTGGTGCCAGCTCTTCTCCGAGCCGGGCGCCGGTTCGGACGTCGCGTCGCTCGCCACTCGGGCCGATCGCGACGGCGACGAGTGGCTCGTGACGGGCCAGAAGGTCTGGACGACGCTGGCCCACGAGTCGGCCTTCGGCCTCTTGATCGCGCGCACCAATCCCGACGTGCCCAAGCACAAGGGGATCACCGCCTTCCTCGTGGACATGCACGCGCCGGGGGTCGACGTTCGTCCGCTCTACCAGGCGACCGGCGAGGCCGAGTTCAACGAGTGCTTCTTTGACGAGGTCCGCGTTCCCGACTCCCAGCGCCTCGGTGGCGTGGGCGAGGGTTGGGGCGTGTCGATCACGACGCTGATGAACGAGCGGGTCTCCATCGGGGGCACCGTGCCGCCGCGCGGCTCAGGTCTCATCGGCGAGGCGCTCAAGATATGGAACCAGCGCTGGCGGGGTCGCAGCGACCCTCACGCGATGGCGGTGCGCAGCGACCTCATGCAGTCGTGGGTGCGCAACGAGGTCAGCCGCCTCACCAATTGGCGCGCGAACGACCTGCGCCGGGCCGGGACGCCGGGCCCGGAGGGATCGGTGGCGAAGTTGGCCTTCGCCGAGGAGAACCAGCGCACCAGCGAGCTCTGCGTCGACCTGCTGGGCGCCGAAGGGATGCTCTACGGTTCGAACTACCCGCAGGTGCGCCCGACCGAGTCGGCCATGACCGGCGGTGACATGCGCAAGGCCTTCATCCGCATGCGCGGCAACTCAATCGAGGGGGGCACCAGCGAGGTGATGCGCAACATCATCGGTGAGCGCGTGCTCGGACTGCCCGGCGAGCCGCGCCTCGACAAGGACGTGGCCTGGAAGGACGTCCCGAAGGGCTAGCTACTTCGCGACGAGGTGGGCCTCGAAGAATTCGAGCGTCCGGCGCGTGGCGTCGAGGGACGCCTCCTCGTTGAAGGCGGCTGGTCGCGCGTCGCAGTTGAAGCCGTGCCCGGCGTCGGCGTAGCGAACGACCTCCGTGGTCACCGCGAGCGGCGCCGTCGCTCGGCGAAGGGCCTCTACCTGCTCGACGGGGATGCCACTGTCGAGGTCGCCGTAGAGGCCGAGCCACGGGCACTTCAGCGAGGGCGCCAGTTCGAGCAGCGACGGCAGGCCGAAGCGCCCCGTCTCGACGCCGCCGCCGTAGAAGCTCACGGCCGCGCCGACGGTTCCCAGGGTTGCGGCGTAGAACGACACCGCACCGCCCATGCAGTAGCCCACGACGGCGACGTTGGGCGCGTGGTAGCCCATGGTCGCCAGGAAATCGGTGGTGGCGTTGAGGTCGTTGGTGAGGCCTTCACGGTCCAGGCCGCCGAGGTACTTCATCGCCGACGGAAAGTCGTCGTAGGGGACCTCGGGCGAGCCGGCGCGGTGGAAGAGCTCCGGAGCCACGGCGAAGTAGCCCGAGTCCGCGAAGCGGTCCGCGACGCTGCGGATGTGGTCGTTGACCCCGAAGGCCTCCTGGATGACGATGACGGCGAGCGGAGCGTCCGGCGAGCCGGTGACGTAGACGGGGAACTGGTTGGGGAGGATCTTCTCGGTCACTGGAACGACGGTTCTTCGCTGCGGGTGCGCTTCAGCTCGTAAAAGCCCGGCGTGCTCGCCACGGCCAGCACGCCGTCGAACAGGGTGCCGGCGGCCTCGCCCTTCGGTGCGGGCGTGACCACGGGGCCGAAGAACGCGATGTCGCCGACGTGGATGACCGGCGTGCCGACATCGAATCCGACCGGGTTCATGCCCTCGAAGTGGCTCGCGCGCAGGGCGTCGTCGTAGTCGGTGACGTAGGCGGCCTTGGCGAGGTCCTCTTCAAGGCCGGCGTCGCGCAGCGAGTCCACGAGCAGGGCGTCGGGATCCTTCTCGCCCGCGACGTGGTAGCGCTCGCCCATGGCCGAGTAGAGCGGCTCGACCACCTGGTCGCCGTGGCGCTGCTGGGCGGCGATCAGCACGCGCACCGGACCCCAGGTTCTCGCCAGGAGCTCGAGGTACTCCTCGGACATGTCTCGGCCCTCGTTGAGCACCGCGAGGCTCATGACGTGGAACTGGACGTTCAGGTCCCGCACCTTGGCGGCTTCGAGCAGCCAGCGTGAGGTGATCCATGCCCAGGGACAGACGGGGTCCACCCATAGATCGACTTTTTGGGGCATCACTACTCCTCTACCTGGCCTGCGTACGCACCCAACACCGTAATGACCGCGTTGGTCACTCCGACCGCGGTCGGTAGGTCCAGCATCTCGTCGATGCCGTGGGCGTTGGACTGGGGCCCGAGGACGCCGGTCGCGACGAACTGCACCCCGGGGTATCGCTTGGCCAGGGACGCGAGGAAGGGGATGGACCCTCCTTCGCCGACGAAACCCGGGGCGCGGCCGAAGGCGTCGTGGGAAGCCTCGTCGAGTGCCCGGGCGAGCCAGGGGGCGAGCGGCGGAATGACCCAGCCGTCGGCGGCGTGCAGCGAGACGCTTACCTCGGCGGAGGAGGGAACGTCGGCGCTCAGCGCGGCCATGACGGCGTCGCCGGCGCGCTGGGCGTCGACGTTGGGTGGGAGCCGGAAGGAGAGCACCGCCGTGGTCGACGGGCGCAGCACGTTGCCGGCGTTCGAAGGATCGGGGACACCACCGATGCCGACGATGGAGAGGGCGGGGTACCACGTGCGACGCAGGATGCGCTCTTGGGCCGATGAGCCCATGAGCTCGAGGGTGCCGATGGTCGGCATCTCGCGCGCGATGATGTCGCCGAACTCGTCGGCCACCTTCCTCGCGGCCTCGGCGTGCTCCTCGGGAACCTCGGCGTGGAACTCCTCGAGCAGCACGTCGCCGGTCGCCGAATCCTCGACGCGGTCGAGGAGCTGGCGCAGGATGCGAAACGACGAGGGGACGACGCCGCTCGCCAAACCGCTGTGCTGGCCCTGACGGAGCACCCTGACGGTGAGCTCGACGTTGACCACGCCGCGCAGCGAAGTGGTCACCCACAGCCGGTCGTAGGTGAGCGCCCCCGAATCCAGGCAGACCATTAGCTCGACCTGGCCGAGATGGTCGTCCAGCAGGTCGAGGTAGGCCTCGAGGTCGGTGCTGCCGCTCTCCTCACTGGCCTCGATCAGGATCACGCAGCGGCTGTGGGGAACGCCGTTGGCCTCCATTGCCTCCACGGCCAGCAGGGCGGAGAACGTCGAGTAGCCGTCGTCGGCCACGCCTCGGGCGTAGACCCGGTCGCCTCGGCGCACCGGGGCGAACGGGGCGAGGCCCGCCGACCAGTCCCCCAGGGGCGGCTGCTTGTCCAGGTGCCCGTAGAGCAGCGCGGTGCCCGAGCGTGGTCCGGTGGCGTCGACGGTGACGACCAGCACGGGCGTGCGGCCCTCGAGACGATGAACGGCGACGTCGAAGCTGGCGATCCGGCGTGCCCTCGCCCAGGACGCGAGCAGCTCCACCGCGTCATCGATGTGACCGTTCTCGGCCCACTGGGCGTCGTACGAGGGTGAGACGCAGGGGATCGTGGCGTAGGTGGTGAGCGTTCCCAAGGCGTCGCGTTCGAAGTCGGCAAGTGTGAGAAACGGCATGAAACCGAGGCTAGTTCGCCTGGCGATCGAGGTGAACGGCCTGCCAGCAGTACCACGCCACCGACGATCGGACGCCCTCGAACTTCTCGCCGGCCCCGCGCAGGTCAGCCTCGCTGATGGTCTCGTCGAGTCCGTGGACGATGGACCATCCGTTACGCACGCCGAAGTCGCCGACCGGCCACACGTCGGTGCGCGCGAGCGTGCCGAGCAGGTACATGTGGGCCGTCCACGGTCCGATGCCGCGCACGGCGGTGACGTCACGGATGACGTCGTCGTCGCTCATGCGGCCGTGGCGGCTCAGTTGAACCCTGCGGTCACTGGCCTGGTCCGCCAGATCGACCATGGCCTCGGCCTTGGTGCGCGACAGGCCGGCGCCGCGTAGCTGGTCGACTCCGACGCGCATGATCGACTCGGTGGTGACGCTCTGGTCGCACAGGTCGCGCACTCGCCGGTGGATCGTGTCGGCGGCCTTGGTGGCCAGCAGCTGGAAGGTGATCGAGCGCACGAGCGCGCTGAAGCGATCGTCCACCCGGGCGCTGCGCCACCGCGGCGGCGGGCCCGCCCGGCCCACGACCGACTTGAACGTCGGGTCGCGACGCACGATGAGCGCGGCGACCTCGGCGGGTGACTTGGCAGGTGGCACCCCTTGACTATTGCAGAACTGGGGCGCCCGGGATGTAGACCCCGTCGGGCACGTCCGTGGCGTTCTTCACGACGTCCAGCAAGAGGGCGTGGACCGCGCGCACCGGGGCGGCGGGGAAGCCGAATCGGCGAACCACCAGGCTGACGCGCCGCTTCGCGAGGTTCTCGATGTGCACCGCGGCGAAGCTGTCGCGCAGGTGGCGCGAGAGCATCGTGGCGGGCAGGATCGACGGCCCGTAGCCGTCGAAGGTCATCGACGCGATGGTGCGGATGCCGTCCAGCTCGATCAGGGCCCGCAGCTTCACTCCCTGCACGCGGCAGGCTTCGTCGATCTCGCGGCGGATCGGCGTGCCGGTCAGGGGCAGCAGCAGTTCGTAGGCGGAGAGATCGCTCAGCGAGATCGAACCACTCGTGCGCGCGATCTCGTGGCGCTTGTCGACGATGACCACGAGGTCCTCGCTGAAGAGGTCAACCTCGGCGAGCTCGGGGGCGAGCACGGGCCAGGCGAGCACCGCCAGGTCGAGCTGGCCGTTCACTAGCTGGGGCTCGATGGTCGAGTTCGTCCCCTCGGTGATGCGTAGCGCGATGTGGGGGTAGGCGGTGCGCTGGGCCGCGAGCAGCAGGGGCACTATCCACCGGCCGGCCGTTCCGATCATCCCGAGCGAGACCTTCCCGTGGATATCGGCATTGAGTTCCGAGACGTCCGATGAGATGGCGCTCAGCTCGCTCAGGATCCGCCGGGCGCGGCTGGCGACGATCTCGCCGGATTCGGTCAGCGATCCGCTGGCCCGGTCGATGAGCTCGGTGCCCAGCTCGCGCTCCAGGCGAGCGATCCTGGCCGAGATGTTGGACTGGACCGTGCCCAGGGCCACAGCCGCATTGGAGAAGGTGCCGTGCTCGGCGATGCCCACGACGGCCTCAAGCTGACGAATCTCCATGCATCTAGTATACAGATGGCAGATATCACTATTATCGGCTTGATTGATACCGAGCGAGCGGCCATACTTGTATCAGCCTGCTTTACCCGAAGCCCCCCTGAGGGTGAAGCACTGGTTTTGCAAAAGGGCCAACCTCCCCCCGGTTGGCCCTTTTGTGTTTTCGGGGTTGAACCGGTGTGTCCTATTTGGACACACCGGTTCGCCTTTGCCGACAGAACAGCCGGGACTTGCTCGCCGTCCGGATGCTGGCCACTCGGACCGACACCGGGCGGTTCCGTCCCAGGGCCCTACCTCTTTGGAGGCTTGTGCGGGTGGCGAACGGCTCTTCCCGCGTGCTTCGCGGTGCAGGATTCACTTCGTCGAAGCACCGCGAATCCGCTGCTGACGGCACCTGCAGGGTGTTGCAACGCTCGGAGCTCATCGGAGGAGGAAAGAGAACACTCGCTGTTAGCGTGAAGAGCGTGAGCAAGGGCCATTCGTTTCGCGAAGATCTTGCGGTTATGGCTGTGCGTGGCGTCAACTGGATGTCCAGGGCCACCGGGCGGGGAGCCGGGACGGTCGCCGGAGGGCGCGTCGGCCTGTGGATCGACCCCGACCTGCTGGCCAAGCTGGCCCGGGGAAGAACCATCGTCCTGGTGAGCGGCACCAACGGCAAGACCACGACGACGGCGCTGTGCGCCGCGGGCTGGGGCGGCGACGTCGCCACCAACGTCACCGGCTCCAACATGCCGCCCGGTCACGTGGCCGCGCTGGTGGGGTCGACGAGCGAGCGTGTGGTCCTCGAGGCCGACGAAGCGTGGCTGGCCAACGTCGTGCGGGCCACCAGCCCACGGGTGGTCGTGCTGCTCAACCTCTCGCGAGATCAGCTGGACCGGGCCAGCGAGGTGCGCCAGATGGCCGAGCGGTGGCATCAGTGCCTGGCGGCTCCCGAGAATGCTCAGCTGGTCGTGGTCGCCAACGCCAACGACCCGCTGGTGGCGTACGCGGCGACGGCGAGCTCGAACGTGCGCTGGTGCGACGTGGCGACCAGCTGGATGGCCGACGCGCGCTCGTGCCCGCGCTGTACCTTGCCACTCGAGCACAGCGACAACGACTGGCACTGCTCGTGCGGCTTCGCGAAGCCGTCGACGTTGGCCGCCACGCTCGACGGCGTGCTGCACGTCGGCAGCGAACAGGCCGAGCTGGACCTGTCAATACCCGGCGACTTCAATCGCGGCAACGCCGCGCTCGCCGCGACCGCGCTGGCGGAGCTGGGTGTGGGCCTCGGTGGCGCAGTCGCCCGGATGAACACGCTGAGCGGCGTCGCCGGTCGCTTCACCCTGCGTCGGTGGGGCCGGCACACACTGCGTCTCCTGCTGGCGAAGAATCCCGCCGGTTTCGACGCCCTGCTGTCGACGGTCGACCAGGGCGACTCGGACGTGTGGGTCGCGATCAACGCGCAGATCGCCGACGGTCGTGATCCGTCGTGGCTCTACGACGTGGCGTTCGAGCGCCTTCGCGGGCATCGGGTCTGGTGCCTGGGGGAGCGTCGCCTGGACCTCGCGACTCGCCTCGATTACGCCGACGTCGACTACGAGATCGTCGATGACGTGACGTCGCTGCCGGTGTCGGCGGCTCCCGTGGAGATGCTCGCGAATTACACGGCCTTCAGCGAATGGATGGCGAGGACGACGGCGTGCTGAGGGTCGTCGTGCTCTTTCCCGAACTCCTGGGCACCTACGGCGACGCAGGCAACGGGCTGGTGCTCGCGCAGCGCGCCCGACGCCGAGGCACGGAGTGCGAGCTGGTGTCGGTCGGGCTGCACGACCCGCTTCCCGACGCTGACATCTACCTTCTCGGCGGGGGCGAGGACGGACCGCAGCGGCTGGCCTGCGACCTGCTGGCTCGATCCTCGTTCGCCGAGCGCATCGGCGACGGCGTGCACGTGGTCGCGGTGTGCGCGGGCCTGCAGTTGCTCGGCCACTCGTTCTGCGTCGAGGGCGACGACGAGTACGCGGGACTCGGCGTGGTCGATGTCGTCACCCGCCGGGGGACAACCCGATCTGTGGGCGAGATGGCGGTTGACGTCGACGGGCGCTTGCTCGTGGGCTTCGAGAATCACGGCGGGCGAACGACCCTCGGCGCGGGAGTCCCGCCGCTGGGCAAGATGGTCCATGGCCGGGGCAACGACGGCGCGGTCGACGGGTTTCGCACCGGATCGATCTGGGCGACGTACGCGCACGGACCGGTGTTGGCCATGAATCCGTGGTTCTGCGATGAGGTGCTGAGCTCTGTGCTCGGACGGACGCTGGAGCCGCTGCACGGCGCGGCGGACCTTCTCTACGCGCAACGCTGCGCGGTGCTCAGTCCTCGCTCGCGCGCGTGACGTCGTAGGTCGGATCGCCGCTCACTTCGCGTCCGAGCTGGACCACCGCCCCTTGGATGCGGGCGTTGAACCGACGGATGTTCTCGCCCTCCTCGCAGCGCAGCGCCGGACCGAACGCGACGCTCGCGTGGTGGCGACGCCGGCGGGGGGAGTCCACGAACTGGGGAGCCTTGGCGTACTTGGGACCCTGCAGGAGGCCGGAGTCGTGGATGTAGGTGGGGATGACGGCGGTCTTGGCCCGCTCGGCCAGGTACGCGGCGCCCCCCTTGAACTCGTGGAGTTGGCCGTCGGGGCTGCGCCCACCCTCTGGGTAGATGAGAAGGTTCCAGTGGTCCTCGACGAGCTCGAGGGCCTGCTGCGAACTTCGCCGGTTGATCTTGTGGCGGTCGATGGGGATCGCGTTGAAGACCAGCACGGTGCGAAACGCCGTGCGCGCATCCATGAAGAAGTTGTCCATGGCCGCGGCCACGACCGTGCGCTTTCGCATATGGGCGGGTAGCGCACTCAACACCAAGGGCGTGTCGAGGTTGCTGGTGTGATTGGCCACGAAGATGAACGGGCCGCGTCCCGAGATGTTCTCGATGCCCCGCACGTCGAGCGTCGAGAGGTAGCGCGTGTACGGCACGAGGAACAGAGCGTGGTAGAGATTGCGGACGAATCGCGCCGTGTACCCGCGCCCCCACTTCGTTGAGTAGTCCAGGCCGAGCTGCGTCATGCTCTATCGACGACGCTGCTGTTTTTTCGGCGTATAGCGCTTCGACGGCGTGGGAAGCGAGGGCGCGGCGGCCCCCTTGGACGACGAATTGGACCGCGCTTTTGCCGCAGCGGGCGAACGGCCCTCTTTCTTGGCCTTGGCCGTCTCTCGGGCGATTCTCGATGAGCCGCTGAACGTGGCGTCGCCGTACTTCTGGAGACGGAAGGCGCGAACGATGAGCCAGCCTCCCACGAGCAGGAATGGCAGGCCGACCGTGCCGAATGCCAGGCCGATAAGGAGCGTGCTCACGGCCACGCCGGCACGCTTGCGCCGCCACGTGAAGTAGATGACGGCGAGGCCCAGGATCACTATCTCGAGGAACTGGGGGAGCCAGTACGACCAGTGGGTGACGAGCGCCTTCTCGCAATGCCCGCTGACGAGGTGGTACGTCGCGGCACAGGTCTTGTTCTTCAGGAGGCTCGAAGTCGTGGTGATGGTGGTGTTCTTGAAGAGCCGGGGGCTGATGATCAGAGCCAGGACCATGGCGAGGGCACCCGCGACGAATCCGATTCCGCGCTCCAGGCTGTCTATGCTCATGACCACTTCGCGCGGCACCGCCGATGCCCTGCGGGGTCGCCGCGAGAAGCGCGACCCTCTGTCAGAGGATGAATCGAGGTTTTCTGGCACAGGAGAAGGCTACTGCGCGCGCGAAACGGGCGCGTTCAACCGACGCGGTAACATTAGGGATTAGGGCGCTTAGCTCAGTTGGTTAGAGCGCAGCCTTCACACGGCTGAGGTCGAGGGTTCGAGTCCCCCAGCGCCCACGAATGTGATGTCTCAGTATTGCTGGGACGTTTGAACCCTCAGAGACTACTTCTTCCGCTCGCCCGGTAGTCCCGGGTCGGATCCAGGGTGAAGATTTCCCGACACTTGCTCACTTGATTCCTGGCGCTACGGAAATGGCGTCATCCAGACGTGCCTTGGGTGCCGGTGCCATTAGTTTTGTCTCGTGAACGACAAAGGTGGCATGCTCATCTACGACGGTGACTGCCGGTTCTGCACGACGTCGGCCAATTGGATCGCCAAGCGGTGGTGCGCCAACAGTGGTGCTCGGGCCGTTGCCTGGCAGCTCGTCGATCTCAAGGTAATTGAGAATTCGCAACTGGCTCTCGAGGACCTTGAGCGGTCAGCTTGGTGGATCGATGGTGATCTCGAAGAGGGAGGATCTCGTGCCGTCGGCAGGGCCCTGATGAGGGCAGGGGGGACGTGGGCGCTCTTGGGTCGGCTGATCCTCGTGCCGCCAGTGTCTTGGATCGCGCCCATTGGATATGGAGCCGTTGTGCGCTTTCGACACCGACTGCCGGGTGGAACGCCCGCTTGCAAGTTGTGATCGAGAAGGCGGGCGTGACCGGATGAGACTGACTCGACGTGCAGACTCCCGCTCCATGAATGATTTCTTCCGATCTCTCGCGTTTCTCGAACCCACCTACAACGAGATCGGGGCGACTCTCTCGGGTGGGCTTCCACCTGGGTATCGACACGACCACTATGAGATTGACCTCGGGACCGGGGATGGCGTCTTCAAACGGTCGGTGATCGGGCTCCGGACATGGCAAGCGCATCGTACGAGACGAACCAGGGTCTTTCCCGAGTGCCAGCGACTTGCCGCTGGGGAGTCGATGCTAGTGGTCCTCGAATTGCCGTTTCTGGCGATTGTGGCCCCGTGCCGGATCATCCAAGTCGTTGACGACGACGACCAGTTTGGCTTTGCGTACGGCACGCTGCCTGGTCATCCAGAACGAGGGGAAGAGTCATTCGTCGTCCGTGCGTCACCGGATGGACTGAACAAGTTTGAAGTCACTGCGTTTTCAAGTCCAGCCAGTCCGGTGGTCCAGCTTTCAGGTCCAATAGCCCGTTCTGTTCAGGCGACTACGACGAAGCGTTTCCTCATTGCACTCAAGGAGTTTGTACAAAGGTAGCTTCGCGAGAATAGCGCCTCCGAACTATGACAAAGCAGCGGCGCAACGGAGTCGAAGGCCTCTAGATTCGGCTGCTCACCATCTCCCACAAGAGTCCAGTGTCGAGATTCTCTTCGATCGCGTCAGCTAGTTCATCAAACGTCTGGTCAAGGATCAAGTCCGGTC
>Ga0224555_1000309_pt1 | contig 74495 bp, 67 predicted proteins | sample 714S23034metaG_FD_180687 | JGI IMG/M metagenome (GOLD analysis project Ga0224555, IMG submission 180687) | Peat soil microbial communities from Stordalen Mire, Sweden - 717 S2 30-34 | ecosystem: Environmental > Terrestrial > Soil > Wetlands > Peat | place: Sweden: Norrbotten County, Stordalen... | reverse complement strand
GCGTACCGCATGGAGGGAGTGCGACCGAGGCAACGTTTGCACGAAACCCCTGTATTCATGCGGGTCGGAGAACCCTGTCGTTCGTTACCATGCGACTTTAGCAGGGGCAAAGTCAAGGCAAAAAGCCCTGATTTCCACAATTTTCTTAGGTTTTTATTGGGTTTTCGCCTATTTTCGCCTATTTTCGCCCGAATTCGCCGGTTTTGATCGGGCTGCAACCACAAAATTCCGGGTGCCCCATCCTGGCCGCGTCTTTGTTTTTGCGGCCAGGGTGGGCTTCCACAAATGCTCCGTGCCCCATCTTTTCCGTATTTTTTTGCGGAATGGGTGGGATCGCAACCATCATCTCAGCCCGAACAGCACCTTCCTCTTCGGCTTCAAACTCGCCGCAATCGGCGTATTCAGCGCATCCACCATCGGCGCGGCCAGCTTGAAGTGGCGCGCCACCACACCGGCAAAATCCTTCTCCAGCGCAGCCTCAGCCGGCAGCGTCGCGCTCAGCCCCCACTGCTTGCATTTGATCAAATCCAGCGCCGGATGCTCGCACGGAAAGCCCTTCGGCGGCCGCGTCAGCGAGTTTCCTTCGAACTCCGCAAAAGTCTTCCGAATGGCCGCCGTCTGCAAGAGTTTGCGAAACTCCGCGTGGTGATCCAGCAGCCAATGGCGAATGGCGGCCAGTTGATCCTTCTCCGGCATGTAGGCCCCTGCGGCAATCACCACTTCCTTGGCGCTGATGTGGAAGTAGTATCCGGCCCCGGAAGTCTTCTCCATCCCCTGGTGCGACCACCACGCCGCCACATGCGTCTTGTAGGGCAGCTTGTTATTACTGAAGCGCGTGTCGCGATAAATCCTGAAGAGACACTTCTCCGCGGGCCGCACAAAGTTGGGCGCAAACGTAGCCATCGCGTCCGTCACCTTGCGAATGATAGCCAGCATCGGCTCTTTCAACTCCGCCTCGAAGACGGCCTTGCGCGGCGTGAACCACTCGCGGTCGTTGTGTCGCGCCAGATTGCGCAGAAACGCAAGCCCCTCGGGGCGAAGGTGGGTGGGGACAATCGCGTCTTCGACTTTGGAAACCATAGCAAGAAAAGTGTAGCGCGGCGACCGCCAAAGAATCTCTACGCTGATTCCCGTTTTGAAAGGGCACGGCTTCAGCCGTGCCGAAAAGGCGCAAAAACACACCGGGGCTTTAGCCGCTGAGGGAAGCTGTTGACGAATTCCAGAACAGGCTTTTGCAGATCGCGGCAAACATCGTTCTCAGTTGGGAAGCATGGCCACGTCGTCGCGAGGAGCCAGAAAGCGAGTGTCCCGACTGCGCTTGCAGGGGCTTGCCAGCGAAGAGGGCTACGCCGCCAGACGCCGCCGACTGAAAAGGCAATTCCTAAAAGCGAGAGAACAGCGCCTCGCCGAAGGCATTGGTAGAAAAAGGAATAACCAGGCAAATGCTCGAATCCACCGCCCAAAGCGTACAAGATCGTCCATAGCGCAAAAAGGGCCGACGCAGACGCGAGAAGAAACCCAGCGAATGACAGAGTTGATGAGATCGTCCATGAGCGCGGTCGCCGCTTAATCCACCGCGCCCATCCCCACACCAGCATGGTTGGTGAGACGAGATACGCGAACACAAAAAGAAGGGTAAAAAAGGCAACTGACAATGCGCTCATGTCGAACCCCTTACTTACGAAGCCGAAGGCAGTTGGCCCCACCGCAGGTGGTTACCGGATTACCTTCAGTGCCCCTCGGAACATCCCGTCGAAATCACCAGCCAGCGCGGCGTCTTTGGCCACGGCCTGCTGAATCGCCTTTTCCGCAGCAGCACGCTGATAGCCCAGATTCACCAGCGCTGAAAGCACATCGTCCACCGCCGCTCCCTTGACCGACGACGCCACTGGCGCAACCGCAAAGTCGTCGAGTTTATCTTTGAGCTCGACCACCAGCCGCTCGGCCAGCTTTTTGCCCACGCCGGGAATCCGCGTCAGTTGCGCGTGGTCCTGGCTGCGAATGGCCTGCACCGTTTGTTCTGAAGACAGCCCGCTCAACATCTTGATAGCCAGTTTCGGTCCCACGCCGCTCACCGTAATCAGCCGCTCGAAGAGCCGCTTTTCTTCGCGATCAAGAAAGCCAAACAGCGCAATCTGATCCTCGCTGACCTGCGTATGAATATGCAGCGCGGCCTCTGCACCCACCGAAGGCAGCGCAGTAAAAGTGGGGACCGAGATGGTGACGTCATAGCCCACCCCGGCCGCCTCGACAATGGCCTGGCCGGGCTGTTTGTAAATCAGCTTTCCGCGCAAGTGAGCGATCATGATGCCTCTATCTTAGAGCCAATCCACAAATCGGTAGCGCCGACCTCCTGGTCGGCTGTCCTGTGGGTCTCCAGACCCGCAGGAGACGTCTGGCGGCGGGGACGCCGCCAGTACAGCCGGTCAGGAGACCGGCGCTACTCTTTGCGGGCAGGCTCTAGTATCCCCATCCGCTTCGCCACGCGCTCCAGTGTTTCCAGAGCCTGATCCAGTTGAGCCTTGGTATGTTCGCTGGTCAAAATCAGCCGCACGCGCGCCTTGCCTTCCGGCACCGTCGGAAATGCAATCCCCGTGCCCATCACGCCCTCGTCGAACAGCGCCCGCGAAAACTCCATCGTGGCGCGCCCGTCGCCAATAATAATCGGCGTAATCGGCGTCTCGCTGGCCGGGGTGGTCACTCCGCCCACGTTGAACCCCGCGCGCTTCAGTTCACCTTGGAAGTACCGCGCATTCGACCACAGCCGCTCAATGCGCTCCGGCTCCGCTTCCAGAATGTCGATTGCGGCCATGCACGCAGCAGCCACCGCCGGCGGATGCGAAGTGGAAAACAAAAACGGCCGCGCGCGGTGATAGAGGTAGTCGATCAGATCGCGGCTCCCACAAACATAACCGCCCAGGCAGCCGATGGCCTTTGACAGCGTGCCCACCTGCACATCCACCTTGCCATGCAGGCCAAAGTGGTCCACCGATCCGCGCCCGTTGCGGCCCAGCACGCCCGAGGCGTGTGCGTCGTCCACCATCATGATGGCGCCGTATTTTTCCGCCAGCGCGGCCAGCTTGTCCACGATGCCGATGTCACCGTCCATCGAAAAAACGCCGTCGGTAATCACCAGCTTGTGGCCAGGCTCGTTGGCAATCTCCTTGAGCAGCTCCTCGCAGTGGGCTGCGTCTTTGTGCCGGAAGACCTTGATCTTCGCCCGCGAGAGTCGCGCCCCGTCGATGATGCTGGCGTGGTTCAGCTCGTCGGAGAGAATGAAGTCGTCCTTGCCCAGAATCGAGCTGACCGCTCCGGCATTGGCCGTAAAGCCGCTCTGGAAGACCACGCAGGCTTCCACGTTTTTGAAGCGGGCGATCTTTTCCTCCAGGTCCATGTGGATGCGCATGGTTCCGGCGATGGTGCGCACCGCGCCCGAGCCCACTCCAAACTTTCGCGTCGCGGCCAGCGCCGCCTCAATCAGCCGTGGGTCGTTGGCCAGGCCAAGATAGTTGTTGCTGGCCAGGTTGATCACCTTGCGGCCGTCGTAGTGGCAAATCGGCGCCTGCTGGTCATCCAGAATGCGCAGCTTGAAATAAGTGCCCTTGGCGCGCAATTCGTCGAGCGATGCGGTCAGGTGGGCGAGCTGGGGGCGTGTAGTGAGTTGCGACATGGCTTTCACCTCAAACAACCTAGAATAACGCCAATCGCCGCCGCGGGCCGTGACCGAGCCCAGGCTTTCGCCCCGGATTGCAGCCGTACGACGGACCAAACTGCTCTGTTTCCCGCATTTCAGCGCCTTTCTCTCCGCTGATCCGTCCAAACGACAGGCCCGGAATGGCCTCAGTCCACTCCGCCCGGATACAATAGGTTCTAGGCTGCGCAGACGGGCGGCATACGATTTTTTCTTCAGATTTGGAAGGTGCACGTGAGAGGCATAAACCGCCGCGGTCTGCGGCTTGATCTGGTTGCAGGATTGATTATCGCGCTGGCTATGCCCGCGCTGTTAGTGGTAGCGGCGCAAGCGCAGGCAGCCACGGCCACTACGCTGACTGCCGGAACCTTACCCGCAGGCTCATGCTCGCAGCCTCTTACTATCGCTGTCACCTCCGGCGGAGCCCCGGTCACCGGCGGCAATGTTGCCATCTATGACCAATTCAACGGCAATGCCGTCACAGTCGCTACCGTGGCTCTCAGCTCCGCGGGCACAGCCAGCCCAACGGTTGACCTGGCGGCTGGCAGTCATAGCCTTACCGCGACCTTTGCCGCGCAGACTGTCGGCACCACGTCCTACGCGGCTTCCACATCGGCTCCGGCAATCCTCGTAAGCGTGGCCACGGAGTGCGAATTTTCGGTCGCAATCTCCAATATCTCGCCCTCATCGACCACAGCGGGTACGCTTACCCTCACGCCCGGCCAGTCAGGATCGGCCACCGTTACCGTCACCCCGTCGGTGGAGTTCACCTCCGCATTGGCGGCCCCGATGTCCGTCTCGATCTCCTGCTCAGGCCTTCCCGATGGGGCCACCTGCGTTCCGACTCCTGAAAATCTTGAAATTCTCTCCACCACCCCCGAGAGCTGTCCGAGCGGTTCGCCGGCCTCTGCCTGCCCGCCAACAAGTTCGTTGTTGATTGAGACTTTCGCGGCTTCTTCCGCCTCAGCCACGCCCCCGCAGGGCAACGGGTCCACTCCCATCGCCTGGGCAATTCTGCTGCCCGGCGCCTTGTGCCTGGGCGGTCTGGCCTTTGGCGCGCGCCGCCGCCGCTGGCTCAGCCGGCTTTCGCTGCTGGCTCTGGTCGGCCTTGTCACCGTGCTGGGAACCACCGCCTGCAACCCGCGCTACTATTACCTCAATCACGGCCCGCCCGCCAACCCCGCGACCCCAGCCGGAACTTACACTGTCACCGTCACTGGGCAATCCAACAACGGCGTGACCACCACTTCGCACGCCACCACCTTTGTGCTCGTTGTGAATTAACCGGCCGAGTGCCCCAACAAGAACAAAAAAATGACCTGCGGCCTCAATCCTGCCGCAGGTCATTTTTTTCCTTCCGATCCGCGCCTACTCCAGATTGAACACCACCTTGATCGCCTCGCCCGATTTCAGGAATCCCATGGCATGGGTGAATTCGGAGAGCTTCAGCCGGTGCGTAATCACCGGCTCCAGGTTCAGCTTGCCGCTGGCCAGCAAGGCTTCCATCTGGAACCACGTCTCGTACATTTTGCGTCCGTTGATGCCCTGCACCGTTGCGCCTTTGAAAATGATCTCGCGCGCCAGGTCCATCTCCACAGGCTTTGACGGAATCCCCAGCAGCGATGCGCGTCCGCCGGTCCTCAGCAGGCTGAAGCCCTGCTCAATGGCAGCAGGATGGCCACTCATCTCCAACAGCACATCGACGCCGGTGCCGCCCGTAGCCTCCAGAACCTGCTCTTCCACTTTGTCCGTCGCCGGGTCCAGAACCAGATCGGCACCCATGGTCGCGGCTACTGCCCTGCGGTGCGCATTCACCTCAACCGCAAAGACCTTCGCGGCTCCGCAAGCCTTGGCCACGGCAACAGAAAACAGCCCGATAGCACCGCAGCCCGTCACGAGTGCCGTTCGCGCGGCGATATCTCCGGCCAACACGGTATGCACCGCATTTCCCAACGGGTCCAGCAGCGAGCACCAGTCGCGCGGAATCGTCGGTGAAAGTTTCCAGATATTGGTCTCGGGAATGATCACGTAGCTGGCAAAGGCGCCGCTGGCGTCTACGCCCAGAATCCTCACGTGCTGGCAGATGTGCGCCTGGCCGATACGGCATTGCAGGCACTTGCCGCAAGCCACGTGCATCTCCGCGCTTACAAAATCGCCTTCCTTCACCGCCGTTACGCCAGCGCCCACCCCGGCCACCGCGCCTGAAAATTCATGTCCCGGAATCAGCGGCGGCTTGATGCGCCCCTGTGCCCACGGGTCCCAATTGAAAATATGCAGGTCCGTGCCGCACACGCTGGCCGCCAGTACGCGAACCAGCACTTCGCCGGGGCCGGGCACAGGCACCGGTACTTCGCGCAATTCGATGCCCGGTGCAGCTTTAGCTTTAACAACCGCTTCCATAGTGGTAGACATACAGTGCAATCCTCCTCAAAACAGCAAACGTACCAGTCTACCAATTGCCGCCGGAGGAGGTCACGCCGCCTGGTGGAAAAGCGCGATGCAAAGCCGGAAGGCCGAGGAGAAAATGGCCCAGTTCAATCCACCGCGGGCAAGCCTGCCAGTGCCATCGCAATTTCCTCAGCCGGATACTCGTAGTTCTCCAGCTTCCCGGCCTGGTAGGCGATGTAAGACTGCATGTCGAAGTGCCCATGCCCGCTGAGGCTAAAGAGGATCGTCCGCTGCTTGCCTTCTTCCTTGGCGCGAAGGGCTTCGGAAATCGCCACAGCGACGGCGTGGTTGGCCTCCGGCGCGGGAATGATTCCTTCGGCGCGGGCAAACTGAATGCCTGCGGCAAAGGCATCCAACTGCTGCACGGTAGTGGCTTCGGCCAATCCCAGGTCCATCACGTGCGACACCAGCGGCGCCATGCCGTGGTAACGCAACCCGCCCGCATGAATTCCCGGAGGAACGAAGGTGCTCCCTAGCGTATGCATCTTTACCAGCGGTGTCAGGTGCCCGGTGTCTCCGAAATCGTAAGTGAATCTGCCTTTGGTCAGGCTGGGGCAGGCTGCCGGTTCCGCGGCCACCACGCGCGCCTTGCTTTGCCCCTTGATCTTGCGGCCCAAATACGGCATCACCAGCCCGGCAAAGTTCGATCCGCCGCCCGTGCAACCGATGATTACGTCAGGCTCATCATCCGCCATAGCCATTTGCTCTATTGCTTCCAGCCCAATCACCGTCTGATGCAGCAGCACGTGATTCAACACGCTGCCCAGCGCGTACTTGGTGCTCGGGTCCTTGGCGGCGATTTCCACGGCCTCTGAAATGGCAATCCCCAGCGATCCATTGGACTGTGGATGCTCGGCGAGAATCGCCCTGCCTGACTCCGTCTCCGTGCTCGGGCTGGCGGTCACCGAGGCTCCAAAAGCCTCCATCAAGGCGCGGCGATACGGCTTCTGGTCGTAGCTCACGCGCACCATGAAGACTTTGCAGTCCAGGCCGAAGAACGCGCAGGCCATGGCCAAGGCCGAACCCCATTGGCCGGCTCCCGTCTCCGTTGAAAGGTGCTTGGTGCCTTCCATCTTGTTGTAATAGGCCTGCGCCACGGCGGTGTTGAGCTTGTGCGAACCCGCTGGGCTCGCGCCCTCGTATTTGTAGTAAATCCGCGCCGGCGTATCCAGCGCCTTCTCCAGCCGGCGCGCCCGAAACAGAGGCGAAGGACGCCACTGCGCGTACAGTTGCCGCACTTCGCCGGGAATCTCAATCTCCCGCTCCGTGCTCACTTCCTGCAGAATCAGGCCCATCGGAAACAGCGGCGCCAGGTCGTCCGGCCCGATGGGTTTCAGTGTTCCGGGGTGCAGCGGCGGCGCCATCGGCTTGGGCAGATCGGCGGCAATGTTGTACCAGGCGTGGGGGATGCGGCTTTGCGGAAGGTTGTACTGGATGATTTCCATAACAAATTCTATCAGCAGGATCGCCGCAGCTTCCCAGCCCGCAGCATGTGAAGCTCCGCGGTGAGGTATGGAGCGATGATCGACGCGTGAGCCTCGCTTACGGCTGCGCCCGCATCGCGATGAACTGTCCCGTCCACGAACCGCCATTCAGCGTGATGCCGCCCACCACCTTGCCGTTGTCGGATATGGCTAGCCGGTACTGGTCCGTACCTTTCATCTGGGCGGGGTCGTTCGCTTCGTAGCCGTTCAGCTCCAGCAACTCGTCGCCCTTCAAATTGCCCTTCACCAGTTCCGTAGCCGTCATCCCCACTTTAGCGGCAAGCTCCGGAGATGGATTCGGTCCCGCGTTGCGCAGCGTCCACACAATCTTGCCCCATACCGCTCCGTCGCCCACCACCGCGCAGCTCTTGCAGCCCTTCCCCGTCTGCAGCGTCATCGTCGCCGAAAAAACCATCCCTTCGGGGTTTGTCCAGATGCCGCGCCACTCCCCCGCCACGTTGACCGTTTGCGCCACGCTCGCCAGCCCGCCCAGCAATACCAGGCCCGCCAGAACAATCCGTTTTCTCATTGCTCTACCTCTCAGCCAAACAGCCTCGCCGCTTTGGCCGTCGCCATGAATTGTATACGCGAACAAACAAAACCACGCGGAAAACTCCCCCGCTCCTGTACACTGGACGCGCCATGAGTTGCATTTTTTGCAAGATCATTGATGGAAGCATACCCTCCACCGCGGTCTATGAGGACGAGCTGTGCTACGCCTTTGCGGACCTTCACCCGCAAGCGCCCGTGCATGTGCTGGTGGCGCCGCGCGAACACATCGCCTCAGTGGACGATACCGATCAAAGCGACGGCCTGCTGCTCGGCCACCTGCTCTGGGCCGCCAGCGAGGTCGCCCGCGAGAAGGGCCTCGCCAAGGGCTACCGCCTGGTGGTCAACGCCGGTGAGGACGGCGGCCAGACCGTCGACCATCTCCACGTCCACCTCCTTGGCGGACGCCCGCTCACCTGGCCTCCGGGGTAAACGCATTTTCTCCGGCAGTCTAAGGTCATGCGTTCCCCACATCGCTTGTCATTCTGAGCGAAGCGCACATTCTCTGGTCGTCATCCTGAGCAGAGCGCAGCGGAGTCGAAGGACCTGCATTAAATCGTCGTTCGCGTGAACACAAAAAGGCGCTCCACAATGGAAGCGCCCTCTTGTTCTGCAAGTTCTAACCGCTTATACAGGCTGCGCGGCATACTCTTCTTCCTCTTCCAGTCCATAGCGGCGCAGCAGGTTGGGCAGGGTCTGCGAAAATGCCGAGCGCGGCATCACCGCATCGCAACCGGCCTCGATGGCCTTGGCCTTCAGCTCGCTCTGCAAGTGATTCAGGAAACCGACAATCGATGTCGCCTTCTTGAGCTTGCTCTTGAGCTTGGGGATCAGCGTCATCGGCTTGGCGTTCAGATTATTCAGGTCGAAGACCACCAGTTTGGGCAGCTCGCCCTCCGGCAATTCGGTCAGCCTGGCCGCTGCCTCTTTGTCGCCGCCCTTCACAAACTCCACCTTCACGCCCAGCTTGCGGGCCGTCTCCATAATCTTGGCCTGGAAGAACAGATCCTCAATGAAGCAGTAGATGCGCGTGGGCGCATCTTCGCGGATTACCGCTGCGGGCTGCGGCTCGTAGGCGTCCTGGTAAACACCGCCGTTGTGGCCGTTACTGGTGATCTGGATGGTCGAGGGTGGGCCGTCGGCTATGTTGCCGTTTACCAGGCGATAGCTGTGGTCCATCGGGCCCACAAACTCCCTCGGCCCCTTCTGCCTCATCTTGCGCTTGCCCTGCGGCGGGCCTGAAATGCTGTTGCCGGGCTGCGCCGCCGACGCCGGAGCCTTCTGGGAGAACTTCTTCTTCCGCCCCTGACTCTGGTGGCCACCCTGACGCCCGCCCTGGTGTCCGGCCTCGTGCCCAGCTTGCTGCGTGGGAGCCGGCTTTTGCTTCTGGGCGCGCGGCTGTGGCGGAGGCTGTGGCTCTTGCTGCTGCTGTGCCTGAGGCTGTTGCGCCTGGGCCGCGCCTGTCTGGTTACTCTTGTTCTTGCGGCGGCGACGGCGGCGCCGATGCCCCTGCGACTGCCCCTGGTCGTTGGCCGGGACCGGCCCCAATTCAGTTTGGGGCTGCGTTAATTCTGTTGTCATGCGTAAGCTTCCTGTTGCATTGCTAAGTAGTACGTTGCGATCAGCTGCATTGCGCTTCCTGTTTCAGTCTTGTTCAATCTCACTCAGACTTGTTTAGTCTTTTCCCTGCCCGGTGCTCAGCTTCCTTCACCCGCCGTCACCCAATTCCGCATGGGGAACACCACGGCAAGCAGCGAAAATCGTCGCGAGTATCGCGCCATCCGCCCTGAAGCCAAATTGGATCCAAACTCCGCGCGCAATCCTGGGTGTGCTCTATCGCTCAAGCACCATTACAGATTCCGGCCGATTTCCGCAATCCCCAAAATATCGTCTCTCCTGCTCGCGGTGCCGATTCAGCCTCCGCGGCCCGGATTGACCTGTGTATGACCTCTGTGAAAATGCTCTCCGGCAGCCACGCACACAAGAGCCCGCAAAAACAGCTCCATCCGGTTGTCAGGATCGTGACGATACGGCCAGCGCCCTTCTCAGGTGATGCCTTTCCTATGAAAACTTTGCCGCTCGCAGACTGTCATGAAATGACCTGCTCGGCGAAGTTTCCTTGCTCGGCGGCGAGCTTGCTCAGCCCCTTTCGGGTGGCTCGCGTCAGCCGCTTGATAGGCAACTCTCATACTACAGTGAACTCATGCGGCTGGCAAGTAAACTCCACAGCTCCCAGCCCCATCGGCACCGGCCTCAACCTGGAACCCAAAACCCTTCAAACGCAAGAAACGCCACTCCGAAAAGAGTGGCGCTTCACTGTCTTGCGCTTGTCACTGGCCTCCCAAAAATTTGTGGCCGGCAGTTGTTTCCGCCGATACCGCTTCTCGCCTTCCCGGCCGGTCTGCCTCAACTAAGGACCGCTGCGTTGGCGGTTGCTCTTACCGGGTGGCTTCTTCTCTTTGGGCTGGTCAGAACTCTTCCTGCGCCCGTACATCACTGGCACTCTTCTTATAGCAATCGCAGTGCCAGTCCAGCGGCTGTTTCGTTTCAATGGATTACGGGAACATGAATGAGTAACTATCCTCGATTTTGGAGATTACACACGCTGTTTCTCCCAAAAACCATAAAAGACCGCCTCAGCGCTGGCACTGCGGACAGTAATGCGTCCCCCGCCCAGCCAGCACCAGGCGCCTTATAGGAGTCTGGCAGCGCAGGCAAGGAAGCCCCGTACGCTGGTAGACGCAATGCTCCAGTTGGAAGAAGCCACGCGCCCCCTCGGCGTCCACGTAATCGCTCACCGAAGAGCCGCCCAGCCGTATGGCGTCTCTGAGAACCTCGCCCAAAGCCAGTCGCAGCCCCTCCAACTCCGCCCGGCTTAGCCGCCCTGCCAGCCGCCGTGGCCGGATGCCGGCGCGAAACAGGCTCTCGTCGGCGTAAATGTTGCCCACCCCTGAGAGAATCTTCTGATTCAACAGAGCCGCCTTGATGGCCAGCCGCCGCCCATGAAAAAGCCGGGCAAACTCCGCCGCCGTCACACTCAAAGGATCGGCCCCCGGAGCGAGGAAGCCGGTGTTTCTGCTCAGCTCGCGAAACTCCAGCCGTCCAAACCGTCGCGGGTCCACAAAGCGCAGCTCCCGCCCGCTCATCAGGCTCACCCGCGCATGAGTGTGGGGCGCAACGGGAGCGTCGGGGGTGGTCACCAGCAATCTCCCGGTCATGCCAAGATGCACAATCCATTGGGCGCTCGGCTCGCTTGCGCACTCAACTAGAGGACTGCCTCCGCGCTGGTCCAAAGGCCTGTCGGCGGCAGCCCCCAGCTCGCAGACTATATGCTTTCCCGTGCGATGAACCTCGAGAATTGACCGCCCCTCCAGCCCCTTGGCCTGGCGCGCCGCTGGCGTTTTGAAGGGTTCGCGCTTCCCGCCAAACCAAACCTCTACAATCCTGTCGCCGCGTACACGCAGGTTCACTCCGCGGGCGATGGTCTCGACCTCAGGCAACTCGGGCATCGGTCTATTGTATTTGGGTTTTGTCTTGCCGCGAAGCGGTTGCTCTCCAGCCCCTACTTGCGCTCGCCGGGTTCGCGCACCCGGCTGGCCTCAAAGCTCACTACCTTCCACTTCCCCTGTGCATTGCGCACATAGACGCGGGTGTAACGATAGGTGCCGGAGAAGTCTCCCTGGGCGCTCTTGCCGCTCACCTCGGCCTGCGAGGTCACCAGCGCGGTCGTTCCGTAAAAACGCACTCTGCGGTCTGAAATTTCCAACGAGGCAATGTGCGTCACGCCGCTGCGCATATTGGCCAGAGCCTGTTCCTTGGTCTGCAACGTCCCATTGGGGGTGATGGCCATGTAGTCCTCGGCCAGCAGGGAGTTCATGGTGGCAATGTCTGCCTTCAGAACGGCATTCCGCCAAGCCTCTTCGAGTTGGTCAATCTCGCGCCGGCTCTCGTGCCGCTCCCCTTTGGGCATTGCCCCTGGCTGCGGCGCGGCAAAGATCACCGGCGCAAACAGGCCGAGCGCCAGAAGAAGCAACAGTACGTACGGCCTGCGATGGTGGATGAGCTGGGAGGGGTGGATCGTGGCTGCGTGCATATGCGTAACGGATGGTAGCTCCGCAAGGCTACGCCGGTCAATCGATTTCAGGAAGGTATGCACCAATACCAACTCTCCGTGAATACGCCATCGTTCCTGCGCGGGCGCTTTTGTTAGTTAGACTGCGCCGGAATCTCAAACGAGAGCAACCAGGGTCTCCACGTTCCGCTCCCGCATCTTCTGGGACAGCACGCCCACGGAATAGCGTTTGAAGTGCTCCGACTCGCGGTGCGCCGTCAGAGCGTTCGCGTCCCGGTACTGCTCATAGATGAACACCGTGTCCGGGTCGCCCTCCAAATGGTGGGGAATGTAGCTGATGCATCCCGGCTCCTGGCGCGAGGCCGCCGCCAGCAAACGCAGAGTTTCGGCAACGTCGTCGCGATCCTCCGGAGCAAACTTCAACCGTACGGTAAAGCTGATCAATGAACCGGCCTCCTTTTGCGTCCCAAATTATGCGTGTATGCTCTCCAACGCCGCGGCAAATTCCGGCAGCAGCATCGTCTGGTCGCGGTCCGGGCCAGTCGAGACCATTCCGATCTTCGCCCCGCTCTCCCGCTCCTGAAATCGCAGGTACTCGCGTGCCGCCTGCGGCAATTTGTCAAACTCCGTAATCCCGTCGGTCGAACTCCGCCAGCCCTTCAGCGTGGTATACACCGGCTTGATCTGCTCCAGCCCAAGCACGTCTGCGGGAATCTCGTCCGTCACCTTGCCGCCAATCTCGTAGCCCACGCAGATGGGAATCTCTGCCAGTTCGTCCAGCACGTCCAGCTTGGTCACCACCAGCCACTCGGCGCTGTTCACCTGGTTGGAATAGCGCAGCAGGGGAATGTCCAGCCAGCCGCAGCGCCGTGGCCGCCCGGTCACAGCACCATACTCGTTGCCCCGCGCCCGCAGGTGGTCGCCCGCAGCATCGTGAATCTCCGTCGGAAACGGGCCTTCGCCCACGCGCGTCACATAAGCCTTGGTCACGCTGATCACCGTGCCGATGGCCGTCGGTCCCACGCCGGTTCCCGTCGCCGCACCGCCCGCCGTCGCTGACGACGAGGTCACAAACGGATACGTCCCGTGGTCGATGTCCAGCATCGTCCCCTGCGCTCCCTCGAACATCACGCTGCCGCCCTCTGCCAGAATCTTGTTCAGCATGCGTCCTGTGTCGGCCACAAACGGCCTTACCTGCTCTGCAGCGGCCGCGTATTCGTCGTACATCTTTGCCGGATCTAGCGGGTCGGTCCCGAACAGCGCGTGCGCGATCGCATTCTTTTCACCGCAAGCCGCCTCGATGTGCGCCTTCAATAGCTCCGGCCTCATCAGGTCCACGATGCGCAGCCCGCTGCGCGCCATCTTGTCCTCGTAGGCCGGCCCGATGCCCCGGCTGGTGGTGCCGATCTTCTTCCGCCCCGGCGCGCTCTCGGCGGCCAACTCAATCATTCTGTGATACGGCAGAATCACCTGCGCCCGATTCGACACAAAAAGACGCTCATCCACCCCCACGCCCAGCCCCCGCAGCTTGCATACCTCGTTCAGGAATGCGATCGGGTCCAGCACCACGCCGTTGCCTATAATTCCCCGGCAACCCGGCCGCAGCACTCCGCAGGGAATCAGTTGCAGCACGAACCGCTGCCCGCCGATGATCACCGTGTGCCCGGCATTGTGTCCGCCTGCATAGCGCGCCACCGCGGTAAACCGCTCGCTCAGCACGTCCACAATCTTTCCCTTGCCCTCGTCGCCCCACTGGGCGCCCAACACTACCGCCGTCTTTGCTCGCATTTCGTCCCGTTCCTGGTGAGGAGTCTCTGAATCCAATAAAAGGTAAGAATTGTCATCCTGTGCGGACCAAGACGGAGTCGAAAGCCTGCCCTGAACTTGCCGAAGGGGACCCGCATTTTCCCCCCGCAAATCGAAGGCGCTACCCGGCCAGCCTGCACCAGTTTTGATGATAAACCCTGTCTCCAATTGCTGGGTGGCAAGCCGTAGAAGGCAGGGAATCGAGAATAGAGAATTGAGCGGGACTGCTCGGCGTAGCCGGTCGACAATATTGGGGCGAGGCCAGGTTGAAAGACCTGAGATTCCGGCGCTTCACTCTCGCGCGGAACGAACCGTAAGTCCAATGACGGCCGGCGCGGCTTTGGTTTCCAGGCCGATGCGCACCGACTCGGTCTGCCGCGGCCTTTCCATCTCTCTCTTCACGCTAGAGAGAATCTCCCTTTCTTTTTCGGTCAAATTCTTCTTTTCCATTGCTTCTCCTCTTTAAGCGTCAGTTATTTGCCGATTCCAACTCCGGTGCCGGTCCCAGCTTCAGCGCAACCAGAACCTCCAGTAGAGTGGCCGAGCCGTGGACGCTTCCCGAGCGAATCGACAGTGCTTCCGAGATGGGGCGTGTTGTGCCGCCAGCACGTCGAGGCTGTCACTTACCTTGTGGAGCTTCTTGGCTTCTTGCAGAATCTCGTTTGCAGGCATGGATTACGCAGCCTTTCGGGCGTCTTCAAGGAAGCTGGATCGGCCTTTATAGCTGCCGTCGCGCACCTTCACGGTACGTCATCCTAGGCGCGCCTCACACGAATATCTGTGCACATTAGGCCACTGCAAGCCGGGGGTTCGAGCCTCGCTTCTGACGAAGCGTGCCACATGCCTTCTTTTGGAAGCTACCATCCTGAGTTCATTTATCTCGAATTGAACTTACCGCGCACATAGCTTCGGATGCCGCGCTTACGCTTGTTAAGTATGCTGTTTTGACCAAAAAGACAGGCGCGAGATAGTTATCTCACGCCTGTCTTTTCAAGAAGCTGCGACTCGTTAAGGAGCGCATGGGTTTTCCAGGAACGTTCAATCGCTCGTGGACTCGCATCTGAACCCATTATTGGGTTAGATGAGGGTAGTCGTGGTGATGGTGGTGGTAATGATGATGGTGGGGGTGTACAACTACCACCACCTGCGCCTGCGACGCAATAGGAACCGCGAGGCAGAAGACGAGGATGATTCCCAGCAAGATCTTTTTCATGATATTTAGATGCGCATCCTTCCCTGAAACTAACTCTCAAGTTAGCTTGTTTCTTTTTAGTGCTATCTTCACCTGTCAGCACTAACTCACTTATATGCGGCGCTGAGAGCTATGTATGGTCCGGACTATACATGTTGGTTTCTTTGAATAGGTTAAGGTCGCGAATTCGCTAACCTCAATGGTGCTCGCCCGCCGCCACTACCGCGTCAGCAATCCGCGCCGCCTCCACACCCTGTCGCGCTGCATGAACCCGCACTATCGACGCGCCATGCAAAATAGCCGCCACGAGCGCCGCCACGCTGGCCGTCTCCCGAGCCTCAACCGGCGCGTCGCTCCCCCCATGCAGCGGAGCCAGCGTTCGCCCCAGAAACGACTTGCGCGAAACTCCCGCCAGCAGCGGCCTTCCCAGTGCCAGCAACTCCGCCTGCCGCGCCAGCAGTGCGTAATTCTCCTCGAAGCGCTTGCCGAATCCATAGCCGGGGTCCAGCACAATCGCCTCCATCGCGATCCCCGCCGCTGCCGCCTTTCCCATGCTTGCCTCCAGCCCCGCCCGCACCGCTGCCAACAGCGCACCCGCCTCCAGCCGCGGCTGCGCGCCCCACTCCTCGGGCCGTCTCCGCGTGTGCATCAGCACCACACCGCAGCGCGCCTCCGCGCAAACCTCAGCCAGCCCCGCGTCCCACGCGAATCCGCTCACGTCGTTCACAATCTCCGCGCCTGCTTTCAGAGCCGCGCGCGCCGTCGTCGCCTTATATGTGTCCACCGAAACAATCGCGTCGGGCCGCGCGCGCAAAATCCCTTCCAGCACCGGCATCAGCCGCGCCTGTTCCTCTGCCGCGCTTACCGCCGGAGCTGAGTCGCCCGCCCGCGATCCCGGCCTCGTGCTCTCCGCGCCCAGGTCCAGCAGGTCGGCCCCTTCGTTCAGCAATGCAAGCGCATGCGCCACGGCAGCTTCAGGCTCAAAAAAAAGCCCTCCGTCGCTGAACGAGTCCGGCGTCACATTCACCACGCCCATCACCAGCGTCCGCCGCCCCAACTCCAGCGTGCGTGTGCGCAGCCGCCAATGCATAACTCTTCGGTTGAAATCGTTCATTCTTCCTCGCCTGGCCTCGACTTGTAGCTTAAAGCGCTCATCATCATATCTTCGCGATTCGCGAAACAACATTTCCCTTTCGATGGTACGCCGCCGGTTCTTTTCCTCCTGCTAAACTCCCTCCATGACGTTCTTCCGGCCAATGATCGCCCTTCCATTCGCTCTGGTTTTGCTTTCTTCCGCCGGGCTCATCGCCCAGCCCGCACCAGCCAACATCCCCCTCGCTGACCGCATCAGCGCCATCCTCGCCGACCTTGCCCTGAGTCATGCGGAATTCGGCATCAGCGTAACGACCCTCGACGGCCAGCCGCTCTACGGCCTGAATGAAAGCCGTCTCTTTATCCCCGCCTCGAACGCCAAGCTCACCACCACCGCCGCAGCCTATGCCCTGCTGCCCGCGGAAACCCTTACCTGGACCACCAACGTAGTCGCCGGCGGCAAGGTCAGCAAACGCGGAGTCCTTAACGGCGACCTGATTCTGCTCGGCGCGGGCGACCCCACGCTGAGCGCGCGCCGCTACCCCTACCGGCCGCCAGAGCCTGCCCCGGCAACTGACACTGCAACTCCCGCCGCACCCAAAACCGCCGAGCCCGCGCCCGACCCCATGGAGCCCTTCGAACTCCTCGCCGATCAGGTGAAGCTCTCCGGCGTACGCACCGTGAAAGGCAACATTGTCGGCGACGACAGTTTCTATCTCGATGAGCCATGGGGCGTGGACTGGGGCTGGGACGACCTGCAATGGGACTACGGCGCGCCCATCTCCGCGCTCACTTTCAACGAGAACACTGTCGAGCTGACAGTGACCCCCAACCCCGTCTCAACCACCGGGCCCACCCCATCCAAAACCACCGCCCAGTGGACACCGGACGTAGACTACTACGCGCTCGACAACTCCACGACGCCCGCGCTTGCAGGCCAGCCCGCCCAGCCCCAACTCGACCGGCGTCCCGGCGACCGCACCCTCCGCGCATGGGGCACTGTGCCGCCCGATGGCCTCCATGCCGATCTCGCCGTCGAAGACCCCGCTGCCTTTGCCGCCGCAGCCTTCAGGCAAGCGCTCCTCAGCCGCGGCATCAAGGTCCGCGGCGATGCCGTCCCCCGTCACCGGCTCTCCACTGCGACTCAGGACTTTTCCGATGAGCGCGCCCAGCCCCTCAAGCTCACCCGCTCCAGCCTGACCACCGTTGCCGCGCCTCTGCTCGACCGCAAGGTGCTGGCCTCGCGCGTTTCTGTCCCCGTTGCCCAGGACATCACCCTCACCAACAAGGTCAGCCAAAACCTCCACGCTGAACTGCTCCTGCGCCTGCTCGGCAAGGTGCATGGCGCCGACGGCAGCTTCGAGCAGGGCACGCGCGTGGTCCGCCAGTTTCTCTTGGACGCCGGAGTAGACGACAATGACTTCTTCTTTTATGACGGCTCGGGCATGAGCCCCGACGATCGCATCGCCCCTCGCGCCTACACTCAACTGCTTTCCTACGCCTCGCGCCAGCCGTGGGGCGCGGCCTGGCGCGGCACTTTTCCCATAGCGGGAGTAGATGGCACTCTCGACAACCGCTTCAAAACCTCGCTGCTCAAGGGCCGTCTCTGGGCCAAAACCGGCACACTCAACGAGGTCAACGCCCTTTCCGGCTATCTCACCGCGGACAGCGGCAAGACCCTCGCTTTCTCCATCCTCGTCAACGGCCACCGTCCCGGCAGCCACGCCGAACTCAAAGCCATTGACCGCATCGCCGAAGCCATCGCCGCAACGGAATAACCCAAGATCATGAAGGTCCGTGCCCCATCCTTTCCGCTTGTTTTTGCGGAAAGGGTGGGAATGCAATAGATTGAATCAGTCCATCATGCCAAGCAAAGAAGACAAAACGAACCAGCCGTCCCGCGATCTGCTCCCGCTGCCCGCTCTCGCCGCCATCAGCCTCTACCTGCTGGCGCTCTCCGTGGTCATCATCCTCGGCGTGGTCTCCGGCCGCCACTATCCGCCGCTCTTTCTCGTCTTTGCCGCCGGATTCATCGCAGCCGCCGCCGGTCTGCTGCTGCTCTTTCGCTGGGCCTGGGCGCTGGCCCTTGGTGCAGTCTTCCTTCTGGCCGGCCACGACCTCTGGATCTTCGCCAGCCAACACCAGCCGCCCGCCTTGGTTCAGGGCCTGCTCAATCTGGTCTTCTTCCTCTACCTCGTTCGCCCACAGGTGCGCGAGAAGCTTCGGTAAAGTGAGCCGAGCGTACCCATTACGCGCCAGCCACCCCTCCCGCTACAATAAAAACGTGATGGATCTGGTCCAGATCGCCCCCGCCCTCAAAGTTCCCGCGCCCAAGCCGGAATGGCTCAAGGCCCGCGCCCCCGTGGGCGAAAACTACCACTCCCTCAAGCAACTCGCCCGCTCGCTTGCACTCAACACCGTCTGCGAAAGCGCACACTGCCCCAACATCGGCGAGTGCTGGCACCACAAAACCGCGACCTTCATGATGCTGGGCAACCTCTGCACGCGCCGCTGCGGCTTCTGCGCCGTGCCCAAGGGCCGTCCCGAACCCATCGATTTTGATGAGCCGCGCCGCGTGGCCCAGGCCGTCTCCGCGCTCGGCCTTGAGTACGCCGTAATCACCAGCGTCAACCGCGACGACGACCTCCTCGGCGGCGCGCGCGCCTTCGCACTGGTCATCCAGGAGATTCGCCGCCAGACCCCCGGTTGCCGCGTCGAGGTGCTCATCCCCGATTTCCAGGGCAATCAGGAAGCCATCCGCGCCGTCGTCGACGCTCGCCCCGAGGTGCTCAATCACAACACCGAGTCTGTACCGCGCCTCTATCGCGTGGTCCGCTCCGGCGCGCGCTACGAACGCACTCTTGAGTTGCTTCGCTACTCCAAAGAGTTGAACCCTGCGGGAGTCACCAAGTCCGGAGTGATGGTCGGCCTCGGCGAAGAGACCGTCGAATTGCTCCAGGTATTCCGCGACCTCGCCGCCGTCCAATGCGACATCCTCACCATCGGCCAATATCTGCGTCCCTCCCGCGATCACCTGCCCATGGCTCGTCTTTATACTCCGCGAGAGTTTGCCGAATTGAAGGTCGAGGCGCTCAAAATGGGCTTCCGCCACGTCGAATCCGGCCCCCTGGTCCGCTCCAGCTACCACGCCCACGAGCAAGCCGCCTCCACCGGGCTGTCTGTCGTAGCCCCGATTCGCTAATATAGTGTTTGGAATGTAAGCGAGGACGAACCCTATGGCAGTCTCGATCATGGCCGGTATTCCGGCGCTCAAGGAAATCAACGCCGACCTCAGGCGTCGCATGGACGGCGCAGTAGCCACCTTCCAGGCCAACCTGGCCGCCACGCGCACAGGCCGCGCCAGCGTACACATGCTCGACCAGGTCAAGGTGGACTACTACGGCACCCAAACCCCCATCAGCCAGCTCGCCCAGGTCTCCGCGCCCGAGGCGCAGATGATCCTGATTGCGCCCTGGGACCCCACCATCCTAAAGGAAATCGAAAAGGCAGTGCGCGTCGCCGATCTCGGCTTCAATCCCATCTCCGACGGCAAGGTCCTGCGCGTCCCCGTTCCGCCCATGACCGAGGAGCGCCGCCGCGATGTCTGCAAGCACCTGAACAAGGTCCTCGAAGAGCACCGGACGGCAGTCAGGAATGTCCGCCGCGATGGCAACGACGCCCTCAAGAAACTCGCCAAGGAAAAAAAGATCAGCGAGGACGAGGAGAAGCGCGCCCTCGAAGAAGTGCAGAAGATGACCGACGAAGAGATTCGCCGCATGGAAGAGCTCTCCCAGAAAAAGGAAGCCGAAGTCATGCACGTGTGAGCGGGTCCGCCAGAAGCAATAATGGCGGCAGGCGCAGTTAATTCAACCACGCATTTCTCCGTCGAGAAGAATGTTTCGAATTCTCTCGATGAATACAGATCGACCAGCATACAATTTGTTCTATGGCAACCTTGTCCGATATTGAACTGACTGCTCTGCTGGATGATCTTGAGTCCGATTGCGTGGAGCGAAAGCAATCCTGGTCTGCTGACGCAGCGGAAAAAGGTTGTCAAACCGTATGCGCGTTTGCCAATGACTTGCCGGACCACCGGAAATCCGGGGTTCTTTTTGTTGGGGCTAAAGATGATGGGCAGCCTTCAGGCCTGGCAATCACTGATGAATTGTTAACTAAACTGGGAGCAGTGCGCTCGGATGGCAACATTGTTCCGCCCCCCACGCTGACCGTTGAGAAGCGAATTCTGAAAGGCTCGGAGATGGCCGTGATTTCAGTTTCTCCGGCAGACGCCCCTCCTGTCAGGTACAAGGGAAGAACATGGATCAGGATAGGACCGAGAAGAGGTTGGGCGACCGCGCAGGACGAGCGAATTCTGAACGAAAAGCGTCGCTATCGCGACCTGCCTTTCGACGTGTGCCCGCTCCCTTCTTCCCCATTTGAAGAATTAAGCCGCACATTGTTTGAGAGCGAATACCTGCCAAATGCTTTCGCTCCCGATGTAGTCGCAGCCAATGATCGCACGTATGAACAACGATTGGCTGCCTGTCGCATGATTGATTCAGCGGATTCCCGCACACCAACCGTACTTGGTGTCCTGACCATCGGGCAAACGCCTCGTACATGGTTGCCCTGCGCATACATACAGTTTTTACGAATCGAAGGGGTTGAGTGGGGCGACCCGATCATCGACGAGGAAAACATCGATGGTACTTTATCTACTACTCTGCGTCGCTTGGATGAAAAGCTGAAGGCTCATCTGACAACCGCCGTGGATATAACCTCAGCTAATACTGAGAGACGAATCAGCAACTATCCTTTGGCGGCTCTACAACAGTTGACTCGCAATGCGGTGATGCATCGGACATACGAGAATACGAATGCTCCGATTCGGATTTACTGGTTTAATGATCGGATTGAAATCCACAGCCCTGGTGGCCCATTCGGAGTCGTTACCATCGAGAATTTTGGCAAACCCGGCATTGCGGATTATAGAAATCCCCATATCGCCGAGGCCATGAAAGTGTTGGGCTATGTGCAAAAGTTCGGTGTGGGGATCGCAACCGCACGACGGGCTTTGTCTGAAAATGGTAACCCTCCGGCTGAGTTTGTTGTTCAACCTAACATCGTCATGGCAACAGTCAAGGCATCCCAATGAGCGTTCCAGTACTGACTTTCTTTAATAACAAGGGCGGTGTCGGTAAGACCTCGCTCGTGTATCATCTCGCCTGGATGTTTTCTGAAATGGGCAAAAGAGTTGTGGCCATAGACCTCGACCCTCAAGCTAATCTTACCTCTGCCTTTCTGCCGGAATCGGAACTCGAAGTGCTATGGGATATCGACGCCTCTCCAAACGCTGACACTATCTATCAATGCGTTCGTCCATTGATGGAGGTCGGCGATATTGCTTCACCGCAAACAAAACAGATTACTCGGAGTTTATTTCTGGTGCCTGGCGATTTGGGGCTCGCTGGCTTTGAAGATTTTCTTTCCCAAGAATGGCCCAATAGCATGGGTTCGGGGCCGTTCTATCGGCCATTTCGTATTCTAAGCGCGTTTTGGCAGGTCTCTCAGCTTGCTGCTGAAAAACATGGTGCAGATATTATTCTTGCGGACGTCGGTCCAAATCTCGGTGCCATCAATCGTTCAGCTCTCATCGGCACTGATCATGTTGTCATTCCTCTTGCAGCTGATTTGTTCTCGTTACAAGGTCTCCGAAACCTCGGACCTACACTGAGGGCTTGGCGGTCTGACTGGCAAAAACGTTTGGCAAATTGGTCTGAACCTGCCTTTGATCTTCCTACCGGTTCAATGCGGCCAGCTGGATATATCGTTCAACAGCACAGTGAGCGTCTATCCCGGCCTGTTAAAGCTTACGATAAATGGGCAGCACGTATACCGTCAGTTTACCGCTCCAGCGTCCTCGGCGTACCCGCAAATAACATTGCATTAGAGTCGGATGAATATTGCCTTGCCCGTCTGAAACATTATCGTAGCTTGGTTCCTATGGCCCAGGAAGCGCGTAAACCCATCTTTCAACTTAACTCCGCAGACGGCGCGATCGGTAATCATTCGTATGCGGTCGCTGAAGCCCGCTCTCATTTCCACACCCTTGCTGAAAAAATACTTGATCGCATTCAACTCCCCAAAGCATGAAGCTGCGGCATCGGCCGAAATCATGCTCTTTCATGTTTCGGGTGCCCTAGGTCCCGCTTTCGGGACCTGGGAAACCACAACCTTCATCTCACTCTACTGTGAAACTGCGGAACCGTGGGGGGCAGGATTAATCCTGCCCCCCACGCTCTCCTTCTCGTACGAATGTCCCGTCAGCAAACCAAGCACAAACCACGCAAAGAACACCGCTCCCACGGCGAACAATATGTCGCCCGGGAACCGCATCCAGCGCAGGGTTTGCATCAGAGGGGACTGCAGGAACTCCGCCGAGCGCGCGTACCACGTGCCGCGCTCGATCGATGCCCAGGCCTGCAGCAGCCCCACCGGCAACATGCTGAGAAGAACCATCAGGCTCAGGCCAACATTTAGCAACCAGAAAGACAGCTTCAGAGGGCCCTGCTTCCACCGGTGCCCTGGTTTCAGCGCCCGCAGGCAAAAGAGCGTCAGCCCCAATCCCAGCATTCCGTACACGCCGAAGAGCGCTGTGTGTCCATGCACCGGTGTCAGGTTCAGCCCCTGCACGTAGTAGAGCGCAATCGGCGGATTGATGAGGAAGCCAAACAGCCCCGCTCCAACCAGGTTCCAGAACGCAACAGCCACGAAGAAATAAATCGGCCATTTGTAGTTGGCAATCCATAGCGATTTCTTTGTAGGCTGCGCCAGGCGCAGATTCTCCCACGCTTCAAATCCCACCAGCGTCAGCGGCACAACCTCAAAGGCACTGAAGATTGCGCCCAGCGCGATAACCGCCGGAGTCGCGCCCGCAAAGTACAAATGATGAAATGTCCCGATGATTCCGCCGGAGAGAAAAATCGCCGTCGAAAACAGCGCCGCCCTGGTCGCCGTGCGGATTTCGATGAGCTTGAGCCGCGTAAAGAGGAATCCGATCACCACCGTCGCGAACACTTCAAAGAAGCCCTCGACCCAGAGGTGAACCACCCACCAGCGCCAGTACTCCGCCGTGACAAGATTGCTCCGCTGCCCATACATCAGGCCCGCAGAATAAAACAGCGGTATGGCGATGCTCGAAATCAGGAAGAGAATCAGCAGAGACCGGTCTTCGCTCTTGCGCATCAGCGCCGGCTTGAGCGCGGCCCACATCATCACCAGCCACAGCACCAGTCCGATAAACAGCAGTATCTGCCAGAATCTTCCCAGGTCAACATACTCATAACCCTGGCTGCCGAACCAGAACCAGAGATTTCCCAGGCGCTGCTGAATGCCCATCCATTCGCCGGCAAGCGAGCCGCCCACCACAAGAATAAGCGCGCAGAAAAGCACGTTGACCCCCAGGCGCTGAAACCTGGGCTCGTGCGCGCTCACCGCCGGGCCAACATAAAGCCCCGTCGCCAGCCACGATGTTGCTATCCAGAAGATAGCAAGCTGCAAATGCCATGTACGTGTAATGGCGTAAGGCAGATAGCGGTCCAGCGGAAAGCCGTAGAAGCCCTTGCCTTCAACGCCATAGTGCGCGGTCAGCATACCCATCAGAATCTGCACGCCCCACAGCAGAATCACCACAAAGAAATACTTCAGTGTGGCTCGCTGGCTCGGCGTAGGTTGCACCGCCAGAAATGGATCACTCTCCGGATACGGCCCGCGAACAAGTACCTTTTCCTGCGAAGCCGACCACCACACCATGCCGCCGATGCCGGCCAGCAAACCCACGATGCTCAGGAAGCTCCAAAGCACCGCGCCCGGCGTGGGCAGGTTCGCCACCAGCGTCTCATGCGGCCAGTTGTTGGTGTAAGTCGTTGTCGAGCCCGGCCGCTCCGTGCTTGCTGCCCATGAAGTCCACCAGAAAAAAGCGGCAAGCTCGCGCTGTTTTTTCACGTTGGTCAATGCGCCTTGCGGAATGGCGTACTCGGAGCGCCCGCTGGCAAAGACATCCGCGTAGTAAGCCGCAAGCTGCTCGAATGCCGCCGCGCGATCGGCGTCGATGGTCACGCGGTTATGCGCCGCATCATAAGTGTTCGTTCGCATCTCGCGAATCAGGCGCGCCTTGAAGATGGCCTGTTGATCTACGCCGAGCGCCGCAAAATTCGGAGCGCCCGCTCTCGTCGCCCATGTGTCCAGCAGAATGTTCGATTCGCGATGCAGCCAATCCGCGCTCCAGTCGGGAGCCACGTATGCGCCGTGGCCCCACACTGTGCCAATCTCCTGCCCGCCGATGGACTGCCACACGCCCTGCCCGTCGGTGATGGAACTCCCCGTGAAAAGAAGCTGCCCATCTGTCGTATAGACATCGGCTAGCGGCGGAGCTTGGCTGATCATCTGCCGCCCTACTCCTCCCAGCACAGCAAACGATCCAATGATGACAATGGCTAATGCTATCCAATACCGCTTATACGACATGAATTCTCCTTGGTTGAAGCGCGTCGCGCATATGATTCGATTCCGAATTTGCGAGGATGGATTTGCCCAGCAGAAATGTGAGCGAAAGATTGGTTGCAAACAGAAGCACCGCGCTCAGCTCCAGCACGCCGGAGATGGGCAGCACCTTCCATGCAATCGAAGCCAGCCCTTCATAAGCCAGTGGTTCGCTGAGGACGCGCAGCGTGCATCCTGTTTGCAGCAGTAACAGGCTCAGAAACATCAGCCTCTTGCTGAAGAGAGCCTGCACTTCGCCAAAATGCGGCAGGATGCGAGGCCCTATCGAGAAGACCATGGTCGCCGCAAAGCCTACCGTCAAAGCATGGCGTGATGCGCCCCAGATGCCTCCGTGCCGGTCTGCCTCCGCCGCCCAGATGCTCATGAAACCGGCGATGATCAGCCAGGAGTACGCGATGCGGATGAACCAGGTGAAGCTGGGATGAATCCCCTGAACCTTGGCCGGCGAGTGCGGGCGGCGCGTAAGTTGAAGCGCCCAACCGATAGTCACCGCGCCCGAGGCCAGCAGTATCGTGGCAATCCTGCTCCAGCCCGCGAGGCCCGTGAGCACGCCCAGAATGTCCAGCGCAAGAGCCCGCCGCATCAGCTTTTCATTCGGTTGGTCAATGCCGAGAAACGCCGGCAGCCAGCGCGCTGAAAATCCCCACACCACTGGAACCAGCAGCCCCCAGCCCATCAGAACCAGGTACCTCTGGTCCAGCCCGTGCGGAAATGCTGGCTCGGCGCCGCGCGCGGCAAGGTACACGCATTCCACAAAATTGAAGGCCAGTGTCGCGAAGAACCCAACCGTGCTCACCAGCACGGAGATCATCCAGATGGGCATCTTCGCTTTCGCCGCACCAGTCTGCGCCGTCTGCGGCCGCTTGTGTCCGGACGCTCCCTTGTAAAACACCAGCCAGGCCGCCAGTTCGAGGCCTGCGGAGACGGGAAGCAAAATCTTCCAGTGCCAGCCGTAGATGCTCGTGGACCAGCGCAGCGCCACGCCCAGCGTCCACACTACGAAGCAGGCGAGCTGCAACCGCGCAGCGGATCGCCCCACCGCGGGCTGCGAGTAAAAGCCGATGCCGAGAATGAAACTGCCAATCCAGCCGAAGACCTGCGCGTGTCCGTGGCCTTGCATCCACGCCGCGGGCAGCGGCCCCATCCCACGACTTGCGCTGATCGCCATCAAGTTGGAAAAGCCCAGCAGCGTGCCCGGCAGCGCCATGAAAAAAAGCCCGCTGAAAATCCAGGCGCGCAACATCAGGCTCTTCTGCCGGTCGCGCTCCGTGGCCGGCGCGCTACCTTCTTCTGGCTTGCCTCGCTCAACGGCTTGGGGATTGACCTCTGTGACCATCGTTATCTCCTGCGCTCGGCACGCACGCCCGCTCAACGGCAGCGGAATGGGAAGCCCTACTCCACCAAAGTAGCCGCCATGCAGCTCAATCGCAGTAACTTATGTCACTTGCAGAATTTAAAAGTCTTTCGGATCTGGCACCGCGGGTGCCCCAGGTCCCGCTCTTGGGACCTGGGAATCCACGGACATATCATCAAGCCGCCTGTACCCACAAAAATCTATTTCTTCGCCCGCTTGTAGAACGGCGCCGGCACCTGCTTTGCTCGCACCCGATTCGCCCTCACCTGCACCAGCACATCAGCGCCGCTTGCAGCCACAGGCGTCGGCACCAGCGCAAAAGCAATATTGGTCTTCAAAAACGGGGCCGGCGATCCCGAAGTAATCGCGCCAACCTCTTTGCCCTCCAGGTCCAGCACCGGGTAGCCGTCCCGACCAATTCCCCGTTCCACCATTTCCAGAGCTACCAGCTTGCGCTTCGGCCCACCCGCTGCCTGCACGGCCAGCAACGCTTCACGCCCGACAAACTCGCCCTTGTCCAGCTTGAGCCAGTGTTCCAGCCCGCCTTCAAACACATTCACTTGGTCGGTGATCTCGTGCCCGTACAGCGGCATTCCCGCCTCCAGCCGCAGTGTGTTGCGCGCGCCCAGCCCGCACGGGCGAATGTTGAACTCCTTGCCCGCCTCCAGCAGCGCATTCCACAGCTTCTCTGTCGTCACTACGTCGCCAGGCAGGTAAATCTCGAAGCCGTCCTCGCCGGTGTAGCCGGTGCGCGTAATCAGCACGTTGGGAACGCCCGCCACCTCGCCCCAGGTAAACCAATAATTTTTGATCGCCGCCAGATCGACCTTGGTCAGCTTTTGCATCGTCTCCAGCCCACGCGGCCCTTGCACGGCCAGTTGCGAGTAGCTCGCGGAGTCGTCCGTGATGCGAACCTCCGGCATCGTTCCGGCGTGAGCCATAATCCATGCGTAGTCCTTGTCCTTGTTGCCCGCGTTCACCACCAGAAGATAGTCGTTCTCGCTCGCCCGGTGCACCAGCAGGTCGTCCACGAAGCAGCCCTCCGGCGTCAGCAGCGCGGAGTAGTGCGCCTGGCCGTCCTTTAGCCGCGATGCGTTGTTCATCGTCACGTGTTGCACCGCGGCCAGCGCGCCGGGGCCGCGAAACCAGATTTCGCCCATGTGGCTCACGTCAAACAAACCCACGCTGGTGCGCACCGCGATGTGCTCCGCCATAAGCCCGCCCCCATCACCGGGGTACTCGACCGGCATATCCCAGCCGCCAAAATCCACCATCTTGGCCTTCAACGCGCGGTGTGCGGCGTTCAAGGCGGTCTTTTTCAGCGGGGAGACAATAGGCGAAGTCAAATCGGGCTGGACTGGGAGTGGCATGGGTCTTCCTTTCAGTCGTACTGTCGCACCCTGATAACGATAGTGACGCACCGGCTCCGGGGTCAAACCCGCCGCTGAGGCGGACGGTCGAGATCTCCAGCAGAGGAATTCCGGCTCCCATTCCCCGCACAAAAAGCGCATGGCTCTCCGCAGAGGATGCAACCGGGGTTGCCTTCCCTCCAGACTCCTTCAATTGCAGGGGGTAATCAGCGACAAAAGCACATGGCGTGCGAGCGCTTGAAGAATCAAGGCTTGCCCGCCAAGCCTCAATTCTTTACAAATCCAAATCCAGTGTTTCTCATGGTTTCCGACTTCCCATAATACCTCTATCCGGAGCTGAAAAATGCCCCACCTTTCCGCAGCCTTTAGCGGAAAGAATGGGGCACGAATACAACGGTTGTCAGAATCTTGTTTGGAGCACGCTTCGCACATTGCTCGAAAGATGTGGCCCAGACTTCAGCAGTTCAGGAGAGGTTAGGCTGCTAGCCGCCTGCGTATAAAGCCGGCCAATCCAACCAGGCCACTCCCCAACAGCACGAGGCTGGAAGGCTCTGGAGTAGCAGTGATAGGGGGCGGTGTACCCGCGTAGATATTGGCGAGCACGCCATTCGGCCCACCAGTATTGTGATCGTCGTAGACCGTCTCAGACAAGCCGTTCGGGTCCAATCCTTCCCAGCCAATGAAAGTGCCAGTCGCGTTGTTGGATGGGCTGAACTGAGAGTAAATCGGTTGACCATTCAACTCTGCCGTAAAGGTAACGTAGAAGTTGCCAACCAGTGAGCAGTACGCGTTGTTATAGGGCTGAACGCAGCCGGCATTGGTGTACCCGGCTGGAGTGTTGCCCCATTCGTCGTCATAGTCGTACGCGAAAAGATTTCCGGGAGTGGTTGAGCCGCTCCAGTTATAGAGGTAGGTTGTGCCTGCGGCTATATCTGGAAGGCTTTGGCTTTGAGTGATCCCGTTATTCAGGCCCTGGTAAGCCGTCAACGTCAACTCCACGTTGGTGAAAGAACTAGTAGTTGTGTTGCTGATGGTTAACTCCGGGGTATCGTAGTCGAACTGGCCATAATACCCGTCAATGGTGGAAATCACGATGGGGCCTGCCAACGCGGGGAGCGCGAGCAATGCCACTACGCCTGCGACTGCGAACAGTTTCATTTTCATCTTACGACCTCTCTCTTTTTTCCTTCGTGTGGGGCTATGGGGAACGGAGGGGGACTTCCTTGTTTCCGACTTCCCCTAATACCTCTACTGGGAGATAGAAATTCGGGGGAAGCCAGAAAATTGAAGCTTGTACCTCCTATTCCGAGAAACAGGAGGTACAGGTTGACTACGAGTGCAAGACCAGGCCAGCCGGCTTGTTCTTTCGGAACAGGATGACTGCTAGACCAAGCAGTCCGGTGCCCAGCAGAAGCAGACTGCTCGGCTCGGGCGTGGGTTCGCCGACGGTGAAGGCGTACCAGTCTTCATAGTCCGGCGTGGTGAATGCGAGGGAGCTGTAGGTACCGTTGAACTCGATGACGCCGTTGCCTTCGGCGCCTAAGACGTTGTTACTGAGCTCGGTGATGCAGCCGCCGCCGTACTCGGCGGATGGGCCGCAGGCTACGATGGAGAAGGGCTCGGAAAAGTCGAAGGCGGCGGTGGTGCCACTCTGACCGAGGCTCCAGATGGCAAGGACGGGGTCAGTGATGGGCGAGGAGAAGGTGATGTTCCCGCCGGCGGAGCCCGGTCCGCCTTCGAGCGCGACTGAGTTATAGCTGGTGGGCGGTGCGTTGCCGACGACGCCTCCGACGTAGCTGGTGTTGGGGCTCCAGGTGGTGGAACCGTAGCCGGGGTAAAGGGTCTGGCCGATTGATGAGGCGTACGCGATGCCGAGGCCGCTGGTCTGGCCGGAATAAGTGACGGTGATGCCGCCCATGGTTCCGTTGGCGGAGCCGGGGTTGCCAGCGGTTGCGGAACTCCAGTCGGTCCATACGATGGGGCTGCAGAACGCCGCTGGCGCGATCGCAAGGACCGTTGCCATTGCGACTAAGGCGAATGCAAGCTTCTTCATTCTTACCTCCTGAGATTGCCCTCGCGGGCGCTTGTGCTGCTCCCACCCCTTGCCAAGTACAGGCCAAAGGGTGGGAGCTGGGTTTTCACGGTCTGCTCGACGAATCTCGCATAATATGCAGTGCCAAGGGATGGTATCGCACCGAGATCGGCATCGCCGTTAAAGCATTCACTCCGCCTCACCCTTCTCAACCTCTTTGGGGGATTTCGGGCGAGAGCGGAAAATTCAAACCTGACCTTCCACCGAACAGAACGTCCAGGCTTATTACGAGTGCAGAACCAGGCCGCTCGCCTTGTTCTTCCGGAACAGGACGACTGCTAGACCAAACAGTCCGGTGCCGAGGAGCAAGAGGCTGCTGGGCTCAGGAACCGCGGGGGTGACGTCAACGATGTTGAAGTCGCCCAGGACAGTCTCCTGACCTACGCCTCCGATGTTCTCATAGACGCAGTAACCCGAGGGAGAGGGAGTCGATGTGCCCGGAGGCGTGCCCACCAGGCACGACGAACCTGCGAAGAACTCGACCAGATCGGTCCCATCGGCAAAAACACCGCTGAGATACAGGCCGTTCGGGGCCCCGAGCAAGAGATTCTGCGCACCAGCATTAGGGGTGGTGTAATCGTCCGTGCCGCCTCCGCCGCCAACTCGGGCCACAGTGACACTGGTGGTTGGTGTAGGCTCAAAATTAGTGTCAAGAAGCGAAACGCCAAGAGCCCCAACTCCGTTGAGTTGATACGTAGCGGTTGGCCCCGAGCCGCTGATCCAAGTGCCTGTCAGATAGCCGCTCGCAAACACAACGTCAGTGACCGTGGTCGCAGTGAAGTAGAAACTGTCAGCCTTTGCGGTTGGCGTGATCGCAAGGGCCGTTGCCATTGCGAGTAAAGCGAATACAGACTTCTTCATGATTCCTCCTGGAATCGCCCTCGCGGGCGCTTGTGCTGTTCCCACCCTTTGCCAAGTACAGACCTAAAGGTAGGGTTGGGGTTTCAATGTTTGCTCGACGAATCTCGCATAATATGCAATGCCCGGGGATGGTATCGCACCGAAATCCGCATCGCCGTTAAAGCATTCACTCCGCCTCGCCCTTCTCCACCTCTTTGGGGGATTTCGGGCGAGAGCGGAAAATTCAAACCTGACCTTCCACGGAACAGAACGTCCAGGCTTACTACGAGTTCAGAACCAGGCCGCTCGCCTTGTTCTTCCGAAACAAGCCAAAAGCCAGCCCAAGAAGCCCTGTTCCCAATAACATCAGGGACGAAGGTTCCGGGGTTGGTGTGAGGCTGGCTGAAAAATCAACACCCGCGCCGCTGCCGCCGGTCTGCGCATCAATGATCTCCAGCCAGTTCGTACCGGCATTCAATAGTGTGCCATTCAGCGAAATCGTATCAACGTAAGTGCAATTCGGCTCGCCAACGGAGCAATGGCCGTCGTTGCCAATGGCGCCAAAAGGAATGATGACCTTGCCGTTCAGCAAAACCTCGGCCGTGTCATCGGCCATTACGCTGAGGCTGCCGTCATAGGGCAGTGTCCCGCCGACCGCAGTGAAGGTCGTCTCGTAGTAATAGAAGTCGTTCGGATCGCATTGGCTGCCGGAGCAGTCGGGGCCGGCTGCCGATGTATTGGTAACCCAGCTTGTGCCCGCGAGCGCCGCCGTCCAAACCCCGTCGTCCGAGGTGTCAAAGCTGGCCGTGGAAAGGCTCGGCGACGTCGGGGTCGCTGGGGCCACCAGGTTCGTCGCCCAGCTCGCGTTAAGCGGGCTGGTTCCCAGATATTCCAACGCGCCATTCGAATGGCTGCTGCCGCTGCCGTTGCCGCTATTGAGAGTGATGGGGCTTGCATGTCCTGCTGACACAAGTGCCAGGAACACCACGGGTAAAATCGCAACTTTCAAGGTCGTTCTCACTTTCCCTCCGTAACTCGTTCTCTATGTTCGGGTCGCGGCTGACAGGGGCGTCAAATGGCAACCAAGGTTAATCCACATCAACGGCTGACAACAACCAACGCGTCAACCCAACTTAAAAATTCCAGCCTCCGCAATACTCTTCGCAAGCGGGAACCGAAACACTCATACAATTGGTGCGGTCGTAGCTCCCCGCCATACAGACAGCTATAGCTTCGTCCCGAAATTACGGGCCGAAAACCTGCACCGAATAGAATCTGACTCACTTCACAAGCCGGAATAGGGGGAAGTCCAGTTGTCGAGTGACCCACATAGAAGTCGGGGAAACGTCTAATATGGGTTCTGCGATATTAGGAAATCCGGGACCCCATGTCAAGTGATATTTTTCGCATTTTCGCCACTGAATATAACCCTCCGCCCACTCGTACTGCTTAGTAACAGCGGCCTTTATTCAAAGTAACAAGCATATTGGTTACTTATGTTATTTTAAGTTGATTACTAACTCGCATTGCGGATGATTACTTAATCAATTTGCCGCAACTACTGCTCTGCCTTTGCCGCCTCATCGCTTCCGCGCCCGCCAGAACGAACTTACGCCCAGATAGATAAACACCGCCGCCATCACCGCCGAAGCCAAAAATTCACGGTGCTCCGGACCGTGTGCATAGCTAGCCCGGTTCTTCCACAGAAACGAAGCGCTCACGATGGCGAAAATCAAAAAAAAAGCACCCGCCATCTCCAGCCACAGTATGGCGCCCAGCCGGCGAAACGGACGCAGGAACCCGCCCACGCCGCGCGCCACGCCTTTCGTCGTCTGTCCCGCGGCACGTCCCGCAGCCTGCTTAGTCTGCCCAGCGGGCGCGGCCGTGTTGCCCTGCCTGGCTCCGGCACTCTCTGACCCGCCGGCCAGCCGCTCGCCGGCTATCCGCCCTGCAACCCGCAGCCCGATGCCCAGGGCGCGCCCAATACTTTGAGGTCTCATTCCGTCTATGATGGTAGCAGCGGCAGTTGCCAAACCGCCTTCGCAGGCTGTGCTCAATTCGCTCTTGCTCCCGAGCGGCGGCGGAAGTAAGGTATAGAAATCCGCGCCGAAGCCCGCGCTGAGATCCTCGCGCCGGCCAAGGCCACTGGAGGTAATTATGACGACCCGTCTGCGCGAACTCGTTCAGCAACTGGGCGAGGCCATCCATGAATCGGTCATCGAGAGCGAGAAGATCGCCGGCGTGGTCCAGGACATCCGCAGACACGGCTTCGATGTGCTGCTGATGCTCGAGGCCACCGTCGCCCTCAACGACCTTGCCGCCAGCGAGACCGAGCAGGTCGAAGTCCCTGTCGGCCACACCGCCGCCGAACTGCCTTTCACCCAGAACGATCTCAGCTTTCTCCGCTCCCTGCGCATCTCCGTCGCCGGCGAGACGGAAGACAACCCCGACCCCAGCGCTGGCTAAACCAGCGCCGCTCCATTCCGCTTCCCTCTGCACTGACCTGCCCCTCCACCAGTTCCCCGCGTGGGATACTCTGGTTGTCGAGGAGCTTGTTACCAAAGATGTCGAAACCGAACCGTTTCCCGCTCGCCTTACTGGCCGTTCTTGCCCTTTCAACCACCCTGCTCCACGCACAGCAACCTGCGCCGGACGCACCCAAAGAAGATTACATCCGCGCCCACTACACCAAGTACGAGCTGCGGATTCCCATGCGCGACGGCAAGCGCCTCTTCACGGCCGTCTATGTCCCCAAGGACGCCGCCTCAGGCCCTTACCCGTTCCTCATGGACCGTACTCCCTATAGCGTTGGCCCTTACGGCGAAGACCAGTATCCGCATCACCTCGGCCCCTCCGAGGAGTTCGAAAAGAGCGGCTACATCTTCGTCTATCAGGATGTGCGAGGCCGCTGGATGAGCGAGGGCGACTATATCGAGATGCGTCCGCACATCGACGACAAGAAGTCGCCCCAGGACGTGGATGACTCCTCCGATACCCACGACACCATCGACTACCTCCTCAAGCACATTCCCAACAACAACGGTAAGGTCGGCATCTGGGGAATCTCGTACCCCGGCTTCTATACCTCGGCGTCCATCATCGATTCGCACCCGGCGTTGGCCGCAGCCAGCCCGCAGGCGCCCATGACTGACCTTTTCCTGGGCGACGATGCCTATCACGGCGGCGCATTCATGTTGAGCGCCAACTTTGGCTTCTACGCTTTCTTCCATCCCCAGAACGGGCCACAGACCCCCAAGCCAACCGTCCCCTTCAACTTCGGCACGCCCGACAGCTACCAGTTCTACCTTCAGGCCGGAAACATCGACAACCTCGACAAGCTTTATCTGAAAGGCTCAAGCTGGCTCTTCAACGACCAGGCGAAGCACGACACCTACGACGCCTACTGGGATGCCCGCGACCTGTCGCGTCACATGAAGAATGTGCGCTGCGCGGTGCTGGTGGTGGGCGGCTGGTATGACGCGGAAGATTTGAGCGGCCCCTACAAAACCTTCTATGCCATCAACAAATTCAACCCGCAAACGCCCACCACTCTGGTCGAGGGCCCGTGGGTCCATGGCGGATGGGCCTTCACTGACGGCGACACCCTCGGCGACATCGATTTCAACTCCAAAACCGCCGAGTACTTCCGCGTCCACATCCAGTTCCCTTTCTTCGAGCATTACCTCAAGGGCAAGGGCGAGGCGCAACCCAAGGCGGTGGTCTTTGAAACCGGCGCCAACGTCTGGCGCAGCTTTGATGCCTGGCCGCCCCCGGCAGCCCAGCCCCGTACGCTCTACTTCCGCGCCGGGGGCAAGCTGAGCTTCGATCCGCCCACCGAGACCGCCGGCGTGGACGAATACCTGAGCGATCCAAACCATCCGGTGCCGTTTGTGGGCTACACCACTGACACCGTGCCGCAACGCTACATGGTTGACGATCAGCGCTATGCCAGCTACCGGCCCGACGTGCTCGTCTACCAGACCGATCCGCTTGAAGAGGATGTGACCATTGCCGGACCAATCTCGCCCCGGCTCAAAATCTCCAGCTCGGCCACGGATTCCGATTTCGATGTAAAACTGATCGATGTCTATCCCGACGACTACCCGGACCCCGACGCCGGCCTGCACGGCAACAAGCACCTGCTCGGCACGCCGCCGGTGCACATGGGCGGCTACCAGGAACTGGTGCGCGGGGAACCTTTCCGCGCCAAATTTCGTTCCAGTTGGGAGAAGCCCGAGCCGCTCGCGCCGGGCAAGCAAACCGAAATCGACTTTACTATGCCCGATCTTTTCCACACCTTCCGCCGCGGCCACCGTATTATGGTTCAGGTCGAAAGTTCCTGGTTCCCGCTGACGGATCGCAACCCGCAAACCTTCACCGACATTCCAGGCGCCCGGCCGGAGCAATTCCAGAAGGCCACTGAACAGGTCTTCCGCCAGAAGGACGCCGCCAGCGGAGTGCAAGTGCTGGTAATGCCAAATTGAAGCGGGATTAGCATGGCTGACGGAGTTAGCGGAGCTATAAGAATCAACTCCCCTAACCCCGCTAACTCCGCCAACTCCGCAAATTTATGAGGACCCAATATGTTTTCCCGCAAAATTCGCACCTCTCTCATACTGCCCGCCGCCCTGCTGCTCGCCGCGGGATCTGTGGTTCACGCCGAAGAAGGCATGTGGACCTTTGACAACCCGCCGTTGAAGCAGTTGGCGGCCAAATACAACTTCCATCCCACACAGGCCTGGCTCGACCATATCCGCCTCTCCAGCGTGCGCCTCAACGACGGCGGATCGGGCTCGTTCATTAGCTCTGACGGCCTGCTGCTCACCAACCATCACGTGGCCCGCGGCCAGTTGCAGAAGAACTCCACCGCCGATCACGACTATGTACGCGACGGCTTCTATGCGCCCACGCTCGATGCCGAGATGAAGTCTCCCGATCTCGAAGTGAACGTGCTGGTCGGCATGACAGATGTTACGGCCCGCGTGCAGGGCGCGGCCAAAGGCATCGCCGATGAGGCCAAGGCGCTCAAGGCCCGCGAAGCCGAGATTGCCGCCATCGAAGACGAAAGCACCAAGAAGACCGGCTGGCGCTCCGACGTGGTTTCGCTCTACCACGGCGGCGAATACTGGCTCTACCAGTACGAAAAGTACACCGATGTGCGTATCGTCTTTGCGCCCGAGCAACAGGCCGCCTTCTTCGGCGGCGATCCGGATAACTTCACCTATCCGCGCTACGACCTCGACATGGCCATCTTCCGCGTCTACAAAGACGGGAAGCCGCTGCGCACCGACAACTACCTCAAGTGGAGCGCCAAAGGCGCCGCGCCCGGCGAGCTGGTCTTTGTCTCCGGCAATCCCGGTTCCACAGAGCGAAACGACACCATGGCCCAGTTGGTTGCCGAGCGCGATGTCCGAGGCCCGGCCATCACTGAGTACATTCAGCGCCGCATTGATTCCGCGCAGGCCTTTGCCGCGCAGGGACCGGAGCAGGCGCGCCTCGTGGGCAGCACGATTTTTTTCATGCAGAACGGCCTGAAGGTTTACCAGGGCCGCGCCCAGGCGCTTGCTGACCCGGCCATCGTGGCAAAAAAACAGGCTGAGGAAGACGATTTCCGCGCCAAGGTGGACGCTAATCCCGAGTGGAAAAAGGAATACGGTGACGCATGGTCCACCATTGCCAGCGCAGAAGAGAAGGTGAAGCCTGAGATCAAGACCGTTCTCTTCCACCGCACCGATAGCCAGCTCTTTAACACCGCGCTCAATATCGTTCAGTATGTGACTGAAATCAAAAAGCCCGACGGCGAGCGCCTCGACCAGTTCCACGAGGCCGGCCTGGAATCGCTCCGCTACCGGATGTATTCGCCGGCCACGATTTATCCCTCCACCGAAAAGCTCTACATGTCCACGGATCTCAAACTTGCTGAGGAAAAACTGGGCAAAGATGACGCCTACGTGCAGGCCATCCTGCAGGGTGGCAATGTAGACAAGACCGTTGACGCGCTGGTGGACGGAACCAGGCTCGCCGATCCCGCAGTCCGCAAAGCGCTCGTTGATGGCGGCGAAGCAGCTGTCGCCGCGTCCACCGATCCCATGATCGTGGCCGCGCGCCGCGTTGACCCCATCGTCCGCGAAACCACACGCCGCATGAAAGACACCATCGAAAGCGTGCTCACCCCGGCCGGAGAAAAGCTCGGCAAGGCCCGCTTCCTCATCTATGGCAAGGACGCCTATCCCGACGCCACCTTCACGCTCCGCCTGAGCTACGGCTCGGTAAAGGGCTATCCCTACAACGGCACCGTCGCACCGCCCTTCACCACCTTCTACGGCCTCTACGATCGCGCGGCCAGCTTCAGCAATCAGCCGCCCTTCGACCTCACGCCCAAAGAAGCCGCAGCCCTCACCAAGGTGGACCTCACCACGCCCTTTGATTTCGTCTCCACTAACGACATCATCGGCGGCAACTCCGGCTCGCCCGTCATCAATCGCGACGGCGAACTGGTCGGCCTCGTCTTCGACGGCGACATCGAATCCATGGCCGGCGATTTTGAATATGACGGAACCAGAAACCGCACCGTCGCGGTCCACTCCTCCGGCATGGTCGAAGGCCTGCGCAAGTTCTACGGTGCCAACGCCCTCGCCGACGAACTGGAAGGCAAGAAGTAGAGCGCGTTCCAAAGAAGCCACGTTGTCTCAGGGCAGGACTTCAAAGCCTGCCCTGTGCACTGCGGAAGGGCGCCGAAAACGCCTGGATTTGCTTCGCTGCGCCTCCCAGCAGGAGGCAACCGAAATAGCCCAGGGTGAAACCCTGGGAATGCGTTCCATTGCAAAAGCACGAGAGGCGAAGCTCCGTCTCCGGACCTTCGCCTCTCGCCGCTCTAAAAGCCCCGTTTCCTAACAGCTTGGCGGCCTTCTTGTCTGCGGAACTGGCTGCGATTACGGTGTAACCGATTGCGTGGAATAGTTGCCGTGGGGAACAGACACTATAGCGGTCGGTTTTTCCCCGGTGGGATACGGCGTGGCCTGGGTGGCCGTCAGCGCGCCCGAAGTCGGATCAGCTTTGAAGCCGGAGATGGAGTTGCCCAGGAAGTTGGCGGTATAAACAAACCGTCCCAGCGCCGGATCCATCACAAGGGCGACCGGCTCAGTGTCCGTCGAGTTGTTGCCGGAGCCGGTGGCGTTCACCGCAGCCGTCGGCGTGCCGGTGGCCAGGGTGATCTCATAGGGCGAGACCGTGGAATCCAGCGAATTGGTCACATAGATGAACATGCCGCGCGGATCGATTATCACGGCGGAGGGTTCGTTCCCTGTCCTGAACGGGCCGTTGGGCAGGAAGCTCAGGACACTGCCGTCAATAATCGTGTAACCGATCAACTGGTCTTGCGCGAAATCGGTGACATAAACAAAGCGGTCAGCTGGGTCAGAGGCGATGGCTGTGGGCTTCACGCCTGCCGTCCATGGGCTGACCGTGACGGCAGGGTTGCCTGAGGTCGATGCGGTCAACGCGCCGGTCGAGCTGATGGTGAAGCCGAATACCCAGCCGGGATTGGCGTTGCTGGTAGTGGCTCCTCCGGGATTGTAGGCCGACAGGTCATAAGCCGAGACGAAGACGGCATTGCCGGTAACATTGCTGCTATTGGCCAGCACGGTGATTCCCGTGGGCACAATGACATCGCTCGAATAGGCGCCGCCGGAAACATTGCTGAGATTCAACTGCACTGAAGCAGCAACGGAGCCAATCGTGCCCGAAGAGAGCGCATACTCGGTAAGCGCTGCTGAGTTGGCAGTTGCCGAGGGCGTGTAGGAGATTACATACAGATATGTCCCGGCAGTGTTCACTGCCATGCGAATGGGCGTGCCACTTGCCAAGGTGATCGTGTCCTTCGCCGTCAGCGTGCCGTCGATGCCGATGCCGAAGTGGACGATATTGTTGCTTCCCGAATTGGCGACGTAAAGATTCGCATAGTCGGAGGTGACGGCCATGGCAACAGGGTTCACTCCGCCAGAAGACACGGCGGTATCCACCGTGCGCAATGCGCCGGACTGGGAGTCTGCCGCGTAAGTCTCGATCTGCCCATCATTCGAGGTTCCCGTGCCCGCGGAGTTGGCCACGAAAACATAATCGATGGTTGTGATCGCGCAGGCAGTAAAAACGGTGGCCACTAGAAGGCCTATGGAAGAGACCAGAAAAAGCTGGCTCAATTTGCTGAACTTCATGCGCTTCCTTCGTCGCGGGCTGGTCATCTGCGAGCCCAGAAAAACTGGTTAAGTTGCCCCATATCGATTGTAAAAGCCCGGTACGGGGTGTTGCTAGAGCGCCTGGCAGCGAGCCGCCGCCCAATACTACTTTGGTCCGCCGCTGTTTGGAACGGCGACCACGGCCGTCGGCTGGGCGTTGGCCGTGTATGGAGAGTGCTGCGCGTTGATGAGCGTGCCCGCGGTTGTGCTCATCTCAAAGTCGGAGACATTGTTGCCCAGGAAGTTGGCGGTGAATACAAAATGGCTGGTTGATGGGTCAATGCCGATAGCCACCGGCTGAATGCCTGTGTCGTAGGTGCCTATACTGCTAAGCGCCCCGGAACTGCCGATGGAATACGCGCTCACCGTACCGTCCAGCGAGTTGGCGACATACGCGAACAAGTAAGTGGGATCGACGGCGATGGCCTTGGGTTGATTGCCGGCCGGAAACGGGCTGCCGAGGGAAGCCAAGGCGCCGGATGTCACCGAATAACCAAGTACCTCGCCTTTCGCGTAATCCGTGACGTAGACGTGGCTGCCAGAAGAATCGCTGGCAATGCCGCAGGGTAGGCTTCCGGCCCGGAAGGGCGAACCGGGTATCGCCGTGAGCGCGCCGCTGGAGCCGACCGAGAAGCCGAAGACATATCCAACGGCACCCGCATAGGCGCTGGCGTTCAGATTACAGATGTTGACTGAACCCTCATTGTTCGCCACAACTTTTGCCGAGTCGTAAGCGGTGACGTACACATAGGCTCCCCCATGAAGGACAGTGACCGCCGTAGGCACCATCACGTCGCTGGTGCTGCTGGGGTTGATCAGCGGCCAGTAGCTGGCGCTATTGCTCGTATTGGTGATGGGCGGTCCCAAAGCGCCGGCGGGGGTCGCGGTAGAGCCGGTACCCGATGCTGGCTCGATGGGAAATACCGCCACCGACCCCGAGCAAGGGGCCGCAAGCGAGCAGGTCGCTAGCGGCTGGAAAGTGTCTACGACAAACAGATTCGACCCGCTCACGGCAATGGCAAGCGGGTATATCCCCGGCGTATTCACCGTGTTCAGGGGATAGATCTTGCCGTCGGGGCCAATCAGGAACTGAACGATGTTGTTGTCAAGCTGATTGACCACGTACAGGGTCCCGTTGTCGGAGGAAACGGTTTCGGCCACCGGGTCGCGTCCGCCGGAAGGGAAGGGCGATGCGAGTATCGGGCGCATATAACCGGAGACCGCGTTGATCTCGAAGACATCGATCTCGCCGTAGCTGTTCGGTCCCGCGGCCAGCGAACTGGACACGTACACAAAATCCTGGGTGGCCGTGCTGCAGGCGGTCATAAGTCCGGCCACCAGAAGGCTGGCTGCGGAGACCAATAGCAGTTGGCTCGATTTGTTGAACTTCATGCGCATCTTTCGTCAGTGGCCCGGAAGCCCGGGCCTCCAAAAAATCAGGTTTGGAATCGAGCTCCCGTGCGCTCCGTAAAACAATCGCGCCCAGGAATTCGGCTGCGTTCTTGATGACTGCGAATCAATCGTAATCCTGGGGCGGAAGCTCGCTTTCCACCCCAGGCACATCCTTATCAAGCGACGGTTTAGCTTGTGCGCCCATCCACAAGGCACCAGGTGGGCTGGCCTGTCAGCGCATAGCTGGCCGGCACCTTCGACACCTGAGAGAGTGGGGTGAGGGTGCCGGCGTTTTCGTCAATCGCCTGACCGGTCACGGTTGAAGCGTAGAAGTTGGCCGTATAGAAGAACTGAGCTGAAGGATCCTCGACCAGGCACTGCGGGCCGGCGCCGGCGCCGAAACCGATCGGCGTGCCTGACATTTCGGTGGGCTGGAACGGGCTGTTCATTACATAACCCGCCAGTCCGCTCTCGGCCGTCCCCGTACCAGTCGCGTTGTTCCCCTGATTAGCCACGTAGAACCACTTGCCCTTCGACTCCACCGCCAGCCACGTAGGGTTGGACTGGTTCGGGTCATCGGGAATGACGCCGTTGGTCGCCGCCTGCAGCGCGCCGCCGCTGCCGATGGTGTAAGCCAGAATCTGGCTTGCCGCGCCGGTGGGGTTGGGCGTTGGCGCCTCGTTGTCCAGCACGAAGACGTAACTGCCTCCGGTCACGAGTGCGGTTCCCTGTGTCACATTAATCAGCGTATTAGTGCTGTTCTGGTTCACCGTCAACTGCCCATTGGAGGCGTTGTAAGTGTACGGAAAGACCGTTGAACCGCCAGTGTAGGCCCCGGTGGTCGTATCGACGGCGGTTGCCGTGCCGCTCATCGTAAGGACAATCCCGCTAGACATCACAAAGTCGACGGGATTGGAGGGTATCGGGAAGTAGGGCAACGGGGAGCCGCCCCCGGCAGTTGTAACCTGGGCGTTAACCAGCAGCGTCAGTCGGCCCGTGGTCGAGTTCACTGAGAAGGCGGTAATGTCGCCGCAGGTTGTTGCGCCGGTGAGGGCAGCGGCGCAGTTCGCGTTATTGGTGGACGCAACCGGAACGCTGGACGTCGAGGTTGGAGCCGGCGAATCGTGCTCCAGCACGTAAATGAAGCTTCCCGAGCTGTCGGCGATCATGCGGAACGGGTTGACGCCCTGCGTGTAGAAAGTCTCCTGAGGCGTCAGAATCCCGTTGGCGCCAATCGCAAACTGGGTGATGTTGGCGTTCAGGCACGGATTCGTCGCAGTGCAGTCGGTGCCGCCCGAGGCGTTCACGCCCCGGTTGAGAACATAAAGAAAACGGCTGCCGGTCAGCAGCACGGCCCGTACCGGGTTAGCCCCGCCCGAGGAGACGGGCAATCCGTTGATGGGGGTCAGCTTACCCGTGTTGTGATCAATTTTGAAGCCGCTGATGATGCCGGAGCCTGTGGACTGGGCTGTCTGTGTCCCCGTCACATACAAATAGCCGACTGAATAACTCTGGACGCAAGACGTAACGCTGAGAATAACGCCAGCAGAAAGGGCGCTCAACAGAAGGGCCTTGCCGAATTTCGTAAACTTCATGCGATTCCTTCATCCTGGTCCGGCGTACGCCGCCAAGTTTGCTAGTTCCACAGCAGAGCTGGGTTGGGACGGGTCCCTGTTGCATTGTAAAAGCCCAGGGCTGGTTGTGCCTAGTTTTGGCGAAAGACAGGGCAAAACAGCGCATTTTCCCTGGCCGTCCTGGCATCGGGCGCGGCGGAAACCCTTCTTCTTTCGGCTTGAGCGAACCCGTTTGATCCCTGCGGATGCGATTTGGACGCACAAACAGCAAAAACGTCCGCGTGCATCAACCGGAAAACAAACCGCTCTTGCCGGCCAGCCGGGTCCTGAAGCCCCTGGTCCGAGGCCGTGGTTTCAATGCGCCACGGCTCCAGGCCAGGGGTAAAGGCCCTAATTCCTATCTACCAGACCCGGCAGGAGTTCACCGGATACATGGGTTGGCCCTTAGTGCAGCCAAAGGCTTTGCCGAACTGGTCGAAGTTCTGCACTGTGCCGTTGACGCGCCAGCGGCCCGGCGAGTGGGGGTCCACCAGCGCTGCCTGGCGAGCCGCCTGCTCGGTCTGGTTCTGGCACCATACCTGCGCAAAGCCCAGGAAGTAGCGCTGCGCCTCGGTGTAGCCGTCAATCTTGTCGTCGATGGTCTTGCCCTGCGCCGCCAGCGTGTCCAGCAGGGCCATGTAGGCGATGCGCAGGCCGCCGTTGTCGGCCGTGTTCTCGCCCAGAGTAAGTTTACCGTTCAGCTTCTGCGCGGCAACGTCGTCATGAGCCGGCGCGGCCTCAAAGCTGCCGTACTCGGCCACTTCGCAGTCCGTCCGCTCGGTGAAGGCTTTGCGATCCTCGGGCGTCTGCCACTCGCGCAGATTGCCCTTGCCGTCGTACTGCGAGCCCTCGTCGTCGAAGCCGTGCGTCATCTCGTGGCCAATCACCACGCCGATGCCGCCGAAGTTGACCGCCGGGTCGATGGTGAAGTCGAAGAACGGCGGCTGCAGGATGCCGGCCGGGAAGTTGATGTCGTTGAACGAGGGGTCATAGTAGGCGTTGACCGTGGGCGGCGTCATGCCCCACTCCTTCTCGTCCACCGGCTTGCCCAGATGGTCCAGATTCCAGTTGCGCTCGAAGACCGCGCTACGGCCCAGGTTGCCGATCAGGTCGCCGCGCTCCACCTTCAATGCCGAGTAGTCGCGCCACTTCTCCGGGTAGCCGATCTTGTTGCGGATTAGGTCCAGCTTCTCTTCCGCCGCCTTCTTGGTGGCGTCGGTCATCCAGGGCAGGGTCTTGATGTCGTCGCCCAGACTCTTCTCCAGCGCGGCCACTAACTGGTCCATGCTGGCCTTGGCCGCCGGCGGAAAGTTCTTCTTCACCCAGTCCTGGCCCACTGCCTCGCCCAGCGCGCTGTCGGTCATCCGGGTGCATTGCTTCCAGCGCGGCGTCGGTTCCTTCTGCCCGGCCAGCGTCTTTCCAAAGAAGGCGAAGTTTTCATCGAAGAACGCCTGAGGCAGGTTCGTCGCCGCATTGTGAATCGTGTGCCAGCGGAAGTACGACTTCCAGGCATCGACAGGCTCTTTGACGATCAACTCATTCACGGCCTTGAAAAAATCCGGAGTCGCCACATTCAGCGTGTCAAAGGAGCGCACCTTCACATCCTTGAAGTAAACCGAATAGTCGAAGTCTGGAGTCAGCTTCTGGAAATCGGCCACCGTATATATGTGGTAGCGATTTGCAGGATCGCGCAGGTCGGTGCGGCTGGTGGAAGCCTTGGCCAGCGCGGTCTCAATCTCCATCACCGCCGCGGCTTCTTTGGCTGCTTTCTCAGGCGCGTCGCCGGCCAGCGTGAACATCTTGGTCACATGCTCGACATACTGCTGGCGAATCTCCTTGAAATGCGCGTTGTCCACAATGTAATAATCGCGGTCCGGCAGCGAGAGGCCGCTCTGACCAATGGCAGCAATCTGCTTCGAGGAGTCCTTATCGTCCTGCTCCACGCCAAAGTTGAACAGCGGAGCCGCGCTGCCCTCAGCCTCCAGCTCGCCCATCAGTGTACCCAGCCTGTGCGTGTTCTTCAGTGCGTCAATGCGTTTGAACGCGGGCTCCAGTGGCTTCAGCCCTTTTGTCTCGATCAGGCCGGTGTTCATGCAGGCGGCAAAGTAGTTTCCGTACTGCGTTTCCAGCGGGCTTGTCGGGTTGTTGGCCGCCGCGTCCAGCTCCTGCCACAGCAGATAGCGGTTGCGCTCGGCAAGCAGCGAGAACGACCGCGCCCAGCGCACCTGGTCGCCCGGTATGGGGTTGTTCTTCACCCAGTTGCCGCAGGCATACTGATAGAAATCCGTGCAGGGATCGGCGGTCTTGTCGATGGCCGTCAGATCGAAGCTCTTGCTGATCGCCGGTGGCGCGGGCTTCTGAGCATCAGTGGCGGGAGAGGTCTGAGCCAGGGCGGTTCCAACCGCCAGGATCAGCATCGGTGCGAAATGAAAACGGTTCATAAAGGATCCTTTTGGTGACAAAATCAATCGGCCTGGTCCTTTGACGTGGAAAACGTGCGGGGGCAGCGGCCGGAATCGAGTCCAAAATCGAATTTTGGGGCAGCCAATTCGCACAGGCTGCGTCGCCTAGCAGCCTATCACGGAGGGTGGATGGACCGCTCCTTGGCAATAGCGGCGGCGAAGACTGAAAGCCTGGGAGGGTGACAGAAAATCGCAGGCATGTGATGTTCTTTAGCGACCCCACTTGTGAGCTTTGCGGCATTCGAGAACCGGTAGCCTGGACTCGGCGGCATAATGAAATGTGATAATCTAGCGCGCAAATTGTGGCTTCTGCTATATTCCCTGTCAATGCCGCCTGCGGATGGAACGCAAGGATAGGCATCTGGAGGTCGCGTATGCGAGTGATTATGCTGGTTCAATTCCCCATTGAGCCATTCAACACTGCCACCCGGAATGGAACCGTGGGGGCGAAGATCAAACAGATTCTGGATGCCATCAAGCCGGAAGCCACCTACTTCACCGAACAGGAAGGCCTTCGCGGCGCTATCTTCGTCGTCGATGTCCAAAACTCTTCAGATATCCCAAAACTTGCGGAACCCTTGTTTCTTGGCTTCAATGCCGAAGTTAAGTTTCGCATTGCTATGACGCCCGAAGATCTCGCTCATGCGGACCTGAACGCGCTGGGAAAGAAGTGGGCCTGAAGAAATAGCCGGGTGCCCCATCCTTTTCGCGTTCTTTGCGAAAAGGGTGGGAACGCACAATCCCCACTCCACTTTGCAGATTATTCCCTTCCCGCCCCGCACAATGAAATCAGAAACCGCACCAATCTGCCGCCCCCAATCTGCCACCTAAGGAGAACCCACATGACCGAAGAAGTAAGCACCGTCCCCGAAAACCCCGGAATCGCCATCCCCGAAACCCCCGCCATTGTCCGCTGCCGCGCCGCAGGAAAACGCGCCTACAACGCGGCAATCGAAAAAGGAAAGGAAACCTACTACGCCACTAAGGACGCCAACCAGGCCTATCGCAGGGCCATGCCACCGCTCACCGGACAGGAGAACATCAGCAGCTTTATCGCCTGCGTCGCTCACGGAATACTCATCGACGCAATCGATGGAAAAGACGCAACCAGGCTCCTCTATGCCGCCCAGGTTGCCCTAGCCTCAGTCCGGAGCCAACCTTCCCCGCACAAAGACGCCGCCGCCTGACCGCCCCCACCCCCCTATTTTTATTTTCAAAACCATGCACATTAATTCAGCGTTGTGGAAATCTTCGGTGAGGCAGCGCCCTCGCAAACCCTGATCCCGCTTGCAAATTGACGATGCGTCCTGCCACACTGAAATCGTGGCCACCCAAACAATCGTCATCCTCGATTTCGGTTCGCAGTACACGCAACTGATTGCGCGGCGCATTCGTGAGCAGAACGTCTTCTCCGTCGTGCTGCCCTGCACAGCGCCCCTCGCCGAAATCAAAGCGCTCCATCCGCTCGGCCTCATCCTCTCCGGCGGGCCGTCGTCCGTGTACGATGCGGACGCGCCTGCGGCCGACCCCAAACTGCTCGATCTCGGCGTGCCGGTGCTGGGCATCTGCTATGGGCTGCATTTCATCGTGCATCACCTCGGCGGCAAGGTATTGTCGGCGCCGCGGCGCGAGTACGGCCACGCCGAAGTCAGCATCGAGGACAACGCAACGCCGTTGTTCGCCGGCTTGCCGCAGACGCTCCAGGTCTGGATGAGCCACGGCGACGAGGCGCTCGAGCTGCCCGCCGGCTTCCACCGCATCGCCGTCAGCGCCAACGCCCTGGCCGGCATCGCCAACCAGCAGCGCCGCATCTGGGCCGTGCAATTCCACCCCGAGGTGCACCACACGCCGCTCGGCTCGCGGATTATCAAAAACTTTGTCTTCCAAATCTGCGGCGCGGCGGGCGACTGGACCCCGGCGCACTTCATCGAGACCACGGTGGCCGCCATCCGCGAGAAGGTCGGCAAGGGTCACGTCATCTGCGGGCTCTCCGGCGGCGTGGATTCGTCAGTCGCGGCAATGCTGGTACACCGGGCCATCGGCGCCCAACTCACCTGCATCTTTGTCAATAACGGCGTCCTGCGCAAGAACGAATTCCAAAATGTGCAAAAAAATCTGCGCGACAAGCTGGGCTTGAAAATCGTCGCCGTTGACGCCGGCGAACGCTTCCTCAATCAACTGGCCGGCATTATTGATCCCGAGACCAAACGCAAGCGCATTGGCGCGGAGTTCATCGCCGTCTTCGACGACGAGGCCGCGCGCATTGCGAAAGAAACCGGCGGCGTGGAATGGCTGGTGCAGGGCACGCTCTATCCCGACGTTATCGAGTCGTCGAGCGTCAAAGGTCCCAGCCAGACCATCAAGAGCCACCACAACGTGGGCGGATTGCCGTTGGGGATGAAGCTCAAGCTGATCGAGCCCCTGCGCGACCTCTTCAAAGATGAAGTCCGGCGCATCGGCCGCGACCTTCAAATGCCTGAAGAGATTCTGGGCCGCCAGCCGTTTCCGGGCCCCGGCCTGGCCGTGCGCATCCTCGGCGAAGTCACTCGCGAACGCGTCGCGCTGCTGCAGGAGGCCGATGAGATCGTCGTCGCAGAGATCAAGGCCGCCGGGCTTTATTCGTCCATCTGGCAGAGCTTTGCCGTCCTGCTGCCGGTCATGAGCGTGGGCGTGATGGGCGACCAGCGAACCTACGCTTACACCGCCGCCGTGCGCGCCGTGCACTCTGAAGACGGCATGACCGCCGACTGGACTCCGCTCCCCTATGAGGTGCTCAAGCGCATCAGCAGCCGCATCGTCAACGAGGTGCGCGGCATCAACCGCATAGTCTACGACATCACCTCGAAGCCCCCCGGCACCATCGAGTGGGAATAGCTTGGGAAACTCTGCGAAAATCGATGCTTTGAAAGGGCACGGCTTTAGCCGTGCCGCAAATGCAACAAAATGAAGGCGGGCTTTAGCCCCGGAGGGAATCTTCACTGTGCCTCCATAACTTGCACAAAGATTCCCTGAAGCTGAGCCATATCAATCTTAGGGCCATGAAAACGAAAATACTTGCTCCTTACTGCTTCCTTTCCAAACGCAGCGATACATCGACGGTGTGAGCCTCATCGTCCCTGGTCAGCTTGTATTTACAGTTCGCGCTGGCAAAAGTTCGTCCGAGCGGCGAACGGGCATCTTGCCCATAAAAGTAGGAGTGCATTGCATCCTCACTGAAGACCGCGCCGGTGGGCAGCTTCCATGCAGCCAGCATCGCGGCGCGAAGATCGTCCGCGGTGTTTTCAATGGTCAGCTTGCCCATGGTATAAACCGGGTCCTGCTGAACCTCCAAGGTGTAATTCACGATGCCTGCAACTTTGTCGAATTGAGGATGCGGCGTGACAACGCATTTCAAATAGCCTTTGGATTTGTACTGTCCTGTAATGAAAAGCAAGGCTGTTCGAAGAGTGATTCCTCCCTTGATGGACATACTCTCAACCGTATTCGACACCACTCCGGTGGTTTTGTTGATCTCCGCCAGGGTCAGAGGCGCGCCCGATGGCAGAATGATGGAGCCCAGCCCGTAATGCCGCCCTTCATCGATGGTTAGGTTGAAGGGAACGTCGATGGTCTCGCTGCCGGCAACGGGATTACCTGACCGCTCAGCATGAACCTTGGCGGCAATATAGCCTTCATCGGCGTAGAACGACGCAAATGCGCGTTCGATGTTGCCCGCCGCGTTTTCCGTGTCGTAATCGGTCTTCATGGCACGATCCGCGACATGTTTGACTTTGGCTTGCATCTCTGCCGAGACGCCTTCCAGATGTATCTCGCCTACCTTGACCGGCGGCGCGGTGATGGAAAAACTCATCGCAGTCACCTGGCCCAGTTTTTGGTCTGTGTAGGGTGTGGCCGTGACTGTGGCTTTGATGCCCTTGGCCGCCAGCATCTCTTCCAGAGCGCCGCGCACGCCTTCGAGCAGTCCGTTCTCGGCTGGCACTTTGCCGTGGTAAAGCGGAAAGCGGTCGTGCAGCGCCGCGTCCAGTTCCTTGCCCGGTGTAAGCGGCAGGTTCTCCAGGCGCACAGGATAAAGATCGGTGTGCGGAATCAGCTTATAGACAAGGTCCACCCCGTCGAAAGTGAAAACAAGGCTCTCGAAGACGCCCGTGTCCATCAGCTTTTTCGAGTGTTCCTTCATGTCGCCATAGGCCAGGACCGTGCCCTTTTTCAGTCCTGCGGCATCCATAAGTTCCTGGTTGGAGTACTCCGGCGCGCCCTTGAACTGAATTGTCTTGGGCAAAAACTTCTGTGCGGCTGCGGGCAGGCTGGATGCAAGAAGGACAACGGCCGTCAGGAGCAGAAAACACGTGCGCTTCATGATAGGGAAAGAGTAACAAATGAGAGATGCGCACAGGAAAGAATTTCGCCGTAGCTAATGGCTAAATTCCAGAGCGTCAGAGTAAAACATAGCTTTATTCCGCAGAAGCAAGGTAGCTCCGAAAGAACTCCAGCGACTTGCGCAGCCCTTCCTTAAGCGTGATGCGCGGCTCCCAGCCGAGCAGGGCGCGGGCCCTGGTGATGTCGGGGCAGCGGCGTGCCGGGTCATCTTCAGGCAAGGCTTCAAAGCGCAGTTCGCTCTTTGAGCCGGTAACTTCCAGCACGGCCTGGGCGCATTCCAGAATAGTGAACTCGACGGGGTTGCCGATATTCACCGGCAGGTGCTCATCCGAGCGCGAGAGGCGCAGGATGCCTTCTATCAGGTCGTCGACGTAACAGAAGCTGCGCGTCTGGCTGCCGTCGCCGTAAATGGTCACTGGTTCGCCGCGAAGGGCCTGCATGATGAAGTTGGAGATAACCCGTCCGTCGCTGGGATGCAGGCGCGGTCCGTAGGTGTTGAAGATGCGCACCAGGTGAGTATTTACGCCGCGCGAGCGGTGATAAGCCATCACCATCGCCTCGGCAAATCGCTTCGCCTCGTCGTAAACCGAGCGCGGACCTACCGGATTCACGTGGCCCCAGTAACTCTCACGCTGCGGATGCTCCAGCGGATCGCCATAACACTCCGAGGTGGAAGAGTGCAGATAGCCGGCCCCATGCCGGGCGGCGATTTCCAGGGTGTTTTCCACGCCGGCTGAGCCGACGCGCAGAGTTTCAATCCCCAACCGGAGATACTCCGGCGGGCTGGCAGGAGAAGCAAAGTTGAACACGTAATCTACCGGGCCCACGTCAAAAGGTTTGCATATATCCAGTTCTTCAAACCGGAAGCGCGGTTCATGGCCGAGGTGCGCGAGGTTTTCACGATTGCCGGTGGCTAGGTTATCCACGCCGATAACGGAGTGGCCCTCGCCCAGCAGGCGGTCAGTGAGATGAGAACCAAGAAACCCGGCGGCGCCGGTAACAAGTACGCGCATGGTCAACAGTCTATGCTCCAAATGAATCTTCAACAAATATTAAGTTGCGTTAGCCGGAATGGCGGGGCCAGGTGAGTTAGCTCTGTTATTGCCCTCCGCGTCGCTACACGAGCGGCTTGCGTGGTTTGCCTTGCAACGCCTGATAACTTGCCGGACGGCCCATGCTCACATAAGTGAAGCCGTGATCCATCATCTTCTGTGGCTTATAAAGGTTGCGGCCGTCAATCACGATGGGGAAACGGACCGCCTGGTTAAGGCGCGCCAGATCAATCTCGGCAAACTCCTTCCAATCGGTCAGAATCAACACCGCGTCGGCGTCCCTGGCCGCTTCGTAGAGGTCAGCGGCATAACTCAGTTTCTCGCTGGGCGGCAGAACCTCTTTTGCGCGTTCCATGGCTGCCGGATCGTAGGCCGTGATAATGGCGCCGGCATCCAGCAGCTTCCCGATCACGTCAATGGCTGGAGAATCGCGAATGTCGTCGGTATCGCCCTTGAATGCCAGGCCCAGGGCGGCCAACCGCTTGCCGCGCAAGGTCCACAACGCAGCGCGAACCTTATTGAAAAAGATCTCCCTCTGCGTATCGTTGACCCTGCGAATCTCCTCGAGCAGTTGGAAGTCAACGCCCTGCTGCTGCGCCACCCAATGAAAAGCGGCCACGTCCTTTGGAAAGCACGACCCGCCATAACCTAGCCCGGCATGAAGAAATTTTGCGCCGATGCGGCTATCCATGCCCATGCCGACGGCGATGTCTTCAATGTCGGCGTCCACGGTCTCGGCCAGGTTGGCCACGGCGTTGATGAAGGAGATTTTCATCGCCAGAAATGCGTTGGAAGCATGCTTGATAATCTCCGCGCTCTGCGCCGAAGTCACCAAAAATTTAGCTGGTGCGACCGCGCTGCAAGCGCCCTGCAAGGCATCCGGCTGAGCGTAATAGCCGCCCCCTGTGAGCGGTTCGTAGATGCGCCGCAACACTTCGGCGGCGCGCTCGGAGTCGGCCCCCACCACGATACGGTCTGGATGCAGAAAGTCGATCACCGCCGTGCCTTCGCGCAGAAACTCGGGGTTCGAGGCCACATCGAAGCTGCCTTGCACCACGCCATTGCGATGCAGCACGCGCCGTATCCACTCGTTGGTGTATACCGGCACCGTGCTCTTCTCCACGATGACTTTGTAGCCGTTGATGGAGCGGGCAATCTGGGAGACCACGGCTTCGACGTAAGAGAGATCAGCGGCGCCGGTATCGCCCTGCGGCGTGCCCACGGCGATGAAAACGGCCTCGCACTGTTCCACGGCCGCGCTCAGATCGGTAGTGAAGCTGACCCCACGTCCGCGGTGCTTCGCGAGCAGCTCGGGCAAGTGGCACTCGAAGATGGGTACGCCACCGCCGCATAGATTCTTCACCCTGGCTTCGTCATTGTCCACACAGGTGACCTGGTGTCCAATTTCGGCAAAGCAGACCGCCGCAACGAGTCCCACATATCCGGACCCGATCACACAGATGGAAACTGGTTTTGACATGCGCTTGAACTTTCTCCTCGGCGGATTAGCGGGTTGGGCGCGGCAGTAGAGACACAAACCAGGCCCCCACCATCATAAGTCCGGCCCCAGGGTTATTGGTTGAAGAGAGAATGCGCCGGCTCCGCCTCCTTGAGAACCATCCATCAACGCAGTACTCATACAGAGCGCAAAGAGGCGCAGCCTGCACAAGATGGGGTCGGCTCTCTGATAGAGTGAGATTGCAGTCGTATGGCCCGGCAAGTGGCTTGTTTTCCTGGAGAAACAGAAAATCCTCATGGCAATTCTAGCGCAATCCGCCCCTTCCGCCTGGGCTCCCTTTCGCATCGCGCCCTGGTATTCCGAGCGGGTGTGGGGCTGCCGCGATCTTCATCCCTGGTTTGACCGTGTTGTCGCGGATGGCGTGCCCATCGGCGAGGCTTGGCTCACCGGGGACCAGTGCGTTGTGGCTACAGGCGCGCACGCCGGCCAGACGCTGGGCGCGCTCTTTGCCGAGTCTCCGGAAAGCCTGCTGGGCAGCTCTGCTCCCAGTAGCAAGTCTGGCGGACCCAGCGCTTCGCCGCTGCTGATCAAGGTTATCTTTGCCAAAGAAAAACTCAGCGTCCAGGTACATCCGGACGACGCGATGGCGCAAAAGTATGGCGATCCGCGCGGCAAGACGGAGTGCTGGTACGTGCTAGAGGCCGAGCCGGGCGCGCAGGTCGCCTGCGGGCTCAAGCCGGGCGTCACGCTGGACGGCATCAAGGCTGGGATCGAGGCAGGCACGCTGGAAAGCAGCCTGGCCATGCTCGATGTGGCTCGTGGAGAAGTGGTCTTTGTGGATGCCGGGACGGTTCACGCAATCTTGCCCGGGGCGATTCTGCTGGAGACTCAACAGAATTGCGACCTGACCTATCGCATGTACGACTACGGGCGCGGCCGCGAACTCCACATTCAGAAATCTCTTGAAGCCACTCGGCTCGTAACCCGCGCGGGAAAAATTCCGCCCCGAGCTCTGCCCGACAGAACCCTTCTGATGGACGGGGAATATTTTCGCGTGGAGCGCATCGCCGTGCCCGGCAGCAAGGCGAGCGCCAGCCTCGCTGATAAAGCCGAGCCGGCCTTGGGACTTCAATACTTGTTTGTGGCCGCAGGAGCGTCGAGAATTGCAGGACCCTCCTTTGAAGCCGTCGATTTGCCCATGGGAGGCATCGTGGCTGTCCCGGCTGCATCGCCGGAGTTTGTGGTGGAAGACCTGGGCAGTCTGGAATTGATGCGCATCACGCCCCGTTGGCCGGCAGAAAAAAGGTAACAAAGACTGGCTGAAGGCAAGGAGACGCAAAATGGGCGTACGGCTGTACAGAGGACTTGCCTTCGCCGCGTTTTTTGCCTGCGCAACATACTCCGCTCTTGCACAAGCCGTACCGGCAGCCACAGAAGGAAGATCGCCTTGGGCCCTCGGCGCCGGGATTTCCGGGTACAACCCCGATTTTGAGCATGGCCACCTGTTCGGCGGCACGCTCTGGATCGATTACACATTCACCAGGGTCCGTCGTTCCTGCACGGGCTCGCCATGGAGGTCGAGGCTCGCGACCTCAACTACGACCGTACGGCCTCGGAAGAACCGAATCTGCGGCAAGATACTGCCGGAGGCGGCGTAATTTACTCTTGGCGTCACTTCGCTAAATTCCGCCCTTACGCAAAACTGTTTGCGGAATATGGAAACACTGACTACGGCTCGAAAACCGGACCGCGCGGCCATGACTCCCGCAATTTTCTTGGCGGGGGCGGCGGTGTGGAATACCGGATAATGCCGCGTCTCTGGGTGCGAGCCGATTATGAATACCAATCCTGGCCCGATTTCTTCAAGTCCACTGTGCCCGCCGGGCGATTGAACCCTCAGGGCTTTACCGTCGGCGCAATCTACCACTTCAGCCGGCCCCGTTTCCACTGAGGGCCGGAAACCGCACCGGCATTAGACCGACCATCTCTATAGGCGCATACAATTTCACCAGGAGAATCCAACTGTGATGGCGACCGCCGAGCCGCTGAGTCCCTTTGTCACCCGGCCTGTTCTCGGGGTCAATGTTGCCATCAGCAGCTACCATGAGGCGATTGGAAAGAGTCTTCTGTGGGCCGCGGAGAGTCAATCTCGCGCACTCTTCTTCGCCGCCGTTCACATGATCATGGAAACCGTTGACGATCCTGACTTCCTTCGCCAGTTGAATCACGCCGGCACAGTATTCCCCGACGGAATGCCTCTCGTGTGGGCGCTCCATGCGCTTGGGGAGCGTAACGCACAGCAGGTCTGCGGCACTGATTTTACGGCGCGCATGCTGGCTGCGGCAGAACGAGCAGGCGTGCCGGTTGGCTTCTACGGCGCGAGCCAGGCCACTCTCGATGCTCTGGTCGCCGAGGTTCGTCTGCGGCATCCCCATCTCGACGTGGCCTATGCTGAAAGCCCGCCGTTCCGGCAGTTGACCCCTGAAGAAGACCTGGCTGTCGTTGACCGGATTGCTTCATCCGGCGCGCGCCTGCTCTTTGTCGGCCTCGGCTGCCCAAAGCAGGAGCGCTGGATTGTGGAACATCTCGGGCGAGTTCCCGCAGTTATGTTTGCCGTCGGAGCTGCCTTCGATTTTATCGCCGGCAGCAAACGCCGGGCGCCTCGGTGGATGCAGCGCAGCGGGCTTGAATGGGTATTCCGTTTCGTCGCGGAGCCGCGGCGCTTAGCGATGCGTTACCTCAGGCAAAATCCTCGCTTTGTCTTCTGGTTCCTTCGGCAATTGCTCGCCAGAACTGCTTGAACTGCCGGATAAACGAAAGCGTTCGACCCCGCAGAGGGCAATTCATGCTCGCTCGTATAAGATGGTGAGTCGGTGCATTCGGGCAATTGATCCGTCGCGGGATTCATTTCGCCGCACGAACGGGTTGCGATACATTGGCCGCGCAGGTTGCTTATTCGCAAATAGTTGACTTAGCGCTTCATCGATTAGCAAACGAGGAAAATACAATTGATGTTGATCCGTGGTGCGCATGTTCTGGTTTGCGGGGCCGGCGGCTTTATAGGCGGCCATTTGGTAAACAAGCTCTTTGCCGAGGGCGCGGCCAGCGTTCGCGCGGTCGATATCAAGCCGTTCGACGAGTGGTTCCAGTTGAACCCCGCCGCCGAAAACCTGGTCCTCGACCTGCAGTTGCGCGACTCCTGCATTCGAGCCGCAATTGGCATGGACGGAGTTTTTCAGCTTGCAGCTGACATGGGCGGCATGGGCTTTATCGAGAACAACAAGGCTCTCTGCATGCTGACCGTGCTTACCAATACCCACATGCTGGTGGCCGCGCGCGATTGCGGTGTGAAGCGCATCTTCTATTCCTCTTCAGCCTGCGTTTATAGCGGCGACAAGCAGAGGCAATACGAAGTGGTTCCGCTGAAGGAAGAAGACGCTTACCCTGCCATGCCGGAGGACGGTTACGGCTGGGAGAAGCTCTTCACCGAGCGCATGTGCCGCCACTTCCATGAGGATTTCGGCCTGGAATCCCGCATCGCGCGCTTCCATAATGTCTATGGCCCGCTGGGTACATGGATGGGCGGACGCGAAAAAGCTCCGGCCGCCATCAGCCGTAAGGTGCTCGAGGCCAGGCACTCCGGCAAACAAGAGATCGAAATTTGGGGTGACGGCCATCAGACCCGCAGCTTCATGTACATCGACGACTGTACCAAGGGCATCGTCGATCTCTTCGAGAGCAACATTCTGGAACCCATCAACCTCGGCTCCAGCGAATTGGTGACCATCAACAAACTGGTTGACATGGCCGAAGAGATTGCCGGCGTGAAGCTGAAGCGGAATTACAATCTGAGCGCGCCCAAAGGCGTGAACGGACGCAACAGCGATAACACCCTGATTCGCAAACTGCTTGGCTGGGAGCCCTCCATCCGCCTGCGCGACGGAATGAAAAAGACCATGGCCTGGATCGAGGAGCAGATGCTCTCGGGAGTGGTCTCGAAGTAACCGGCGCGTTCCAGGAATAGGGCATTTTCACAGATAATGTTAAGTGTGGGTGCCCCACCCTCGCCGCGCTTTTGTTTTTGCGGATGCGGGGTCCCCAACGACAGGTCTTCGTCGTTGGGGTGATCTAGGGTGGGATTCGCCCCATAACGTAAGTTTTTCTTGCGCCGGCGCGTTTATGTGACAGTCGACAGTTTCCTAAATCCCTTCTTTGATGCACAATCAAGAACGAGATGAGCTTCCGATTCGCACTTCCCTATGAACTTCGCGGAGCCGTAGACCAGGCCGCCGCCGACTGGACCGTCAACAACAAAGTTGCCCGCTTCTGGCAGAAGGATGCCGGCCTGTGGACTCGCGACGGCGAGGAGAAATGGCTGGGCTGGATCGACATCGTCGAGCGGCAGCGGAAGGACCTGGCGGCTCTTGCCTCGCTGGGCGCGGAGATAAAAACCTCCAATTTCCAGACGGTTTTGCTGCTCGGCATGGGCGGCTCCAGCCTCTGCCCCGAGGTGCTGAGTCTCACCTTTGGACAGCAGCCGGGTTTCCCGGAGTTGCGCATCGTCGATTCCACCGATCCTGAGCAGGTGTGGACCGTTCGCAATGAGGTCAACCTGGCTAATACCCTGGTGGTGGTGGCCAGCAAATCCGGCTCCACGCTAGAACCTAATATCCTCAAGCAGTTCTTTTTCAATGAGATGAAAGATGTTGTGGGGCCGGACAACGCCGGTAGCCATTTTATGGCCATTACCGACCCCGGCTCGAAGATGGAGCAGGTGGCCAAAGAGGATGGCTTCCGCTATATCTTCTACGGTGACCCTACCATCGGCGGGCGCTTTTCGGCGCTATCGAACTTTGGTGTAGTGGCGGCCACGCTGGCGGGCTTGAATACGGAGAAGTTACTGGCCGAGGCAGCCAAAGCCACGGCGTCGGCCAGGCTGGAGCCGGACCAGAATCCAGCCGTCGAGTTGGGCCTGACGCTGGGCACAGCGGCCAAAGCCGGACGCGACAAGCTCACCATCTTCACCTCGCCGGAGATCTACGACCTAGGCGCCTGGATGGAGCAGTTGATCGCCGAATCCACCGGCAAGCAGGGCCTGGGCATTACGCCGGTGGACCGCGAAACGATCGCTGCGCCCGAGTTCTACGGCAAGGATCGCATCTTTGTTTACATCCGCTATGCGGGGACGGCCGACAGCAGCGCGGATTCCAGCCTTGCCGCCAAGGTTGCCGCCCTCGAAGCGGCCGGCCATCCGGTCGTAACCATCGAGATTGCAGACCTTTACGAAATCTTCGAGCAGTTCTTCACCTGGGAGGTCGCCACCGCCGTAGCCGGCTCGGTAATAGGCATTAACCCCTTCAACCAGCCGGATGTGGAGTCGGCCAAGATCGAGACCCGCGCCCTCACCGCAGCTTATGAGGAGACCGGCAAGCTGCCCGTGCGCGAGCCGGTGTTCGTGACACTCGCGGATGGTCAGGAATTCAAGCTCTACGCCACCGACGCTTACGCCGCCACGCTGAAAAAGGACGCGAAGGCCGCGACGCTGGCCGGCTATCTGCGCGCGCATCTCAACCAGATTCATGCCGGCGATTACTTTGCCGCGCTGGCTTATCTGCCCATGTTCCCAATGCACGAGGCGGTGATTCAGGGCCTGCGCCACAAGGTGCGTGATGCCAAGCGCGTAGCCACCTGTATGGGCTTCGGCCCGCGCTTTCTGCACTCCACCGGGCAGGACTACAAGGGCGGTCCCAACACCGGCGTCTTTTTGCAGATCACCGCCGATCACGCCGTGGACGTGGCGATTCCGGGGCAGAAATTGAGTTTTGGCGTGGTAATCGACGCCCAGGCCGCCGGCGATATGGCGGTGCTGGAGTCGCGTGGCCGCCGGGCCTTGCGGGTTCATCTTGGCTCCGGCGTGGCAACCGGCTTGAAGACGCTGGCCGCGGCCATCGACGCGGCGCTCACATAGAGGCCCGGAAATGGCGGGATGACCCGCTGCATTCTTTCAAACTCTTTTCCGGTCCGCGGAACTTTTCCCCGGCGGCGGGGTTCAATCCGATGACGGCTCCCTCCATTCCCCGTCTAATCGGGGTGAATCGGGAGCAAACTTCAGGCGCAGGAGATACATAACAATGAATCAGCCAATGTTCAAGCGAGTTTTCCCCCAGACCATGATTTGGGCCGGGTTAGTGATCCTGTGCGGCGTAAATGCGCTCGCCCAGGAGACAGCTGCCGCCCCACCCCCAGCGGCCGAAGTCCGCGCCGACGGCCAGATCGAGATGGACGTGGTGCATGCCCTGGATTCCTCCCAGGCGCTGAAGAACGAACTGATCACCGCGGCCACCATGCAAGGGGAGGTTACCCTCTCGGGAACGGTTGCAAGCGACTCCAACCTCAAGCTGGCGGAGACGATTGCCAGCCAAGTGGCGGGCGTGACCAAGGTGAATGACAACCTCAAGGTCGTCAGCGCGCAGGCAGCTGAGGACACGGGCGACAACGGCGATCAGGATATGGGCCAGTCCCAGCCGGGAGCACAGAATCAAGGAGCTCCAAACCCGGGAGCAGGCCAGCCTGTAACGCGCGACCGGATTCGCACCGAAGTCCAATCCCAGATGCAGGCCCAAAGGCAGACTCGTCTGCAAACACCGAGTGGTCCTGTGACCGTTCCTCCCGGCACCCTGCTCAGGTTGCGCACCAATGAGCCGGTAGGCAGCAAGAGGGCCAAGGACGGCCAGCCGGTTGAGTTCACGGTGATTCAGACTGTGGCTGTCGGCGGCATGAGGGCCATTCCGCGTGGCGCCACCGTGCATGGGGTGGTCACCGAGGTCCAGCAATCAGGCGCTCTGGCCGGCGAGCCGGTGCTGGCGCTCACGCTCACATCCCTGGAACTGGGCGGGCAGAGCTACCCGCTCAGCACCGATCAATTCAAGGTCAGGGGACCGGGCAAGGGTGCTCGCTCGGCCAATAACATGATCGGCGGCACCATGATGGGCACCATTATTGGCTGTATGACGGGCCGCGGCGTAGGTTGCGCCATCGGCGCCGGCGCAGGACTGGCGGCGGGCACGGCCGCTTCAGCGGCTACTCCCGGACCCGGCGTCTGGATTCCCGCCGAGGCGCTGGTGGATTTTCACCTGAATGCCCCGCTGACGGTAAACCCGGTGAGCGTGCAAGAGGCTGCCCGTCTGGCGCAGGGACTTTATCAGGGCGGTCCCAATCTTTACCAGCGCGGCTATTATCCCAATGGCCAGTCGTATCCCTATGGCTATCCGCCGATTTACTACCGTCCCTACTACGCTGTGGGCGGCTACTACTACTGGCGCTAACAGCCTGACAATCGACGCGCAGAATACGGGCATCCCGGCTTCCGGGATGCCCGCTGTGTTTCAGGCCATGCGCCATCGTCAGGCTCTCTGTCGTCTATAATGGCTAAGAATCGCGTCAAGCGACAATTGCAGGTCAATTGCGCACGTCAGGCCGACGCCCGCCAGCCGTTTCCACGCTGGCATCCGGGTTCAGGAGTGTCTGCGCGTAGAGAGTTGAAGGTTCAAGTCCGCCATGATCCGTTTTCTGCAGAAAGATAATCGCGTCGTCAAGGCACTTTTCGTAGTCATCATCGCCGCCGCATCGGTGGGCATGGTGGTCTACTTGATTCCCGGCCTAACCGGCATGGGCGCCAACACCACCGACACTTACGCCACCGTCTATCCACACTGGTACAGCCGTATCTTCTCTTCGGGAGATACCATCAGCCAGCAGCGGGTGAGCCAGATGGCGCGCCAGCAGTTGATGCGCCGTGGCCCGCAATACGCTGACAATCCGATGATCATCAGCATCGTCGAACGGCAGGTTGGCCAGCAACTGGTGCAGCAGAAAATTCTGCTGGCCGAAGCCGAAAAGCTGGGCATCTCGGCCTCGGACGACGACGTGGTCCAGTTTCTGCATCAGGGCCAGTTTGGCCAATTCCTTTACCCCAACGGACAATTCATCGGCACAGAGAGCTACACCAACTTCATTGCCCAACAGTTCAATATGTCCGTAACAGAGTTTGAGCAAGAGTTGAAGGACCAAATTCTTGTCCGGCGTCTGCAGGCGCTGGTTACCGCCGGAGTCACGGTGAGCGACAAGGAAGTGCGCGACGCTTATCGCACGGAAAACATCAAAATCAAATTCGATTACGCGGTGATCTCCGCCGACGACCTGCGCAAGACCATCAACCCATCTGACAGCGACCTCCAGGCTTTCTTCACAAAGAACGCCGCACGCTATGCGACGGCCGTGCCGGAGCAGCGGAAAGTCACTTACTTTGCATTCACTCCCGATCAGATGCCCGGCGGTGCTCCACAGGTCAGCCAGCAGGAGATTCAGCAATACTTCAAGGCGCACGCGTCCGAGTATCAGATTCCCGAGCAGGCCCGTTCGCGCCACATTCTCATCAAGGTGGCTCCCAACGCCGACGCCAAGACCGATGCCGCGGCAAAGGCCAAAGCCGAAGCGCTGCTCAAGCAGATTCAAGGCGGCGCGAACTTTGCCGACCTGGCAAAGAAGAACTCCGACGACCCCGGCAGCAAAGACAAGGGGGGCGAACTGGGCTTTGCCCATCGCGGCATGATGGTGCCGGAGTTCGACAACGCCCTCTTCACCCAGAAGATCGGCGAAACCAAAATCGTGAAGTCCTCGTTCGGCTATCACATCGTTCAGGTCGAGGAACGGCAGGAGGCGCACACCCAATCGCTCAGCGAGGTGCTGCCCACCATCCAGGCCACGCTGTTCCGCCAAAGAGCAGCCGCGGCCGAAGAAAACTACGCTCAGGCGCTCACGTCGGAGGCCATCAAGAACGGCCTGGAGAAGACCGCCGCAGCACATCACCTTGAAGTGGCTACCACGCCGCCGCTCGGCGTGCAGGGCGTGATCTCAGCGCTGCCTGATTCCTCGCAGATCATCGGCAAGGCATTCGAATCCAAGCAGGGCGACCCGCCGCAGTTCGCAGCCACAGGCGAGGGCTATGCCGTCTTTCAGGTTACGGGTGTCGAAGCAGCTCATGCGCCCGATTTTGCCAGTTGGAAGAGCCACGTTGCCGACGACTACCGCAATGAGCAACTCCCGGCCCTGCTCGGCCAGAAGACTACGGAGTTGGCCGCCAAGGCGCGGACCACGAATGATCTTGCCAAGGCCGCCAAGGGCGTGGGCGCAACCGTCAAATCCAGCGAGTTGGTGGGCCAGACCGGCCAGGTGCCCGATTTCGGCCAGGTTGGCCAGGTGGCCCCGCAACTCTTCGACATGAAGCCCGGCGAAATCAGTGGACCCATCAGTGCGGGACGCACCGGCGTAGTGGTCAAGCTGGTAGACAAGCAGGAGCCCACCGCCGACGAGATCGCCAAGAACTTCGATCAGTTCCGCGATCAGATTCTCGACCAGCGCCGCGGGCAGGCCTTCAACGTCTTCCTGAGCACCATCCTGGACGATTACAAAAAGCACAACCGCATCCTGATCCCCAAGTCAAAGGCCAACGAGATCCCAGCCACATAGCCACAAAGCTCACCGGCAACAGCACAAAAGCCCGCATTCATTCCTGGACGCGGGCTTTTTTCGCGCTCTCAGTGCCTGGCTAGGGCCGATTCTGCCAAGAACGGAGCTTTTGCTACCCCATGTCGTTGAGCGGCAGGCGCAAAGATATATTTATTACGGCATTTAATAAAATTGTCGTTAACTGCACTAAATCGGTCCACCGGTGGACGCGCATCCGGTGTGGCCGCTGATTCGACAGGTGTGGTGCGGATCGCGGTGGCTACGGCGCAGGATTTGCTGGAGCTGGGCTCCGAGACGCGCATGAATACGCCCGGCCGTGACCGCGGCAATTGGAGTACGCGCCCCGGAAGCGAGTTGGACACCGGAGCTGGCAGCAAAGTTGGCCGCACTGTCTGAGGCGATCGACCGCGACAACGATCCGCTGGGCGAGCCGAAAGAAGAGGGCGGACCAGCGGCGACTTGTGCGGAGGTTCGTTAGAAGGTATTTCATAACCCACTTTTGAAAGGGCACGCCTTCAGCCGTGCCGCCAACGCCCAACAAAATCGCGGGCTTTACAGGCTGCGGAAAAACTCACTCGGGCTTTATGCCGGGGATTTAGCCCCTGAGGTATGTTCTTTGGGCGTCTCGCTTGAAAGCAGGCCTTTTTCCGCAGCCTCTTTAGCCCCTGAGGGAACCGCTCTCCTGGCTTACCGCCGCCTTGTACGCCGGTATCCATTCGGGAAAGACGAAGACCTCCATCATCTTTGAGATCAACGCTACGGCCTCAGCCTCGGCGAGCCTTGAGCAAATTATCCATGTCCCAGAAGTGCTATCGATCCCTACTTGGATTTGCTCAGGGTATTTTTTCCCCGTCAACGAAACACGCGGATTTGAACGCAGGTTCCAAACGGTGTAGGTCAACTGCGTGCGGCTCTCCCCACAGCGCTCGAGGATCGTCACCGTGAGGGCGGCAGAGGTCAGAATCACAAGCCTCTTTCGTCCCACGAGTTCCATGCCGTGGGGTGTAGCCAGAAGCAGCCCCACCGCACCAACTATCGCCAAGACCCAGCCTCGTGCCGGACCGTGGAAACCTCCAAAAAGACCGTAAACAACGAACGGAAGCCCCGCCGCAACGGCAATTCCCAGGAACTCCGCGAACAAAGCCGGGTCAGGAATCTCCACACGAATCCCATCCTCCGTGCGCTCCCACTTGAGCCTTCCCGCCAGCGTTTCGAGCATCGTCCGATCTTCTCGGCTGGAGAAGACCTCTTCCATTCTCCAGCCATCAACGGAAAACTGTCCACTGTCCACTGATCCCTGTTTCTAAAACGGTATATCGTCGTCGGATATTTCGGCCTGCTGAGAGTATTCGTCTGAACCGCCCGCTGCAGCCGGGGGCCGCTGGTCGAAGCTGGCCGATGAACTCGATGAGCTTTGCGATTTGCTGTAACCGCCCGCGCCTTCTTCGCGTGCGGAAAGCAGAGACAGGTCGTTGACGATGATCTCGGTGCGGTAGACCTTCTTCTTGCTATCCTTGTCTTCCCAGCTCCGCGTGTTTAACCGGCCTTCAATGTAAAGCTTGCTGCCTTTCTTTACGTAATCCCTTACAATCTCGGCTAACTTGGTGAAGGCGACCAGGTTGTGCCACTCGGTCTTGTCGGTCCAGTTTCCAGACGCGTCTTTTTGCCGTTCGGTCGTCGCGATCGAGAAGCTGGCCACCATGGTGCCACCGGGAGTGGACCGAATCTCGGGGTCCTTGCCTACGTTGCCTAAAAGAATGACTTTGTTAACGCTCTTTGCCATGTTCGTTTACTCCGTTAGTTGAACAGAATACCAGACGATCAGCGTTTGCGGGCAACTGCCCACTTGCGCAGGGCTTTGGCCAGGCCAAGCGCCGTCACAAATCCGCCAAAAGGAACGCACATCAGCGTGACGATCAGGGCGAACCAGCCGGCATTGGTGCTGGCTCCGGTGCGCGAGAACCCGCCCAGCACAGTCTCCAGCAGTACCCCGGCCAGAAGCCCCGCGCACAGCATCGACATGCCCCATTGCAGCAGCTGGCGTGTCCCGTCGCCAGGCGGAATCTCGCGGCCGCTGGATGGCTTCGGATTAGGGTGGCTCGCTTGCATCATCGCTTCTCGAAAAACAGCCGGTTGAGGCTTCTCTACTCCCTGTTCTCTATTCCCTGTTCCCCGTTCCCTGCGTTTCAATGCGCCAGCCGCAGCATGACGTAAGTGATGACGCCGGTGACCGACACATAGAGCCACAGCGGAAAGGTCCAGCGGGCAACCTTGCGATGTTGCGGAATCCGCCCGCTAAGCGAAAAAAAGAAGGTGACCAGCACCAGCGGCAGCGCCACGACGGCGAGAATGATGTGGCTGGCCAGCAACGTCAGGTAGACCTCGCGCAGAGCTGCATGAATCGGGTAGCGGACGTCGCCGTGCAGCGCGTGGTGCGCAATGTAGCTGACCAGGAAGAGCGTGGAAAATCCAAACGCCGTCATCATCGCCGCGCGATGAGCCGCAATGCGCCGCGATTTGATGAACGTGTAGCCAATGAGCAGAGCCGTCGCGCTGAGGCCGTTCAGCCCCGCGTTGAGTGCGGGCAAAAATGCATACTGGCTGCTGGAGGCCGCGGCGGGATGTACGTAAATCAGCCAGAAGAGAAAGAGCGTGGACGCCGCGCTGATGGCCAGAATGGCGGCCACGGCAGCGCGTGTGCCTTGCTGGCGGCTATTCGTTGCGGGGACTGCGGTCGTCATGGCTTCCTCAGGGTTTCGCGATGGCGCACAGCATGAGCGAAGTAAACAGCAGGGGCAGATAAAGGACGCTGACCTTGAGCAAATCGCGGGCCAACCTGCGGCTTTCGTCCTCAGTTGGCCCGCGCAGGATGCTCGAAAAGCGAATGGTATAGCCCAGGTAAACCAGGCCCAGCACTACGGCCAGCACTGCGTAAGTCGGGCTGGTCATGCCCAGCCTCCAGGGCGCCAGGCTGACGGGGATCATCGCCACCGCAAAAAACAGCGCCTCGCCCACCGTGGACCAGCCGTCGGGCTGAACGACGGGCAACATGCGGATTCCGGCGCGGGCATAGTCGTCGCGATACAGCCACGCAATCGCCATGAAGTGGGGAAACTGCCAGACGAAGAGAATGGCGAACAACGCCACGGCCGGCCATTCAATGCGCCCGCGGGCAGCGGTCCAGCCAAGCAGCGGCCCCATGGCGCCGGGAAATGCGCCGATGAAAGTTGCCAGGGCGGTAACGCGCTTGAGCGGTGTGTAGATTGCCACATAAGTAAAGGCTGTCAGCAGCGCCAGGGCCACGGTAAGCGGATTGGTGGTAAGCGCCAGCCACCACGCGCCCAACGCCAGCGCCGCAAGCCCCGCCAACACTCCCTGCGCCAACGAGAAGCGGCCCGCTGCCATCGGCCGGTCGGCGGTGCGCTTCATGCGCGCGTCTATCTTGCGCTCCAGAGCCTCATTCAGCGCGCCCGCGCCGGCCGAAACCAGGCCGATGCCAAGCAGCGTGTTCAGCAGGCCGCGCTGCACGCTCGAGATGCCAGACTGCATCGAGCCCAGATAAAATCCGCCCCAGCCGGTCACCAGCACCAGCCCCACCACCTTGACCTTGAACAGTTCTCGCAGATCGTGGATGAGCGTCGCCGTGGCGCCGGGGCTGGGCGCGTGCCTATGCCCCTGGTCCAGGCCCGAGCCGTGAGCGGTGTGTTCTGCGGGAACTGCGGCCTGGGTAGCGGAATTCATCAGGATGGGTAAGAACCTCGGTGGATTGGAAAGACCAATGCGGAGCAAAGCCGCCAGGGAACAGGGCACAAGGCTTCTTGTACCCTATTCCCTATTCCCTGTTCTTTTACTGCTTGCCCAGGCGATAGACAAGGCCGATAGTAAAGCCGAGGCTCTTCTGCTCGGTCGCGCCGAAGCCGGTCACGTAGAACTCGGGTGCGACGCGCAATCCCACGTTCGGCGTCAGGTTGTACTCCACGGGAATGCTGGCGCTCGCTGCGAAGACAGATCCATTCGGCCAGAGCCCAAGGTCAGTCGACAAGGTCGTGCTGTGGTTTGTGTCGCCGGAGAAGTTTCCGTAAGTGAACCCGCCCATGACGCGGCCGGAGATCGAGTACTTGGGCTGCAGATAGAACCGGTACGTGGGTCCGATCAGAGCGGCATACTGGCTGATGGCCGCGTTGGTGATGGCATTATTCGTAACGTTGTTTGGGCCGCCCACGTAAGCGGTGCTGTAATAGCCGCGACCGTCTACGGTCACGCCCATCCGCTCGCTGTAGTAGCGAGTTAAGCCGGCGTTCCAGGCGTATTCATGCGCGCGCTCTAGCGCCGGGCCGTGAGGAACGCTGCCGCTCGCGGGCGTCCCTGGGCCGGGCTCAAAGCGCAGGTAGCCCATACCGGTGTATGCCTCGTAAAGGTGGGCATAGGCCTCGTGAATCGCGGCAGCGCGGCGCTGTGCGCGGCGGGCGCGTATGCGAGCCTGTACGCTCAACTGGCCTTGGGCCTCGCCGGCAGTCTGCCCGGCTTGTGCCTGGTCAGGGGCTGCGGGGTTGCTGCTCGAAGTTGGGCTTTGGGCCACGGCGGTTACGGCGGCAAAAGAAAGCGCCAGCAGAATGGCAAGACGGCGAGAAGAAGACATCGGTATTGGGTTTCCTCCACGGGAGTACGGAAGCGGGTCTACGCAGTGCTTCCCCCATTAGTTATTAAACCACCTTGGGGGGAGCCCTGGTTGTGAACCAGGAGCGGATTCAGCCCCGGGGACAAGGAATTCGGCCCGAACGTGCCGGTGAACGACCTTCAAATCGGCCTGTGGCGCTGCCCTGTCGAAATTCGCCACGAAAAGCCGCAAAATGCTCTACGATAAAGGCCAACGGAGCCGTAAACCGTATGGGTCGAATCTTTCTGGGAATTCTTCTGGGCATCGTGCTGGTGCCTGTTGCCGTGCTGGGATGGCTGAAATTTGGCAATGTGCCGGTTGCTGTGAGTGACCCGCGTCTGCCGCAGGAGCGCCTGCTGACCGGGATGCCGCTCAATGAGCGCATCGACCGCGAACTGGTGAAGACTCCGCCTATCCAGGCCGACGAGGACAACCTGGTGGCGGGTGCGGAGATCTATAGCGACCATTGCGCCCTATGCCACGGCTTTCATGGCAAGCCGTCAGGATTGGGCGCGCACATGTTCCCTTCCGCACCGCCGCTGTGGGAGAAGCACGCTCACAACGCTGTGATTGGGGTGAGCGACGATCCGCCCGGTGAGACTTACTGGAAAGTGGCCAACGGCATCCGGTTGACGGGTATGCCGTCCTTCAAAGGCGTGCTCACCGAAAACGAGATGTGGCAGGTAAGCCTGCTGCTGGCCAACGCTGACAAGCCGCTGCCTCCGGCCGCCCTGGTTATGCTGCACGGCACTCCGCCCCCGCCCGCGCCGGCTGCCCCGGAGACGAAAAAGTAGCCACTTGATCTCCGTGCCCCATCCCAGGTGCCCCACCCTCGCCACGTTTTTGTTTTTGTGGCTAGGGTGGGAATCGAAAACCTCTGTGCCCCATCCTTTCGCCTTTTTTCTGGCGAAAGGGTGGGATACACCTAACCAGAAAGGACTCCCGCCATGCCGATACTCGACTCGTTGCGCAAAGGCCTCAGTTTTCTGCTTTTGAGCTTTGGCGTCTCCAGCCCTGCCAAGAAACCGAGGCCGAAGCCAAAGTCTGCGCCCGAACCCCCAAAAGACTAAGTGGACTCGTTATCTTTCTCGAATCTCCGGGCGCCTCATTTGCAGGAGACCCGAAAAGGCCAACCCGGCGAAGTACTAAGATTCACGCCCTACCCGCGACAACTGAGAGGTAAAGCGAGAAAATCGTGCAACCCGAAGAGCCCCCGCCTTCTCTAATGAATTGAGCGCTCAAGCCTGATCGAGTGCCATCACCGAGGTTTTTCCCCCGTGGCTGCCACCAACAAGAAAAACTTTTTCCAGGCCTTCCTCGACTTCTTCATTCTGTTTTTCGGAGTTTCAACCGCCTCGAATCTTTCGCGCACTCAGGGACGGCCAGTGAGGAACCGCGGCCTTTTTCTCTTCCGCTCACCGAAGAGCAAATGAGCCCCCCCCCACCCCTCAGCCTGCAAATTGTTAAAATCAGAGTATGCCGCTGACTTGCCAACAGGCTCTCGACTACTTCCACTCCCCCGATCTGATCGGCCTGGGCTTTGAGGCCGATGCCGTGCGCCGCCGCCTGCACCCCGAAGGCGTGGTCACCTACATCATCGATCGCAACATCAATTACACAAACTTCTGCACCGAGTACTGCACTTTCTGCGCCTTCTACCGGCCGCTCACCGGTGCGCGTTCGGAAGAGGGCTACATCCTCGACTTCGAAAAGATCTACGAGAAGATCGCCGAAACCCTCGAGATGGGCGGCACCGGCGTACTCATGCAAGGCGGCATCCATCCCGATCTCAAGATCGACTGGTTCGAGCGCCTCTTCAGCGGCATCAAGCAGCGCTTTCCGCAAATCTGGCTGCACTGCCTCACTGCCTCTGAAGTGTTGGCCATTGCGAAGTATTCTGATCTGTCCCTGCGCGACACCATCATTCGCCTGCGCGATGCCGGCCTCGATTCCATCCCCGGCGGCGGCGCCGAGATTCTTGACGACGATGTGCGCAAGCGCATTGCCCGCCTCAAATGCAATACCGAAGACTGGGTCAGCGTCCATCGCATGGCGCACCAGTTGGGCATGAGAACCACAGCCACCATGATGTTCGGCGTGGGCGAAACCTTCGAGCAGCGCATTAACCATTTCGAGGTAGTCCGCCGCCTGCAGGAAGAGACCGGCGGATTCACGGCCTTCATCCCCTGGAGCTTTCAGCCCCACCACACCGCCCTCGGCGGTCGCGGCTGGGAAGAAGCCACCAGCGTCGAATACCTGAAGGTGCTGGCTATCTCGCGCCTCTATCTCGATAACATTGAAAATGTGCAGGCAAGCTGGGTCACGCAGGGATTGAAGGTCCTGGAGTTAGGCCTCCACTTCGGCGGCAACGATGTAGGCTCAGTCATGCTCGAAGAGAACGTAGTCAGAGCCGCTGGAACAAGTAACTGCACCACCGAAGAAGAACTCCGTCGCATCATCCGCGACGCCGGCTTCAAGCCCGTCCAGCGCGATACGCTCTATCGGACGATGTTTTTGAACTGAGCGGATCGCTGGCTCATTAATTCGTCCACAAAGCATTGAACCTCTATAGCGTTGCCATCCTGAGCAGCGGACTCGCATCGACTTAAGTAAACAGAAGCCAAGCCAGTCTTCCGGTTGCATAAGCCCGCCAACTCGCTAACTTGCTATCCCCGCGCAGAGGGGCTAACTTGCTGCCTTTGTCAAAATCCAAGTGTAGCTTTTATGCTACAATTATTTCGTGATCGAACTCGTCCTGTACGAGCAAGGCGACGGACGTTGTCCGTTCAACGAATGGCTTGTCAACCTACGCGACAAGAAGGCGCAGGCCCGAGTTGTTAAGCGACTGCACAATGTTGAAGCGGGCAATCTCGGCGACTGCGCCTCAGTAGGCGATGGCGTTATGGAGTTGAGGGTGCATATCGGGGCAGGATATAGGGTCTACTGCGGGCGATCTGGGACAAGTTAGGTCATTCTTCTCTGCGGAGGAGACAAGTCCAGTCAATCCAAAGACATTCAACGGGCCAAAGAGTTCTGGGCCGACTGGAAAAGAGACAGAAATGAAAAATTATAGGGCGGGCATTTCCTTTCACGCATGGGAGATTGAGACGCTTCGCGAGGATCGGGAGCTTGCAGTCGAATTGCTAATTGCGGCCATGGAATCTCTCGATGACCCCGCAGAGCGCGCCGGAGGGCTAATTGCATTGCGCGCCGTCGCCGAGGCTTACGGCGGTCTGGGCGCGGTGGCTGCTCAGGCGGGCATCAGCCGCGAGTCTCTCTACCGCGCACTCTCGCCCAAAGGCAATCCGACGCTCAAAACGCTGATTGCTGTGCTGAAGACTGTCGGCCTGCGGCTCTCCGTCACGCCCGCGCCACAGGTGCGCAAGCGGCAAGCGAAAACTCGCGCCGATTCTGTCGCAGCTTGAACCGGTTCCATGATTGCGCTGCCGGGAAACTGCAGCCGTCAGAAACGTTTCTCCATCCGTAGCAAAATTCGCGCCCGGTTTGCAGAAAATGACTGTCCTCCGGCGCAGAATCTAACAGTGAACAATGAAGGCAGGAGCGGGCCTTTACTGACCACTGACCACTGTTCACCCCCTACCCCCTATTTCCTGTGAGACTGTGAAACTGTGAACTCCATAGCGCCTCCAAGTGCGTCGAAGACCCGAGGCTCGGGCCCTCCGGCTTTCCTTACCCTGCCCTTTTGTGGCACACTTGCATCCATGGGAAGCAAAGACAAAGGTAGAAAAGAAGTCAAGAAGGCGCCCAAGCCAAAGCCTAAACCGGAACCCGCGCAGAGACGCGAAGGATTCACGCCGGCCCCGCCGAAGTAGGACTGAACCGCACGCCTCATCGAGCGCCGCGCGCAGACAAGGGAGTGTCTTCCTTGCCGAGGGAGTTGTTTGCGCCATCGACCCGTTTCGCACAATCTCTCCGCCGTAACCTTCCCTGAGCAGCACAAGCGGACCCCCATCACAGCAATCTCCTCTCGATTGGGTTAGCTTGAAGACAGATTTTTCACCGGGGGTGTACCCGTGCGTTGGAAATCTGCCGCAATCCTGCTTGCCGCAACTCTGCTCTTAGCCGCTGCCGCAGCGCAGAAACCTTCAATCCCCTCCCCGACCCCCGTTGGCGCCGCGCTGCCTGCCGTGCAACCTCTTGGCCGCCCCGCCGTCGGTATCGCGCTCGAAGGCGGCGGCGCTCTCGGCCTCGCGCATATCGGCGTCCTCCAATGGCTTGAAGAGCATCACATCCCCGTCGACCGCATCTCCGGCACCAGCATGGGCTCGCTGGTCGGCGCACTCTACGCCACCGGCGCCACACCCGACGCGATGCGCGCACTGGCTGTCAGCGATGCCTTCACTCGCGTCTTCACCTTGCAAACTCCTTATGCCGACTCGAACTTTCGCCGGCGTCAGGATCGCCGCCAGCTTCCGGATGCGTTTACCATCGGTCTCCGCCATCGGCTGACCCTGCGCAATGCCCTGCTCACCGACCGCGGCGTGAACGAGTTCCTCACTGTCAACCTGCCCAACTACAACAGCGATGAACTGGACTACAACCAGCTTCCCATTCCTTTTCGCTGCGTGGCCACTGACCTGAACACCCTCGCGACGGTCACCTTCGCCTCAGGACCGCTGCCCCAGGCCGTCCGCGCCTCCATCTCCATTCCCGGCGTCTTCCCTCCGGTTCAGGATCGCAACGGCCACTATCTGGTCGATGGCGGCATCCTCGACAACCTGCCCACTGACGTTCTCAAACACGACCTGCACGCCGGCGTCATCATCGCCATTCGACTTGAGGATGCACCCCTGACCAGCGCCGACACCATGTCCATTGTCGGCGTGCTCGACCGCGCGTTTGATGCCGGCATCCAACGCAACGCCGCGCAGGCCGAGCAGCTGGCCGACCTGGTAGTCCATGTGCCGGTCGCCAGTTTCTCCGCCAGCGACTATGCCCATGCAGCGCCGCTCATCGACGCCGGCTATAAGGCCGCCGAGCAGAACCGCGCCGCTCTCTTGCGTTACGCTCTCAACGCCGACGGCTGGAAAGCCTACGTGACAGCGCGCGAGAGCCGCCGCCGCCCGCAGCCCGGCGTGCTGCTCGAGGTTCGCGTGGAAGGCCCAGAGCCGAAACCGGATCCGGGTGCCGTCCGCCAAGTTCTCCGCGACCTCAAGCCCATCGAAGGCCAACCCATCGCACCCGCCACCACCCTCAACGCCCTCAAACCCGTCCAATCCAACGGCGAAATCTCCGCCAACTGGGAGACTTTTGCGCACGCGCCGTCAGCCTCAGGCCCGCCAGCAACAGGTGCGCCTGACACCGGCCTCCTGGTTCGCTTCAGCAGCGACCGCATCGGCCCGCCCTATCTGCTCGTCAGCCCGGAGCTGGCCGCTGCTTCCTCGAACATTACCCGTGGCGAAGTAACCCTCCGCCTGGTCGATCAGAATCTTGGCGGTTTCGGCTCCGAGTTGCGCGCCAACGCGCGCATCGGCTACATGACCGATCTCTCCGCCGAGTACTACCGTCTGCTCACGCCCGGCGGCTATTTCCTTGAGCCGCACACCGGCATTGTGCGCGAGCCAGTCTACATCTGGGTCAACCAGAAACGCGTCGCAGAACGTTTCCAGCAAAACCTTGACGTGGGCCTTGAAGCCGGACGCACCTTCTCCAATCAACTGCAAATTTCTGCCGATTGGCGCGCCGAGGATACGCGCTGGAGTCTCACCACTGGCTCAGGCGGCGGGCCGTATCTCTCTGGAACGGCCCAGACCGGCCTGCTGCGCGTCAGCATCGATGAGGCGTCATCCGGCGAGGTTTCGCCCAACGGCTTCCGTCTGGCAGCCTCGGCTGGCGCGTTCTACCACGCCGTGCAAAGCGCCAATGCTCCGCTGGTCAAGCTCACTTTCAGCACAACCCGCTCGTCGAGTCAGGCCAACATCTTCGGCATCAGCGGGGAAGTGAACTCCTACCTGCGCGCCAACGTCACTCAGCCCTACCGCTTCACCCTCGGTGGTCCAATGCGCCTCTCCGCATCCTCGTTTGATGAGTACCGCGGCACCGATACCTACCTGGCCCGCGCCGGCTATATGCACCGCCTGGCAGCGCTGCCCACCGGCCTGGGACAAGGTCTCTACGGCACCTTGGCTTACGAGGGCGGCGAAATCTGGTCGCCGGAATCCAAGGCGATTCTCCGCCAGGACGGTCTTGCCGGCCTGGTGGCCAACACACCGCTCGGCCTGTTCACCTTCGGCATATCGGCAGGTGACGCCGGCCACCGCAAGGTCTTCGTCACTCTGGGCCGCTGGTTCTGATAGTTCAGAGACTCCATTCCATTGAAGTCACTTGACTGCTGGATAGTGACGCGCTACGCTATACACATGTTCAAGAGCTTCCGGCACGAAGGCATTGAAAGATTCTTCGCCACCGGAAGTAAAGCAGGAATTCAGCCTTCCCACGCTGTCAAACTGTCTGTTCAACTCTTTCAGTTGAATCGAGCCAGGACGGCAAGAGACATGGATGCTCCGGGATGGGGATTGTACCCTTTGCGTGGCGATCTCAAACACCACTGGTCCGTGAAGGTGAACGGCAATTGGCGCTTGACATTTACATTTGAGGGCGAGAACGCGATTCTCGTTGACTATCAGGATTACCACTAGGAGAAACGGTATGCGCATGCACAATCCGCCACACCCCGGCAAAGTGCTTCGGGAATTTCTGGGCGACACAAACGTAACTGCTGCCGCAAAGCATTTGCGGGTTTCTCGCGCAACCCTTTCCCGCATTCTCAACGGCAAGGCTGGTATCTCGGCCGATATGTCGCTGCGTCTCTCCGCAGCGTTCGGCACTCATGCGGAAATCTGGTACGAGCTGCAAACCGACTACGATCTTTGGCAAGCATCCCGAAAAAAGCAGCCGAGGATTGAGCCGTTCAGCCGCGCTGCATAGGACTCAGCATTTCACACGCACAGAGGCCCTCCCACTCGGGAGGGCCTCTGTGCGTGTATCTCTTAACTGTCGCGGCTTACGCCACCACTTCAATGCCCATCGAGCGAGCGGTGCCCTTGATGCTCTTGATGGCCGTCTCCACCGAGGCGGCGTTCAGGTCGGGCATCTTCTGCGTAGCGATCTCGCGCACCTGCTTTTCGGTCACCTTGCCGATCTTTTCCTTGTTCGGCGTGCCCGATCCCTTGGCGATTCCAGCCGCCTTCATCAGCAAAACCGCAGCCGGCGGCGTCTTGGTGACAAAGATGAAGCTGCGGTCGGCAAAGACCGAGATGACGACTGGAATTACCAGCCCTTCCAGCTCCTTGTTCTGCGTGCGCGCGTTGAACTGCTTGCAGAACTCCATGATGTTGACCTGCGCCTGGCCCAGTGCGGGGCCAACCGGCGGCGCCGGCGTAGCCTTGGCGGCAACGATCTGCAGCTTGACGTAACCCGTAATTTTCTTCGGAGGTGCCATGTATGTTCCTTCGGAACCAGCTTCGAGCTTCTAGCTTCTAGCTATCAGCTGGTATGTCACTGTTCGAATTTTGGTAACGAAGCCTTCGCGTTCGCCTACAACCGAGGGCTGCTAGTTCACCCGGACGGCTAGAAGCTGGAAGCTAGTAGCTGGAAGCTGCGTTACTCAATCTTTTCCACTTTGCCGAATTCCAGCTCGACCGGGGTGGAGCGTCCGAAGATGGTCACCATGACCTTCAGCGTCTCGCGATCTTCGTTGATTTCATCCACCACGCCGTTGAAGTTGGCAAACGGCCCGTCAGTAATGCGGACCTGCTCGTTCTTTTCAAACTTGATTTTGAGCCGCGGCTTGTCCTTGGCGGTCTCGGAGCGGAAGAGAATTCCACTCACTTCTTCCTCGCTCAGCGCCACCGGCTTGTCGCCCGTGCCCAGAAAGCCCGTCACCTTGGGCGTATCCTTCAACACGTGCCACAATTCGTTGTCCAGTTCCATCTCGACAAGAACATAACCCGGCAGGAAAACCCGCTCCACCGTGCGCTTCTTGCCGTTGACAATCTCCGTCACCGGCTCGGTGGGAATCATCACCCGGCCCACTCTTTCGCCCAGCCCGAAGGCCTGTATCCGGCTTTGGATGGACTCGCGCACCTTGCGCTCAAAGCCCGAGTAGGCGTGCAGAATGTACCACCGGAAGCGCTCGTTGCGCACCGGCGCAATCTGCTCGGCAACTTGTTCAGTCAGCCCAGTCTGTCCGGCTTCTTCCGCCAGTCCGGCTTGGTCGACTTGCTCGGTTTGTCCCAATTCTTCTTCTGCCATCCTCTGCTCTCGTTTCGCTCTCGCAGTTACGGCTAAAACCCGCCCAGACGGCCCAACAACGCATGCAGGCCGAACTGGAAGATTGTGTCCACCACGAAAAAGAACGCGCCAAAGATGCCCACCGCGATGAGCACCACAACGGTCGTGGCTTGCACTTCCTTGCGCGACGGCGCAACCACCTTGCGCATCTCCGCGCGTACATCGCTCAAGAAGCGCGTGAATTCATTCCACTGCCCAACCACGCTGCCAATAATCTTGGACACGGGATTTGTCTCCTGCCGCTTCGCAGGCGGCTGCCGTACTTCACCGTTCACGATTGCTGCCTTCATTGCCATGCTTCCAGTTCCTTCGCGCCGAGCATACTGCCGGGCGCATCCCAACTTAATCTGGCAGGGGCGGAGGGATTCGAACCCCCAAGTTCGGTTTTGGAGACCGACAGTTTAGCCGTTGAGCTTACGCCCCTAAAAACAAGGGTCAGAGGTCAGGGGTCAGGGGTCAGTTAAAAGCGCCGCGATTTGCATCTTACTTACCAAGCGCAATTCTTGATCCCTGTTCCCTGATTCCTGTTCCCTGCTTTACTTCGTTTCCTTGTGCGGCTGGTGCTTGCGGCAGCGGTTACAGAACTTCTTGAACTCCAGACGGCCAGTGGTCGTCTTCTTGTTCTTCGTAGTCGAGTAGTTCCGCTCCTTACACTCAGTGCACTGCAATGTGACAATTTCCCGCATTCCAAAAATCCTTCCCGTCGCCAGAGATCAGATGTTCTGTTCTCTGTTCCCTGTTACTTCACAATCTCCGAGATAGTGCCCGCGCCCACTGTGCGGCCACCTTCGCGGATCGCAAACCGCAGGCCCTTTTCCAGCGCCACCGGCGTGATCAACTCCACCTCGAGCTCCAC
>Ga0224555_1000308_pt1 | contig 74497 bp, 57 predicted proteins | sample 714S23034metaG_FD_180687 | JGI IMG/M metagenome (GOLD analysis project Ga0224555, IMG submission 180687) | Peat soil microbial communities from Stordalen Mire, Sweden - 717 S2 30-34 | ecosystem: Environmental > Terrestrial > Soil > Wetlands > Peat | place: Sweden: Norrbotten County, Stordalen... | reverse complement strand
CGAGCGTTGCGCCAACCGGTCAGCAGTTGGCCACGGCTACGCAAAAACACTTGCCGCAAAGGAACTGTCCAATACTCGGTAGGCGTCATCTATGCCTGAATTCCTATACGGCATTGAGCTTAGGGCGGTGAACTCCGCATTGTAATCCGCCAATTGGGAACTCGAAATCGTGCCGTCCTGCGCTTCAACGGCCAGAGAGGCCATCTGATCGAGCGCTGAGCCGACCTGCTGCAAATAGCCATCCTGGGTTTGCGAGAAGGAAATGGCGTTGCCCACGTTGCCGTTGGCCGCATTGGTCTGGCCAATCGCCGCATTGAGGCTGATGGATTCCGCCAAAGCGGCTGGATTATCAGAAGCATTAACCAACTGTGAACCCGTCGAGAGGCGCGCCAGCGAAGCGTTCAGCGCGTCGCTGGACTGATTCAGGTCATGGGCTGCGTCGAGCGCCGCGATATTCGTACTGATCACCATAAGACTCGTTCCGTGAATCTGCCTCCCTGGGCATCACTAATGACAGCGTCCATGCTGCCGTTCGGGCCATTCATTGGCGCTAAAATCTTGTGGGCGGAGTTGCGTTTCCCAAGTCATCCTCATCTCAGTTTTGCAGTCCTTGAGAGAGTTCGAACTCCTTCCCACAGATATGTATCGCCACGTAGCGACCGTCACTTTAACTAATTCTCATTCCTCCTCAGCCGCCATCGGACAGCCCACACAATTGCAATTGCATTATTTTAGTGACAAACCCCGCCGATTCGGTATCATTCTCCCTAATCGAACCTGGAATTTGCGACAATGAGCCTACTGGTGGTCAACCCCGGCACGGCGCAAGCTTGGGAAATTAATCTCAAGCCCGGCGCCAATTTGCTGGGTCGCGGCGACTCCAACGATTTCAAAATCAACGACCCGAGCGTGTCCGGCTCCCATTGCCAGATTTCAGTCACCGATAATCAGGCCGTCCTGCGGGATTCCGGTTCCACCAACGGCACGTTTGTCGCCGGATCGCCAATCCGCGAGCAACAACTCCAGAACGGCCAGGCAGTGCGGCTCGGCAACGTGGAAATGGTGTTCTACTCGGACACAACTGCCTCCGCCCCGCCCCCGAACAACGCCTCGCGCCCCACCGTAAAAGTGTCCGACATCCTCCGCTCTCCCCCGGTGCCAAGACGCGTCCAAGCCCGGCCCGTCACGTCAGCCATGCCAGCTCCACCCCCTTCCGCCGCCGCGGAAGGCGCGACTGAGATCCTGGCCGGGCCGCGCTATTGCAAATATCATCCGGCCTCTCCTGCCCGTCATGTGTGTCCGAAATGCAAACGCGCGTTTTGCGACCTCTGCATCAACCTCACCCAAGTTGCCAACCGCCCCTCCAGGCAATGCCGCTCGTGCGGGGTGGAAGTTGTGCCGTTCCAATTTCGCCTGCCGCCGGCGAAGAGCTTTTACAGCATCCTGCCTGGAGCGTTCAGCTATCCGTTCAAGGGCGCGGGCATCGTCATTCTGATTTGCGCCACCATTGCCTTCGCCGCGCTCAACTTCATCAGCGTGGGATTCTTCGCGCTGATCATTAAATTCGTGTTCTACGGCTTCCTCTTTCTCTTCATGCAGAACATCATCCTCAGCACAACATCCGATGAAAAGCAGACCCTGGATTTTCCCGACCCCGGCAGCCTCTTCGGCGGCGCGGTGCAACTGTCCGGCACCGTCCTGGCGTCGTTCTGGCTCACCCTTGCGCTTGAAATTGCCAAGTACAACGACATGGCGGTGCCCCCGGAGGCCATCGTGGCCAGCATCATTCTGGGTGGAATTTATTTTCCCATGGCCCTGCTGGCCGTGGCCATGAAAGACACCGTCCTGGCCGCCAACCCACTCATCGTGATCCCCGCCATCGTGAAAGCTCCCAAGAAATATTCGGTCACGGTCCTTCTTGTCCTGCTCGTCTTCGGCATCCGCCGGTTCGGCGCCTTGGCATCGGGCGTTGCCACCACCGTTTCGCTCCGAACTCACAACGTGCATACGTTCATGGTGGCCGCCGCCGTTCAAATGGTGCTGGCCTTCCTCAGTGTCTATCTCCTGACCGTTACCATGCGCATTCTCGGACTCTTCTACAATTCCAGCAAACAACAGCTCGGCTGGTACAATTCCTGACCGCCCGCCTCACGGCCCGGCTGCCGCAAGGTTCCAGGTCATCGGCTGCAATTCCAGAAAACCTGTTTTGCGGGCCAGCTTCTTCCATTTCCCTTCCAACCGCGCAATGCGCTCTTCGGTCGCCGGATGGCTTTGAAACGCCTGCGGCACGACCTTGTGCAGCCCCGGATTTCCTTCCGACGCCTCCAGCTTCTGCAACGACCGGATCATGCCGCGCGGATCAATATTCGCCGCCACCAGATAACTCCAGCCCGTCACATCCGCCTCGGTTTCGTACTCCTGCGAGAATCCCTCGAATATCATCAGCCCCGCCCCCGCCCCCAGCATGTTCCCCGCCCCGTTGCCGCCGTGCAGGAACACCCCGAATATCACCATCGGCCCGGCCGCGGCCACTATGCGCCTGATGGCATGCCGCTTGGTGAAATGGCCCAACTCATGCGCCAGCACCCCCAAAAGCTCCTCCGGTTGATCAGCCAGCTTCAGCAATCCAGTATTGACAACGACATTCCCGCCCGGCAACGCAAACGCGTTCGGCATCGGGTCAGTCACGATGTGGAACTTCACATTGCGCCGGTCCGCGGGCAGCACCTGGATCAATGGCGCCGCCAAAGCCGTCAATTGCGCAACGCTGTTCGAATCCTCCACGAGGCGGCCGCTGCGCCGCAAATGCTCCATCTCCCCCTCCCCGATTCGTTCCTCCCATGTCATCGGAACCCGCGCCACAATCGCCCCCACCATCGCGCTCACCGCCAGCGAACCGAGCCACGTCGCCACCACGCAAATCACGGCGAAATAGAGCGTCAGCCGAAGCGCCCGGCCCACCTCCCGCTGTCCCAACACGACCGCCACCTCTCGATGCGATTTGATTGCCGGATGCCTCAGAATGGATTGATCCAGGGTAAAGATGCTTGCTCCCGGCTTTGCCGCATCGCTGAAGAAGATTCCCCGCCCATCCTCCTCAAACTCCACTTGCAGCTTCTCCAGTGGAATCTCGATGGAAACCGACTCCGATTGAAACAGCATCCGTCTGGCCCCAATCAAAATCGTCCCCCCGACCGGCTCGTTTCCGAAATCCGGATGCAACAAGCTACCCTCGAAATTATGGAGAGGCTGGCTCAAGCCGCCGCAAATCCTGCCATCCCCGCCCGACAACCGCCACCAAAAACGAGCGCGATCCAGTTCAAGCGGCGTATGACAAAACTCTCCGCAGCCACGGTGCCGCTTTCATTAACACCCCGCTTCAGCGGGTCTGGAGTTTGGCCCGGATTGTTCCATTTGACACTCAGGACAGGGCGGATTCCACAGGGTGATCGTAACCTTGCGCTGTGAGGCTGGCTTTCCCGGGGAAAGCAGTATAATGCCCCTGTTGCGTAACCGGCAAACAAGGCGAATGTAATCAAGACGATGTATGCGAAAAAATTCTTGAGCTGCGCATTGCTAATGGCGGGCACGTTGTTGGCCCGGGGCGACGACAACACGGTCAACTTGCCGGAGTTGATGCAGGACGCACAACAGTGGGCGCAGTCCAATCTCGACACCAATGTTCTCAACGCGCTGCCCAAGGTGGACGATCCGGCGGTGCGGCAATTTCTCCGCGAAATTCAAAAGCGCTTTCAAGGGGAGTATGTGGTCGATTTGGCGGCGCTCAGGCAACCCGCGCACATTTTGCTGCCCTTGCTGGATAGCCGCGAAGAAACCCGGCCTTACGCCGTCTGGCTTGCGGCGCAAATGGATTATCTCGATGTTGCCGATGAAATCAGCATCACCATTCCGGCGCCCAAAGTTGAAACCAACCAGCCACCGCCACCGCCTGTAAATCCGTCGCCGCAAGTGGAACGCGAGATTTGGGTCAGAAAAGTCTCCAGCCATCCGTGGTCCGCCGCCGCCAAGGAGTATGTGCCGCAATTGAAGCCGATTTTTGCCGCTCAAAAAGTCCCGCCGGAACTGGTCTGGGTGGCGGAAGTGGAATCGTCCTTTGACCGCCGAGCAGAGAGTCCGGCGGGAGCGGCGGGACTGTTTCAATTGATGCCCGACACCGCCAAACGATTCGGGCTTTCCTTATGGCCGCGCGATCAACGATTTCAAACCGAAGCCAGCGCAACGGCCTCGGCCCGCTACCTGAAGTATCTTTTTGATCGTTTTCAGGACTGGCGCCTGGCATTGGCCGCTTACGATGCTGGAGAAGGCACCGTGCGGAAGCGGTTGGACCGCTACAAAACGCGAAGTTACGACGACATTGCCAGACATCTGCCCGCTGAAACGCAGATGTATGTGCCGCGGGTCGAAGCCGTCGTCCTGCAGCGGGAAGGCACGAAGCTGGAAGAGCTTTCTGTGCCGCAGTGAAAAGAGGCATTCAGCCCACTTTCCCGGGATTCGTGGCGGCAAGGTGTTCACCCCATGGGTTGACAAGTTGATGAGTTTAAGGAATCCTTAAAAGATGAAAGATTTGGATTCGATGACTGTTTCCAAAGTGGGCCAGAGCACGCTGCCCAAATGGTGGCGGTATGCTTCGGGCTTGTTGGATGGCGGTGTGGTTGAGGTCCGTCCCATGCGCGATGGCAAGAACAGCCTTATACTGACACCCAAACCGGCCAAACGGCGCGGTGCTGTTGGCTTGCTCACACAATTCGCCCGCTGTCCACGGCCCATCCGCCCGCCGACCCGCCATAAGTTGCCTTTCAAATGAGCTTTCTGGTGGACACGGATCTGCTGTCGCTCCTCGAACGGAAGCAAGTGCCGTTCAAACTTGAGAACTGGGTGCGGGAGAATGAGACGGAAATCTTTTTGAGCGTGGTTTCCTTTGCCCAGTTGCAGTTTGGACTTGATCGAGCGCCCTCCACGCATCGCGCCAGTCTTGCCGGCTGGCTGGCTGAGACCAGACGCAGGTTTGTTCCAGCCACGGAAGAGTTGACCGAGCCGGTGTTGGTGCGGTGGAAAGAATTACTCGCCGATCTCAAAACCAAGAATCGTACAATGACGTGCGAGGATTCATTGGTTGCGGCCACGGCCCTTTTTCATGGGCATGTGCTCGCCACGCACAACCGACGACATTTCGAGCCGGCAGGACTGGAGATTATCGACCCATTGGCTTGATGAGAGGCCGCCGCTGAACCTGTGAAAACGATGTCATTTCACGCCGGGCTGTTGATGCTTCTGCTGCTCCTCCCGGCAATGGCCGCAGACAATTCCGGCAACGACACTGATGGATCGAAAGCGTTCGTTCGAAACAGGAACATCGGGAGGGGAATGAATTTTGGCAACGCCCTGGAGGCTCCGAAAGAAGGGGAATGGGGGCTGACAATTCAGGAATCATACATCAAAGCCGTGGCCGATGCGGGGTTTGATTCTGTCAGGCTCCCAATTTGCTGGCCGGCCCATGTCAGCGGAACATCTTCCGGCCTGATTGACGCCAAGTTTTTGCGGCGCGTGGACACAATAGTGGGTTGGTGTCTGAAGAGGAAGCTGGCTGTCATCATTACCATTCATCACTTCAACGCGCTGTATGAGAAACCGGAGGATGAAACGTTGCGGAAGCTGTTTTTCTTCATCTGGAGGCAATTGACCGCGCATTACATCGGTTACAGCCACGAGAAACTGTTCTTCGAGGTCTTGAACGAGCCACATGACAATCTCACATCCGACAAGTGGAATGATTTGATTCCTGAAATCCTCGCGGTGGTCAGGGCCGGGGACAAAGACAGAACCCTGATTATTGACGCGGCTGATTACGCATTCCACGGGTCAATTGAAAAGCTGGCCATTCCGGATGGGGAACGGAATGTGATCGTCAGCGTGAGGTGCTATTTGCCCTACCCGTTCACCCATCAGGGAGCGCACTGGGTGGCGGGATCCGACAAATGGCTCGGAAAGAAATGGTCAGGCAGTGCGGAGGAATTGGCTGTTGTTAACACCGATCTCAAGCTCGTCAAAGACTGGTCGGCGAGAAACAAGCGGCCGGTCACATTTGGCGAGTTTGGCTCCATTGCCAAGGCCGACAATCAAAGCCGGGTGACGTGGACGAAGGGCGTGCGGAAAAGGTTCGAGGCAAATGGCTTTAGCTGGTGCTACTTCGACTTCGGGGTGATTTTCAAGGCGTATGATGTTGAGAAACGAGACTGGCTGCCGGGGTTCAAGGATGCGCTGGCCGGCAATTGAAAAGCTGGGCGGACCAGCAGCAACAACAAACGTCACTGTATTTGCGCCCAAGACCGGTTAGTGTCCGCCCGCATTTTTCACCACATGCAACCCTTCGGACTTGCTCAATTTGGGCCAGCTATAGGCGTAGAAGGCCACGAAGGCGAAACAGAAGAGCGGGACGATGAATCCGCGCGACATGTCGTATTTATCCGCGACAGCGCCCATCAACTTGGGCAGGATCGCGCCCCCCATAATGGCCATGACAATGAAGCTGGAGGCTTTTTTGGCCCGCGCGCCCAGACCGAAAATGCCAAGGGCGAAAATGGTCGGGAACATGATGGACATGAAGAAGTAGCTGAGAAATACGCAAGCCACGGAAAGCCAGCCGAGCTTTAGGAAGATCAGCAGACAGGCCAGGCAATTCATAACTCCGTAAAGGCCAAGAACCTTGTGGGCGGAAAACTTTTTCAGCAGGCCGGCGCCTGTGAACCGCCCAATCAGGAAACACAAGAAACCCAGGGAAGCAAGGTTGGCCGCTCCCTTGTCGGTCAACGACAGACCACCGCTTTTAGCCGTTTCAAACCAACCGCTCATCAAGCCCGAATTCCAGGACGCCGGTATGGGCGGAACTTCCGACGTCATATAATTAATGAAGAAGCTGAAAATGCCCGCCTGGGCCGCGACGTAGAAGAATTGGGCCGCCACCGCCATCGCGAAGTGCGGATGAGTCCAGATGGAGTGCGACGCGCTGGGACTGGCATCGTCCAGCTGATAGTCATCCTCGGTTTTGATGTCAGGGATGTAAGCAAAGTAAAACACCACCGCGAGCGCCATAACCACGACGGCGGCGATCACGTAGGGAATGTAAAGCGTTTCGTTGCCGGTGGAGCGTCCGCTGGCGTCCTTTGAATAAAAGAAGATGCCGCCAATGATGGGGCCGAAAATCCAGCCGGCGCCGTTGCAGGATTGGGCCAGGTTGATGCGGGTGGCGGCGTATTGTGTCGGCCCCAGTACCGTCGTGTAAGGGTTGGCCACGGTTTCCAGGAAGGTCAACCCGGCGGCAATGGCGCAAACGCCGGCGAGGTATCCGACGAACGCCGTTGTCGGGGAGAGGATACCGACGCGAGCCAGCGAATTGAAGTGCGTCGCCGGAAGAAACCAGAACCCGCCCACAGCCACCATGAGCAAACCCGCGATGATTCCCCATTTGTAGCCGAACCGGCTTGCGAGCATGCCCGCGGGCAGCGACATCAGAAAATAACCCAGGTAGTGTGCGAATTGCACCCAGGCGGATTGTGATTTGCTCAAGCCCAATTCCGTCTGGAAATGCTTGTCCATCACGTCAATCATACCGTTGCACACTCCCCACAGGAAAAAGAGGGAACTGACCAGGATGAAAGTGAAGATCAGGTTCCTGCCGTCCGGCATTGTGAAAAGGCGTGTCCTGGAGAGGCGGGACTCCCCTGCGCCATTGCGGTCTGACGCGGCTCCGCTTGGGTTTACGTTCGGCATAAATGGGTAATATTATCTATACTTTGCGATACAACGGGCCGAAATTCGCGCAGGCGCGGAAGTCCGCGCCTTCCAGATCGGTGGTGCCGAACGGCGCCCACGCGCCTGGCCGGAAGATTTCCTCCTCAGCCACGTTATGCATGTAAACCGGGATGCGCAGCATCGCGGCCAGCGTGATGAGTTCCGCGCCGATATGGCCGTAGCTGATGGCGCCATGATTTGCGCCCCAGGCGTTCATCACGGAATAGACGTCGCGGAAGACTCCCCTGCCCGTCAGGTTTGGGGCGAACCAGTGGGTGGGCCAGGTGGGATCTGTGCGCGCCTCGAGCACTGAATAAATCTCCTTTGGCAAATCGACGAACTGGCCTTCCGCGATTTGCAGGACCGGGCCAAGCCCCTTGACGAGATTGAAGCGGAACATGGTGGCCGGCATGTTGGCGCGCGTGCCGAAGGCGCTGGAAAAACCGCCGCCGCGAAAATATTCATAGATCGCGGGCGGCCAGGAGGTCGCCTCCAGACAGGCCTGCGCTTCCTGCGGGGTAATTTCCCAAAATGGCTTCATCACCGCCTGGCCGTCGCGCATCTGCCTGCCGCAGCCATCCAGGGCCGCGGCGCCGGAGTTGATCAGGTGCAGCAACCCGTTTGCCGCCGCGCCGGTTAAATTCCTGCCGGTCACGCGCCGGACGGCGTTCGGACTCCAATAGGTGCGCACGTCGGCAAAAATCTGGGCGGTGCCGGTCAAGAGGTGACCGAGCAACATGCCAAGGCCGTTGAGGGAATCATTCTCCGTTGCCACAAGGAACGGTTCGCGGATTCCGTTCCAGTCGAACGAGGAATTCAGGATTGCCTCCAGAAAATCGCCGTTGGGGAAGTGATCGGTCCATTGCCTTTGGCCCTGGAAGCCGGAAAGGATGGCGTTGTGGCCAAGCGCCTCCTCGCCGAAGCCGAGCCTGGCGAGACGCGGGTTGCCGATCATGAGGTCGCGAACAATCATGGCGCATTTGACGACAAACTCCCATTCCCAGTCCTTGCGCTTGCGGGTGTGGGGAGTCTTGTTGCGGTCCCCGCCCTCGATGCAATTCTTTTTGGTCCATGCCAGGGCGCGCTTGAACTCCTCCGGGTCATAAATATTCTCCTCGACGCGGCGCACTAATTCGCTCATGTCGGCGCATTCGACGCGCATGCCCAGCCAGTCTTCAAAGAAATCCTGATTCACAATGGAGCCGGCAATGCCCATGGAGACAGCGCCAATAGAGAGATAGGACTTGCCGCGCATGGTCGCGACAGCAAGACCGGCTTTGACGAAGCTGAGAATCCTGGCGGACACGTCCCCGGAAATCACCGTGTTCCCAATGTCCCGCACGTCGCGTCCGTAAATGGTGAAAGCAGGCAGGCCCTTTTGGGTGTGCGCGGCGCTGACTGCCGCGAGATAAACTGCTCCCGGCCGTTCCGTGCCGTTAACCCCCCAAATGGCCTTCGGGATGCCGGCGTCCATGTCCATTGTCTCCGAACCGTAACACCAGCAGGGCGAGACGGTCAGTGAAAGGCCCACGCCTTCGCGGCGGAATTTCTCGGCGGCCATCGCGGCCTCCGCCACGCCGCCAATACAGCGGTCGGCAATCACACATTTGACGGGCAGGCCGTTGGAATGGCGCACGGAGGATTCGATGAGTCCGGCAACGCCTTTGGCCATGTTCATCGTGGTTTTCTCCAGGGACTCGCGAACGCCTCCCAGACGGCCATCGATGGCAGGGCGGATGCCGACCGCGGGCATGGCGCCGACCAGGCGGTTGCGGGGGGCGCTGGTTTTCAGGCTTGGGATTGTTGACAGGCTCTTCATAAATGGATCAAGGACTTCTAGGATGTTTGAAGCGGGCTAAAAAACAACCAATAAAAATCAGTCCTCGGCGAAGAGATAATCCAGGTCCGTCCGGGACAAGTTTCTGGCGAAGCCCTGCTCGCCCAGCACGTCGGCAATGGTCTGCGCCTTGGTTTGCTGCAATTCCCATATCTTCTCTTCCACCGTGCCGGGGGCGATCAAGCGGTAGGCGTTGACGGTGGCGGTCTGGCCGATGCGGTGGGAACGGTCGATGGCTTGGGCTTCCACCGCCGGGTTCCACCAGGGATCATACAGGATGACGTAACTGGCGGTGGTCAGGTTCAAGCCCGTGCCGGCGGCGCGGAGGCTGAGAAGAAAAACCGAGCCATTGGGATCATTTTGAAAGGCTTGGGTGACTTCCTGGCGGTCCTTGGTCTCGCCGGTGAGCATGTGGGTGGGCATCTGGCGGGCGGCGCATTCTTTTTCGAGGATTTTCAGCATTTGAACGAATTGGCTGAAGAGCAGGACCTTCTGGCCCTCCGCCATGAGCGGTTCGAGCAATTCAAAAAGGGTCTCTGTCTTGCCGGAGGCAGTATCGTTGCCCACCAACCGCGGATGACAGCAAATCTGGCGCAACCGGGTCAGGGCCGCCAGGACGTGGATGGTGCTTCTCTTCATGCCGCGTTCGGCCACGACGTTCATGACCTGCTCACGGCTGCGGCGCAATTCGGCCAGGTAAAGCTTGCGCTGCTCCTCGCCCAGTTCGCAATCGCGCCGTTGCTCAATGCGCTCGGGCAAATCCTTGGCCACTTCGCGTTTCATGCGGCGCAAGAGCAGAGGGCGCAATTTGGCGGAGAGGCGTCGCCGCGCGATTCGCTGTTCGTCGGCGGCGTTTTCGCCGTGCGGCTCGTATTTCTCGCGGAACTTCATTTCGCTGCCCAGATAGCCCGGTTGGACGAAATCAACGATACTCCACAGATCCAGCAGCCGGTTCTCCAAAGGCGTCCCGGTCAGCGCCAGATGGTAATCGGCCTGCAATTGTTTGACCGAGTGGGTCACTTGGGCGTCGGGGTTCTTGATGAATTGGGCTTCGTCCAAAATGACGACGCGGAAGGAGAATTTTTGCAGGGCTTCCAGATCGCGGCGCAAGAGGGCGTAATTGGTCACGATCAAATCATGTTCCGGAATGCAGCGGCGCAAATTGTGCCGGGCCGCGCCACTTTCCAGGATGAGCACGCTGAGGGAGGGAGTGAAACGGTTGGCCTCATGCTGCCAATTGTGCACAACCGAGGCGGGACAAATCACCAGGGCCGGCCGGTTGGGGCGGTTGTTGGCCTTGAGCCAGGCCAGCCAGACGAGGGTTTGCAGGGTCTTGCCCAAGCCCATGTCATCGGCCAGGATTCCACCGAGCTTGTGGCGGCTGAGATGGCAAAGGAAATCGAAGCCGGCGCTCTGATAGGGGCGCAGTTCGGCGTTGATTTTTCCGGGAAGAGGCATGCAGGGAATGCCGCTGAATTCAGCCAGGCTCTTTCGGAGGGCCTGGGCGGCCGGGGAATCGCCAAAACGTCGGAGGCCGTCTTCATCCAGATGAGCGGCCTGTTCCAATCCCAGCCGTTGCGGCACAGGGGCAAGTCCGTCCATGCCGAGATCGGCGAAGGCCTCGTGCGCAGCCTGAACCGCGGCGGTATCGAGTTCCAGCCAGCCGGCGTCCGGCAGTTTCACAAATCGCCCGGTGGCCGATTGCAGGCGCTGCAAGTCGGCAGCAGTGAGTTTGACTCCTTCGGCTTCCCATTCGGCGGAAACGGAAAACCAATCGATGCCGCTGCCTTTGACAGCGAGACGGGGCCGCAAAGGCCGGGAAGCGAGGAACAAGCGGTGAAAGGCCGGGTTGCCGAGGTATTCGGCTTCTTGCGGCCGTTCCGGCCAGGCCGCGGCCAGAATGCCAAGAAAATTATCATTGGCGTCGCCCACCCAAACGCCCGGTTCCGGGGTGAACCAATCCAGGCGCTTCAGCCATTGGATGGCATTGTCCAGGCGCAGATCGTCCAGAATCCTGGGCTTCCCATCGATCTCGACCCGAGGCGCGTCGCATTCCCACTCCGAACCGTTCCAATGCCAGGGGCGCTGCTCGGCTTCGCACCGTGCCAGGAGGCGCAGTCGCACGCTGTCATCCACCAATTCGAAAGTGAACCGCGGCAAGGCCCGATGCACGACGCAGAGTTGTTCCCAATCCATGCCGCGGCACGACTGGGTCTTGCGCAAATGAGTCAATAGCCGGTGGCTCAATTTGTTCACCGGGAGGGATTTCTGTTGCGCCCAGGAGTTGAGCAGATCTTCCGGCGGCGCGCTGCGCAACAGATAAAAGACGCGACCGACCAGGACCAAGGAAGGCCGGCCGGCGAAGAATTGGGCGCCGGCGAAGGGTTGCTTTTCGCCGCCGGGCAGGGCCAGTTGGTGAGTAAAATATACTTCGCCGTTGACGGTTTCCAGGCGCGGTTCCAGTTCGGCCGGATGCCCGTGGAAAGCGACGGTGTCCTGGGTCCCGGCGATTTGCAACCGGCCCTTGTCGCCCCAGCGCGCCAGCCATTGCAAAAGTTCCAATCCTGTCAAAACCAACGATTGCCGAAGCCCCCCGGGGTCGGCGCGGGTTTGGGCCAGCCATTCGATGAATTCCCAATCGGCAAATGAAAACAGTTCCTGCTCGTGCGCGGCGCGCGCCGTCAGATCAGCCAGCTCCGCCAGGGTCTTGGCCTTCTCGCCGGTGCGGAGGCGCGTGACGCAAAAGGCTACCGACAAACTGTGCAACGCGGAACCTTCGCTCACCGGCTTTGGTTCGCACACCACACGCAGGGTGGCCCGCGGCGTGTCCAGATGGGCCGGGGCGGAGGGGAAGAGCCAGTGTTCAAGCTGGCGGACGAGGCGCTGTTCCCTTTCGCGGTGCTCGATTTCGGCAAAACGCCGCAAATTGGCGTGAGGCTGCAATTCGGCGGGCACGGGGCGGTTGGCCCGAAGAAAAAGAATGGCCGTTTCCTCCAACCGCTTCTTTCCTTGTGAGGAAATGACCTTGCTCCACCAATCCTGGCTGCTGAAATCTTTGCGCGAGAGGGAGAGCTTTTCGAAATAATCCTCCAGCAGCAGCCAGGCCCGCTGCGGGTCGCCGCAATCGGCAAAAATGTTAAGAATTTCCGTCCGTTCCGCCACGGCGGCCTTTGAGTCGGCCAGTTCCCGGCGCAAATCGGCTTGCGGGCCATAAGCTTTGGCCAACACGTTCTGATGGGCATCGTATCTCGTCGTGTTGCCCGAACCCGCTGCGGCGCCGCTACTTCGCGTTTTTTTAGCCATGCACGTTAGCCCAATATAGCCGTTCATCACGCCACAGTCCCGCCTCGTTGTCAATCGAAATAATAGTTTTCCTTGGGGAACTTTTGGCCTAGTTTTGCGGTCTTATGCTGTCCTTGGAGAATTTGGCGGGGTTGCTGGAGGAAAATCGCGCCGCGGCGGCGGCCAGGGTGCGCGAGTTTTCCCTCGGGGACCGGTTTTTTGCCTTTAATTCGGAACCAGCGATCATGGGGGTGGTCAATCTTTCGCCGGATTCGTGGTATCGGGAAAGCGTGTGCCTGACGGCGGAAGCGGCCGTGCAACGCGGCAAAGTTCTGAGCGCGCAAGGGGCGGCAATCATCGATGTGGGGGCGGAATCGACACTGGCCCATGCCCGGCGCCTGGAGGCGGCCGCCCAGCAAAGGAAATTACTTCCGGTGGTCAAAGCGCTGGCAGCAGCCGGGTTGATTGTCTCGGTGGAAACGTATCGGAAGGAAGTGGCGCGGGCGAATTTGGAAGCGGGGGCGAAGGTGATCAATTTGACCGGGAAGGAGAATGCGGCGGAGATTTTCGCGCTGGCCGCCGAACATTCCGCGGCGGTCATCATTTGTTATGTGCAGGGGCGCAACGTGCGGGAGGCGGGTGATTTTGATTTGGAAAATGTTATCCCGGCGATGGAAGACTTTTTTCTGCGACAAACGGAGGTGGCGGCCAGGGAGGGGCTTAAGAAGATTTTAGTCGATCCGGGACTGGGGTTCTATTACCGAAATTTGCAAGACGGCGCGGTGCGGGTGCGGCATCAGATGATGACGTTCTTGCAGACGTTTCGCTTGAGGGCGCTGGGTTTTCCCGTGTGCCACGCCTTGCCGCACGCCTTTGAGTATTTTGGCGAGGAAGTGCGTTGCGCGGAGCCGTTTTTCGCGGTGCTGGCCGCGCTAGGCAAGACGGATTTATTCCGCACCCACGAGGTGCCGCGCATCAAGGCCGTGCTGGAGGCCCTGAAGGTCTTCCAGGCTCCACCGCCTGGCCGCAAAGGAAAACGCCCTCCTCCCCGGAAGCGGTGATCCATTGGCCGAGAATTGACAGTTTGAATCCGGACAAGAGCGAGGCAATCAGGGTCGGCGTGTAACGATAGGAATAGAACAGGCGGACTTTGTCTCCCTCGTGGAATTCGAACCGCTCGCCATAAATCGAAAGCTTTCGCTGCCTGGCGAAGTGAAAATCCGCGACGATCCGCTTCAAGCTGGACGGGGAATCTTCAACGGAGAACCGGACCGATCCATCTTCCCGATCGACGCCCAAATCAACCAGGAAAGTCAACAGCCAGTCGCGGGTTTGCGGGTTGTCGTAGCCGGGCAAAACTTGTTGCACACCTGCGGCGTAGTCGGGACCGGGGGCCAGATTCGCGCTGAACAGCATGAGGTCGCCGGGACGAAGCAAAGAGGACAGCCGGGGCAGGATGACTTCCGGTTCAAAATTCGGAATCATGCCGAAGAAAGTGATCAGATAAACGGCGGAAACGTCCTCCGGACGATGAAGGACCTGGGGCAGATCGTCCGCCGCGGCAAGGTCGCAGACCAACGGATTACAGAGTAATCCCGGCAAGGCGGCACTGGCGGCGCGGGAGGCTGTCAAGACAAGAGCCAGGCTGATATCGCAGGGCGTGTAGGCTATTGCCCTCCCCTGCCCTGACAGCAAACCAAGGAGGCGGGCATCTTTTTGGCCGCCGCCGCAACCCAGCCCAATCAGGCGAACCCGTGCTGCGCGCATTGATTCCGCAACCGCCTGGAAAGCGCGGTCATAGACTGCGGCGCAATCCGGATCGATGCGCGATGGAGAGAAAGCTTCGTGCAGGGCCAGCCATTTCTGCGCCTGTTTGTAGGTGAGGTAATGGAATTTCGGATCGATGCGGCGGGCGCGCAAGGACTGAAGCAAATCGCGCTGGACGTTTTCCGGGAACTGACTCTGGTGAACAGCGACATGGGCCAAGGCCGACATGGGCCAAGGTTGCCGGAGAGAGAAAGACAGTCAAGAGTGCAAACGCAAGTGCGTTGACTTGGCTGGCAACGGCGTCCATATTTGGGGCATGAGTTTTGATATTTCTGCCCTGCTGGACCAGTGGGATTATCAGCCCGGACAGGTTGTTGTCAGAAGATTTCAGGGGAAGGATGGCATTGAGAAGATTCAATTGAGGGTCGATCTGGGGTTGTTGCAAATGAACGCCAAAGGGCGGCCGGATGGCAAACGGCCTTTTGGCCGTGAATCGCTGCTGGAGTATTACATGGACCAACTGGACAAGTTCAAACGCGAGCATGGCAATGATGACAAGGAGTTCCGACTGACCGCCGATGACTGCGGACGGCTGCAGCAGGAATTCATCCAGTATCACCACCGTTACATCTGTTTGTTTCAATTGGAGGATTACGACGCGGTGATCGAGGACACGGACCGGAACCTGAAGGTGTTTGCCTTCGTGGAAAAATACGCCGCTTCGGAGGAACTGGCCTGGTCCTTGCAGCAATTCCGCCCCCAGTGCCTGATGATGCGCATTCGCGCCAGGGGGGCTACGGCCCTCAAAACCAACCGTTATGATCAGGTCATCCGCCTGGTGGAATCCGGCTTGGAGGAGATTCGGCAGTTTTACCGCGACCACGAGCGGCAGGACCTGGCGGAACAAAGCGGGGAAATTCAATCATTGGAGATGTGGCTGCAGGAGATTCAACACAAACGCCCTTTGACGGCGCGAGAGAAGCTGGAGTCGGCCCTCGATGAAGCAGTCAAGAACGAGGATTATGAGAAGGCGGCGCAAGTCCGGGACGAATTGCGCAAGATGGGTTAGTTCGCGGAAAAAGTGACGCGAAAATCTTTGGCGGCGGGCGTTGGGGCGGTGGCGGCGAGCATCGAGGTTTCGTGGCTGAGGAGGCTCCAAGGCAGCCACGACAGGGCGGCGAGGGGCAAATCCTGGCCATACTGGTCCACCCACTCAATGCGATAGTTGAATTGCTTGGGAGAATCGGTCAGGTTCTCAACGTTCAATTGAATTCTCAGGTATCCCGCCGGACTGGCCGCCGATTTGATCCGAACCACATGTATGGCACGTTCGAGAGCGGGGTCCATCACCACCCTTTTGTCCGTGGCGGTCTGGTTTGGAGCCGCCGGTTGATGAGCCACGGGTTGCGGAGCCGCAGGACCAGGAAGCCCGGCATTCTCGACGTGTGTCGCGCAGCCGACAGCCAACAGCAGGATTCCAAAAGGCATCGCTATTTTCATCTTTTCCCAATGCGCTAAAACGAGGTTATAAGGAGGTTGCCAACGAGTCCATAGAAAAGGCGGAAAGGTGAAGAGAGCGTACAAAACACCATGTCGCAGATCCCAACGGAAACCATCGTGTCTGTTGTCGAAAACCGGCTGAGACAGAACAGAGCCGGAGATATTTTTTGCGTATCATTCACGCCGCCATACTTATTGTTGACTCAAAAGACATTCTAAATGTTGGCAACCGCTTGACTTGGATGTCCTGACTCCTCACAATTCAATGCATTGTCATGCGGATTGCTGTTCTCGCCAGCGTTGGTCGGCGGTTGGATGCTTATGGCGGCTTGATAGTGGCGGGATTGTTGCTTCTGGGCGGAACTGCCAAAGCGGTCCCCGTCGCGCCAGAGCCGCCAGCGCTGACCAATTTGTCTCAAGTCCGGCAGTTGGCGGCGCAACGGCAACAGTTGATTCATACAATCCGGCTGGAGGGGGATGTCTGGCAAATCGATCCAAGCAATGGCGTTCTGGTTTTGCACGATGACTCCGGGGTTGAATTTCTCAAGCTGGACCTACAGGGACATTCCATCAAACCCAACCAGCGGGTGCGTTTGGAAGTGAAAGGTTGCGCTGTAAAAGGCAGAGGCTTCGGGCTGGGCTTTGTGCCGCAATTGGTGGTGGAGAACGATGGTTATCATGCAATGAGAGAAGAGTCCGGCTCGGTTTTTCTAAAATCCGGGTTTCAACCAATCCAGCTTCGTTGGTTCAATTCAACAGGGCCGTTTGGTTTGAAGGTCGAAATCGAAGGTCCTGGATTGTCCCGCCAGCCGATCGCCGCCTCCGCCCTCTTTCACGCGCGAAGGAATTCCACAACCTTTTCCACTAATTTCGGCAATGGGCTAGACTACCGATGCTACGAAGGCCGTTGGGAGTATTTGCCGGATTTTGATAACATGACTCCGGTCAGGACTGGCATGGCTACGAACTTTGATCTCAGTATGCGGTCACAAGATGAAGCGGTCGGACTGGAGTTTGGCGGTTTCGTGAAGATCCGGCAGGATGGTGTTTACCACTTTTACACCACATCGGACGACGGAAGCCGGCTCTTTGTGGGGGAGCCATCCGTCAGTGTGGAGATACTGGGGGAAGCCACTCCGGTTGTCCTGCGGGAGATCACCGCCATCCAACCGGTGGAGGGTGAAGAGCGACAGTGGGCCGCTGTCGAAGGCTCCGTGGAGTTCGCAGGAGAAGAGGCCGAAGGAGGGGAATTGGAACTCAGAGTCGGGAATGACCTCATGCGCGTGGATGTTTTCGATGATAGCGGCTTGTCACCGATCTTTCCGGCGCACAGCAGGCTGCTGGCTGTCGGAGCATGCCAGAGCGTCACCAATAAGGAAGGACTGAGAGTTCCGGGAGTCCTTTTGGTTTCAAGCTGGAAAGCGATACGCGTGTTGAAAACGCCGGAGCCTCTTCCGGTCAAACCAATCGGTGGGCAAGCTGGCATATATTCTTATTCTTCAGTGGCGCAAAAGGCCGATGCCGCCCCGGGAAAGCGGTCAGGGCTGCCTTTGCTGACCACCGCGGAGGCCATCAAGGCGCTGAATCGTGAAGAGGCGGCGCGGCAGTATCCCTTTGACGTGCGCGGTGTGGTAACGGCAGTGATTCCTGCTTTCGCAGGCGCGGTTCTTCAGGATGACACCCGTGGAATATACGTCGAAGAGACCAATTTAAATGCGTCCCAACCCTTGCGCCGCGGAGAATTCTGCGAGATCACAGGTGTGACTGGTCCCGGGTTGTTTGCCCCATTGGTAATGGCCGGACGGGTTGTTCATCTCGGGGAGGGACATTTGCCCGAGCCGATTCATCCGACTTGGGATCAGTTGGTCAATGGGAGCCTGGACAGCCAGTACGCGGAACTCGAAGGCATCGTGACTGCCGTTCAGGAGGATGGGATTGTTTTAATGACCGAAGGCGGGACGATAAAACTGAATCTATTTGGCTTCAATTTTGGTTCGCTCCGGCGTTATGAAAACGCCTTGGTCCGGGTGCGTGGAAGCGTTATTGTCTCTTTCAACAGCGAAACCCATCAACTCGAGACGGGATACCTGCGTATCTTTGACGCCGCGGTGGACGTGGTTCAGCTGGCCCCGCATGATCCTTTCGATGCTCCAGGAAAGAACGTCCGCGAGTTGCTGCTCTTTGACCCGAAAACCGCGCCCTTTAGAAGGATAAAAATCGGGGGACAGATCCTCCACGGCCATGCCGGAGACTTTTTCGTGATGGACGGCACCAACGGATTGCGCGTCACGACAAAGGGCGCCGCCGAATTTCAGCTTGGCGACCTGGTTGAAGTGGTGGGCTTTCTGGAGTTGGGCGGTCCTGCCCCGGCATTGAAGGAAGCGGTGGCGCGCAAGACCGGGCAGGCCCCCCTGCCGGAACCGACAAGGATTGCGGCGGGAAATCTTCTTAATGCGGGTTACAATGGAACCTTGGTGCGCGTGCAAGCCCTGCTGGTGGACGAATGGGACGATCCTTCGGAAAAGGTGTTGGAGCTGCAATCCGGGTTCCTCGTGTTTAAAGCGCGCCTGAACAACCAACCCCGGCAGGCTCCGTCTTTGCGAGTTGGAAGCCGCCTGGCCTTAACCGGCGTCTATGCGGTCCAAGGCAGGAATCCGGCGGACCGCGAAATCAATTCATTTGAGTTGTTGTTGAATTCACCGGCAGGAATCCGGATTTTGGCAAAACCGGCATGGTGGACCTTGAAACGGCTTCTTGTGCTGGCAGGCGTTCTCGCCGCGATGTTGTCGGCGGTCCTGGTTTGGAACAATCAACTCCGCCGTCAGGTTGGAGAGCGCACCGCCCAACTTGAGACAGCAATCCGCAACCGCGAACAGGCTGAATTGCAGCGGGCAGCCGAGGCGGAGCGTTCGCGCATCGCGCGGGACCTGCACGACGACTTGGGGTCGGGCTTGACGGAGGTCAGTTTGCTGGCCGACAGGGGACTGGGGGAAACTCCCGGCAATGAAAAGCAGACGGAGCGGTTGCATGCGATCGCAGACAAGGCCCGGGGACTGGTTGCCGCACTCGACGTTATTGTCTGGGCGGTCAACCCAAACGAGAACTCACTGCAATCTTTCGCCGATTACCTGAGTGGCGCCGCCAGGGAATTCCTTGGCGCTTCCGGCGTGGCGTGCCGGTTTAAGATCCCCATCGAGTTTGATCCTGTCACCCTGTCCGGACAGACCCGGCACCACCTTTTTCTTGCTGTCAAAGAGGCCTTGAACAACGTGGTGCGTCATGCCCGCGCCACTGAAGCCGAGCTGCGCATCACAAGGACGAACAACCGGTTGGAAATCGCCATTGCTGACAACGGCTGCGGGTTCGAGGCCGGGAAGACCCCTCGCGGCAATGGACTGGCCAATCTTTCGGCGCGGCTGGACGGACTGGGTGGCCGGTGCGACATTGAGACAGAACCGGGGAAGGGAACAACGGTCAAATTGATCCTGCCATTGCCGGTCCTTTCCGTTGGAGAAAACACATGACAACCGTGGCCATAGTCGAAGACAACAACATCACGCGCAAGACCTTGATGGAACTCATCGACAGCGCGCCAGGGTATCGCTGCGTGTGCGCCTGCTCCACCTCGAAGGAAGCGCAAGCTCAAATTCCGAAGCACTGTCCGGATGTGGTCTTGATGGATATTCATCTGCCGGACGAGACCGGGATTGTTTGCACGGCGCGGCTGACGGAAAAGATGCCGGCATTGCAGGTGATAATGGTGACCGTTTACAAGGACATAGAACTCATTTTTCAGGCGCTGAAAGCCGGGGCTTGCGGCTACATTCTAAAACGCTTCAGCCCTGACCAGATTCTGCAAGCCATTGCCGAGGTGCGGGCGGGCGGCGCGCCCATGACGAGCGAAATCGCTCGTATGGTGGTGCGTTCGTTTCGGGTGCCGCTGACCGGTGCTGGCAAGACGGACGGTTTGTCCACGCGCGAAGCAGAAATTCTCGCCTTGCTGGCGGAAGGCCTTTCCAACAAGGGCATTGCGGAGAGCTTGAGCATCAGCACCGGCACAGTGCGCACGCACTTGATGCACATTTTTAAAAAACTTCATGTTCGCTGCCGAACCGAGGCGGCGGCGAAGTTCTTTCGCGCCAAGCAGCCCGGGGCTTCCGGCGGGCTTATTTCGTAATGGCTCGGGCGCGGAGAGTTGACCGCCTGTCGATGCCGACGACCAAGATCCTATTTAGGGGTTGAACTGGGCGGGATTGCCTGCCAGATCACGTTGTTCATGGCATCGACCAAGTAGAGATTGCCGGTGACGTCCGCTGCCATGCCCGTCGGATGGATGGCGTTTCCGTGACTGTCAAGCAGTAAAATGTTGGGCAAGGTTGTAACTACGCCGCCCGGTGTCACTTTGCGGATGGAGTCTCCGTCCAGCACATAGATGTTGCCGAGTTCGCCAACAGCCACGGCTTGGATTTTGGAGAATGTGGCGCTGCTCCCGGCCCCATCGACAGCCCCTGCCCTGCCGGGCGCGCCGGCCAAATTACTCACCATGCCGAAGGGGCTGATTTTGCGGATCGTAAAGTCCCCGGCGTCGGCCACATAGAGGTCACCAGCCATACCAACGGCAACGCCCAGAGGATCACGGAATCGGGCATAGCTGCCGGGGCCATCGGTGCCGCCCGGCAGGCCGGGAAAGCCCGCAAAGGCGCTGACGCGGCCCGTCGGGCTGATCTGGCGGATGCTGAAATTGCTTCTGTCGGCAACGAACACATCGCCAGTCGGGTCAACCGCAACGCTCCAGGGATTGCGGAAGTGGGCATTGTCGCCCGTGCCATCCGCGCTGCCGGGATTGCCGGCGGAGCCGGCGAAGGTGCTGACCTCTCCACCGGGGGTTATTCTGCGGATGAGATCGCTGGCAAATTCGGCCACATAGACGCTGCCCGCGCCATCCACCGCAATTCCCAAGGGGGCCAGGAAGCGGGCGGCGCTTCCCCTGCCGTCCTGGCGGCCCGGCTTGCCCGCCAGCCCGGCGAGAGTGCTGACGCCACCATCTTGCGCAATTCTTCGAATGGTGTTGTTCCCCGTGTCCGCGACACAGACATTCCCATTGCTGTCAACTGCAATTCCTCCGGGCGATTGAAAGCGGGCCTCCGACGCGGCGCCATCGGCGCTGCCGCGCGCGCCGGGCTGGCCGGCCAGAATCACGACCCGCCACACGTTCTGCGGAACAACAGATGGGGGAGGCTGAACAACCTGCGGCGGAAGCGGCGGCGGCAGATTGGTCGCAGGCGGATTGATTACCGGCTTATTGACAGGCTTGGATGGCCATAGCATCAAGAGACCTGCAACAATCAACAGGACACCGGCGGGAATCCACAGCGACGTGGGAAGCTGTTTGGCCCGGCGGGAAATCCCGTGCGGTCCCAGCGTCGCTTTTCCCGCGCTGATCCGGTCCAAGTCGGCCAGGACGTCAGCCATGTCGGCGTAGCGATCACGCAATTCGCGGGCCATGGCTCCTTCCGCCACCGCAACGAGTCCGGCGGAAGCCGCGGGATTCCTGTCTTGAATGGGCTTCGGCGGACCAGCCAGGATTTGCTTGCGGACATCGGTGGTATTGCGCCCGGCATAGGGAGGCTCGCCGGTCAACATTTCATAGAGCAGCGCGCCAAAGGCATAGATATCGCAACGGGTGTCTTCCGCGTTGCCGGCGGCAACGCCGGGCGACATGTAGGGCGCGGTGCCCTCCAATTGGCCGCCTTCCACATCGACGATGGTGTCGTTGAACATCGTCCGGGCCAGGCCGAAGTCGGCCAGACAAGTCCTGCCATCGGCCCCGAGCAGGATATTGGCGGGCTTAAGATCCCGGTGGATGATACCGTGGCGATGGGCGAACGCCAGGCCCTCGGCCACCTGCCGAACGATGTCCAGGATGGCGTCCGGCTCCATTGGCTGGCCGGGCCGGATGCGATGGGCCAGGCTGCCCCGTTCAAAATAAGGCATGACAAAATAAGGGCCTTCCGGTCGGTCCGAAACCTCGAGGACGGGCACCACGTTTGGATGCTTGAGTTTCTGCAAATGACCGGCCTCCTTGACAAAGCGATGCACCATTCGCTGCTCCGACACCAATTCCGGTTTAATCAGCTTGATGGCGACATCCGTTCCCTTCTCGGAGTCCCGGGCCAGGACCACCACTCCCATGCCACCGCCGCCAAGCACGCGCACGACTTCAAAGCGGGCCAAACTCGCCAGTAATCCGGGCCGGGTTGGAGGCGAGAGCAGACGGTGCCCGACCAACTCCGCAATCGGCCCGGCAAACGCCGAAACGGGGGGAATAAACGGCCCTTCGCCCTGGTTGGATGGGCCTTGTTTCATTGTGGAGGACTTTTCGCCGCAACACCAGGCGGCATCTTCTTCAGCGCTTCGACCAGTATTCCGCAGGTTTCGTGATCAACCCAGGGCTGGTCCTTGGCCCAATGCAGGCCACGCTGCAAATCCTCATCCTTGAGCTGGGTAATCCGGGCATCGAGCCGCACCAAAGCGACGGCAATGCTGGCATAATAAAGCACCGCCGCCACTTCGTGCGGCAGACTGCTTTCCGGATGATCCATGTTGGCTTTGGCGAAATCCTTGGTCAGCGACAACAGTTCCAGAGGCGGAACGGGGTGACGAAACAAGTCGGAGAAGCTCTTCAGGAGCAGGCTCTGCGCGTCGCTCAGCGTCTTGAGCCAGTTGGTGGTCGCGGGATCGAATCCGCCCAAATCCACCAGGATCGGCGCGGACATTTGATGGCGGAAGATGGCAGTCAACTCCTCCGGCCGCCACATCCGCGCGCATTCAGACCCCGCCGCGAGAAAGGCGGCAAGGCTCTTCGGCGGGCTTTTGCCAAGAGCTGAGGCGGAGTCAAACTCAGACATACTGTTCAATATCCATACGGTTTGGCGGTGCGAATCTTGCAAGTCAGGACCGGTCGGCCAGGCGCGAGACAAAAAGTTCCAATTCCTGAATTTCAGTGGCGGTGGCGGCGTCGTGTTCCGCATATTCCTTGATGACTTTGGCCAGATGCATCTTGAAAATCCTCTTGCCGCTGAGCAGCAGGTTGGAGGCGTCGCTGGGAGATTTGATCCCAAAGCGCTCGATCAATCCGTCGTAAGGGATCTGGGGCGCGTCGTTCAAGACCGGATCAATGAGGCGGATGCGAAACATCTCCCAGATGTAACTGCGTCGCGGCTGGTCGGCGGCGGGATCGCGGCAATCGGCCTCCATCCGTCGCAGTGTCTCGGCCAGCACCACGCGAACCCATGTCAAATCGAACTCCTCGGAAGGGCCCGCCGGCCCCGGCAGTTCCTGCTCCAGTCCCTCCAGGGATACAGGCGCGTGCCGCGCCTCCGCCCGGTTGAGCCGGTCCAGCACGAAATGGCGCAGGCTGGTCTTGAGGAAGTCCCGGAATCTTCCCCGGTTGCGGTCCGCGCGCCGCAGCCAGCCGTCCTTGAGAATTTTGTCCTCGGCAAACTCCTGCAGCAGCACTTCCGCCTGGTCTTTGAGCGAAGGGAAGGTGGCCACGAGAAATATCCGGAGGGGCGCCCAATAGAGGCGGATCAAATCATCCAGCCGCACGGCGTCGGCCTCCGCCGCCTTGCCCAGCCCGGCCCAATCGGTCCGGGGAAAAATTGAACTGGATGACGGTTCGGCAGACATGCGCCGGAGGGGATTGAACCCAAACCGGCCCCGCGCATCAAGCCATTTCCAGGCCTTCTCTCAAGAACACTCCACCTGGTATCAAGAGGCTCAAGCCCGCCACGACTTCATTGACAAGTTTTTGATGGCCCTCGGCTGGGACGTCAACCACGAAACGCAGAAGAATCCTTACGAACAGGAGGTCAAAGTCGAGAGCAGGGAACCCGGCGTTTCGCAACGCCCGCCGATTATGCCTTTTATCTCGCGCCCAATTTCCGAAAGAGATACGATTTCGGTCAAATGTGCCGCATAATCAATGGCCGATATCTTTTCAAAACTAAAACGCTCGCAAGTCATGGCTGCCATTCGGTCGAAGGGCAACAGAGATACGGAATTGAAATTGGCTTCAATCCTTCGCGCCCATGGAATCAAAGGCTGGCGCAGGCACCGTCCGTTGCCAGGGAAGCCAGACTTCATTTTTCCCAAGCACCGCCTCGCCGTGTTTGTGGATGGTTGCTTTTGGCATGGTTGCCGGTGGCACTGCAGAATGCCTCAAGACAACCGGCAATACTGGCAGGACAAGATTTCACGAAACGCCGCAAGAGACCGCACGATAACACACCTGTTGCGCCAGTCTGGCTGGCGGGTGGTTCGGCTCTGGCAGCACTCCTTGAAGGATTCAGATTTTGTTGTGCGTGTGGGAGGAAGAATTCGCGCTTGCAATGCCAAATAATCGCAGAAGCGAGCCGGTGACCTATCGCAAGGGTGCCACGAAATAAAAAGAATGCATGAGCATTACAACCAAATATCTTGATGCCTTGTGCAAGCAGCATCCTAAATTTCTGCAGAAGGGGGGCCTGTGCGTTGCGCTCGCCGTGACCCAAACAGCACAGGAAAAGGGTCTGCCACTTGACCCTGACTCGTTGCGAACCAAGGAAGGCGGCCAGGTCGGCGGGTTGGGCAAGTCATCCGTGCAGAGAATTTTGGAAGCATACGGAATCAGCAAAGTTTTGGCTGAGAAAGGTGGCCGGACAAGCCGGGGCAGCCTTGGACTGATGAAGGCGTATGTCGCAGCTTTGAATGAACTGGCTGAACAGAAGACTGTCAACTTGAAAGAAGCTCAGGTTTGGTGGATTGAAAAGGTCCGTGCTCATTTTTCCTCGGAAGGTCCAAAATTCCACTTCGACCCCGGCAAGTCGCTTCGTGCGAACATTCAGGACTTGCTCCAGCAAGCCGATGATCTGCAAGAAAATTCGGGTGGCACCAATTATGTGGGGGCAATTCTGCAACATTTGGTCGGCGCCAAACTCGATGTAATTCTCGGCGAAGGAAAAATTCAACACCACGGCTTCTCCGTGGCCGACCACTCGACGGCGCGCCAGAGTGATTTTCAAATTGAGGCGGTTGCAATCCACGTAACCACGCATCCCAGCGAAGCGCTGGTCAGAAAATGCGAAGAGAATCTTCGGGCCGGTTTCAAGCCGCTGATTATCACGCTCGGCAATGGAGTGGAAGGGGCAGCGTTTCTATTGAACAATTCAAACCTGTCAGACCGCGTGGACGTGCTCGACGCTGGCCAGTTCCTTACAGCTAACGTTTATGAGCGCAGCTTGTTCAAAACTGCCGCTTGCAAGCTGACTTTTTCCAGGTTGCTCGGCCGCTATAATGAGATTGTCACCAGTTGTGAGACCGACCCGGCCTTTCGTATCACATTCAGGGCAGATGACTAATGAACCTCCACTAATTGTGCGATTGGTTGATCAAATGCACGTGTTCGTGCAGACCGAAAGGGACAAGGATTTTTACGAAAACAAATGTCGCCGGCTACTGGACATCCGGATGGGATGATGCACTCCATCCACAACCACAAGGTTTTGCTACGAATGGTGATGTGCAGTTCTTTGGCAACAGCGGATGGCACATCATGAATACGGTTGACTCGTATAGTGGCCGGCGAGTCACCTTTCAATCAAGTTACCTTACATGGTTCGCCAGCAATGCATTCACTGCTTCTGGACAAGGCGCCAACTATGCCAACACCCCGGTCGGAGCAGTAACGACCGTGAATGAGCCGAACGCGCTGACGCCGGATAGGGCCATGTATTATGGGGATTGGGCGGCTGGTAAATCTTTCGCTATTTCGGCCTGGGCTGCTCATGCGGCGACTCCTTCGCATTATTTCCAGGCCGTTGGTGATCCATTTGTAAGAAAGTGAAACTATTATGATAATCAAAACGCTTATTGCTGTGTCTTCAACCACTCTTCTTGCCGCATTATCGGCTCAAGCCCAAGCCAGTTTCCAAAACCTCAACTTTGAACAAGCAGACCCGATCGTAGTCCCCGGAACGCCTTATGTTACCGAAGCGAGCGCACTTCCTGAATGGACTGTCACGATTGGCGGCGTCCAGGAGACAGAAATTACCGAGAATGCTCCATCTCTGGGAGCCCCTTGGGTTTCACTCGTGGGGCCGGGTGACGAGTCCAATACTCCGATTGATGGAAATTATAGTGTTCTTCTACAAGGCTCTGCCCCAGCCGAGGCGGCTTCAATAGATCAAATTGGCCTCATCCCCTTTAATGCGCGATCTCTGCAATTCAAGGCCTTCGGGGGAGGCGGGATTCTCGATCTTCAGGTAGGAACCGCAACCGTTCCGTTTACCGCACTAGAAACTGAGCCAACCTACACGCTGTATGGCGCGAATATTTCGGCATGGGCTGATGAAACGGAGCAACTAACATTCTCGGCTCTTGGAGATTCTTCCCAACCAAACGACTGGGAAATCGACGACATTTCCTTTTCCACAAACGTCGTGGCCAGTCCTGAACCAAGCTTGGTTGCGTTGAGCGCGATTGGCGGGCTGCTTTGTGGCGCGCGAAGGTGGTTGGCGCGGCGCTGATGGTCCCATGAAAACAATGAAGCTAACAGCCGTGCTTTCAGTCGCTTTGCTAGCCGCATTATCGGCTCAGGCCCAAGACAGTTTCCGAAATCTAAACTTTGAACAAGCGGACCCGGTCATCGATCCTGAAGGCACACCGTACCCATATGCTGTAACGGCCGCAAGTGCCTTGCCCGGCTGGACCGTCTATCTCGGTTCCGTTCAGCAAACGGACGTAATACAGAACCTTTACGCTATTAACCAAGCCAGTGTCGATATTTTCGGACCAAATTATCCTGCTGCAGTTCCCGGCGGATCACCCGGTGTAATCGACGGGAATTATAGTATCATGCTGCAAGCTGGCAACCTGCCCGAAAGCCCCACAGATGTTGGCGCTTCGATAGAACAGACAGGCTTTATTCCACCCATAATTCAAAGCTTGGAATTCAAGGCATATACGTGGACACCTTCGACCGCGTTCTCTGTTTTTTTGGATGGCGAGGACTTGACGCCAATGGCGATTGGGAGCGGTGCCAATTATACTTTGTATGCTGTGAATATTTCATCGTACGCAGGGCAAACGGCCACCCTGGAGTTTACGGCCCTCTTTACCGATGGTCGCTCAAGCGGGTTGGGACTCGACGACATCTCCTTTTCCACAAACGTCGTGGCCAGTCCTGAACCAAACTTGGTTGCGCTGAGCGCGATTGGCGGGCTGCTTTTTGGCGCGCGAAAGTGGTTTCCCCGGCGCGGATGACTTCGCGTGCAATTGAAGGGGATATTGGTATTTGGGGTTTGAGTTGGGCAGGGCTTTGCGGTGCAGTGGCGGAAAAACAAACGTGGCCTGAGGTGAGCGAATCAGTTCAAATACTTTCTGTGGCTGGGGACGTGATTTGATTGTTTGGACCCGGTTTGGCAGGGTTGCGCATCCTGGCGGCGGGGGCATTTTAGTGTGGTGTTGCAGAACTGGCTTTGCAACGAACCCCACTCCCAGCCATCCGCATGATCCCTCCACCGAAAAAAGAACCTTTTCAGAACGCTTTCCTCCGCAATTGTGTGGAGGGGAGGGAGAAGACGCGGATGGTTTCCCTTGCTGAGCAAGGCGTGTCCAGGCCGGCTTTCAAGAAAACTCCCCTTGACAAGTCCCGGGGAATCTGTCGTCATTAAGCCGCACCTTAAAATTGTCTGTGCTTGGCACGAATTGTCATTGGTGAAAAAAACTGTTGTCAACATTCTGGCGCGCTTTTGCTTTATTCTGGCGAAAGCGGGCGCACGGGCTGTTTTTAGCCTTCTGGAAGCCGGTCTGGCGCGGTGCGCGGCCGGGGCCTGCGGCGATCGGCTGATCCTCAATGCCATGCCGCGATCCACCAGTTCTTTTCTTTTGTCTTTCTTGACACTCAACGATTGCTTTTATACACCCATCGTCGGACCGAATTCATTCAAATGAAATCAATACAAGCCATATCCAGTTCGAAACCCGCCGCCGCGGTCGCAGCCGCCATCACTCTTCTTGCGCTGCTCCTGGCCGCGCCGGCGACGGTTCAAGCCAACCCACCCGCGCTCCCATACGCCGCCAGCCCGGCCGTCGGCCCGGCGCCTTTGAGCGTCCAGTTCATTTCCCCGGGCGCTGACAGCTATGGCAACCTCATCACCCATTGGTTTTGGAGTTTTGGCGACGGCGCAACTACCAACGCTCAGAATCCAATCCACGTCTATACCAACAATGGCGCGTTTAATCCGGTCCTGCGGGCGACCAACATCAACGGCGCCGCGGTGATGGGCATCGGCCCGGCCATCACCGTCGAGGATATTACCAATTTGGTCTCGAATGGCGGGTTTGAAACAGGCGATTTCACCGATTGGACGCTGGCCGGAGACATCAACAATATGTTTGTTGTCACCGATCCCCTCTATGTCTTCTCCGGCGACTACGGCGCCCAGTTGGCGCCAAGGCAGGGGTCCCTCTCGCAAACGCTGCCCACCACTCCAGGGACGGCCTATTTGCTCTCGTTTTGGCTGGTCAACACCAATGATTTGACCACCAATCAAACTCCCAACGATTTTACCGTGACCTGGGGCGGGCAGCCGCTTCTGGGTTTCACGAATTTCACGGACTCGACCTGGACAAACGTGGAGATCGAGATCACCCCGGCCCAGGCCACCAACACCGGCACGGCTCTCAGCTTCGTTGCCCACATGCCGGGGCCTTCCTGGTTCGGTCTGGACCAGATTGATGTGGAGGCGCTGGTGGTTGCACCAACCAGCCAAACGGTGGCATGCGGTTCCACCGCGACCTTCAGCCTGGTCGGCAATAACGAGAATTTCCTCAGTTACCAATGGTACGGCCACCCGCAGGACGCCAACTCCTTCCCCATCCCGGGAGCGACCAATTCAGTCTTGACGCTGACTAATATCTCGTCAGGCCCTGTGGTGTCCTATTTTGTGGTTTGCAGCAATGTCAACGGCAGTTTCACCAGCTCGGTGGCTCAATTGACTGTGGTTGATGTGAGTCCGGCTCCAGCCATCACGCCAGCCAGCCAGGTGGCGGAGTGCGGCGGCACCGTGACGTTTGGTCTGACCAATGCGGCCAATGCCGTGAGTTATCAGTGGTTCGCCCTCGGGAATGATAACAGTGAAATTCCGGAAGGGACCAATTCCTCCCTCACCCTCACAAATGTCTCCGTAGGCACAACAAACTATATTGCCGTGGTGACCACGCCATGCGGAACCTTTACAAGCGTCGTGTCCACGTTGACCGTCATCGATACGATTTCCCCGGTTATCACGCTCCTTGGCGCCAATCCGATGCAAATGGTGGTAAACAGTCCATTCAACGATCCGGGCGCAACAGTGAACGATTCCTGCGCCGGCACGAGCGTGACATTGCAGACGAACAGCAGCTTCGTGAATCCCAATTTGCCGGGAAGCTATCCTGTCTTTTATACGGCGACCGACATCTATGGCAACTCGACGACCAACACCCGCACCGTTCAGGTGGTTGTTGCCACTTACGACAATCTGGTGGTGAACACAGCCAATCTGCTCGGCTTTTGGCCTTTCACGACCTCCTCACAAGCCAACAGCGTTGCCAACGGTTACACTGGCACTTTTGTGGGTGGCGCCTTCATTGGCGGGGCTGGCGCGGGTCCCGCCTTGGTCGATACGTCCGAAAACACCGCTGTCATCCTGAATGGAAGTCCGGCTTATGTGAACACCAGTCTGGTTGGCGGACTCAGCACCAACGGTCCATACACCAATCAGGGCAGCATCATCGGCTGGTTCAATTTGAATACCCTGCCCTCGTCCACCTCTGAAAGTTTCTTCGAAATCGCCGGCGAATCGGATATTCCGCTCGCTCACAACGATTTTGATTTGGTGATCAGCAACAACAACCAAATTGCGTTTTATTCCGACACCGGTTCCGCCACGGTGGACCCCGCCGCCCTGACGGGCAGTGATGTGGGCGTCTGGCATTTTGTTGCAGCCACTTTCACCTCCCAAGTTTCGCGCAATATCTATCTGGACGGTGTGCTGGTGGCCAGTTCCACCCCCGGATACCACAACCCGACGAGCGTCGGCACTTTTGCCATGGGCGCAAGCGATGTGACTCCCAACCTTTATTTTCAGGGATCATTGGCGGATATCGCGGTTTTCAACCGCCAATTGACGGCCACGGAAGTCGCCAATTTCTACGCGGCGGCCACCATGCCCATCAGTGTGAGCATTGCGTCGCCCACCAACCTTGCTTCTTTCACGACCAATCAGGCCGTCGTGTTTAGCGCCGACGCGATTGCCCTGAACGGCATCCAACAGCTTGCTCTCTATGTAAACTCGGCCTTGGTCGCATCCGGTTCCTCAACCAATATCAGCATTGTCCTGAGCAACCTTCCCACTGGGAGCTACGCCCTGACGGCTGTGGCGACGGATACCACCGGCAACTCCGTCACCTCGGCGGTGGTGCATGTGACGGTCAATCTTCCGGGAACGACCTTGATCGACTTTGACGCGGTCAACGCCGGCACGGGACCGGCGAGCGGCTCAGCCTTGTCCGCCTACCTGGCCAATTACGGAGTCTCGGTGAGCAACGTCACGGCCGGCACAACGCTGGCAGTGCAGGAGGGTCAAAACGTTACCGACCAAAGTGGGAACCCGTTAACCAGCGCCTATTCGCAGCCGAATCTGCTGACGCAATACGGAGCCAGTGGACCCATTTCTTACACTTTGGTTTTTAATACACCCTGCACGTCAGTCAGTTGGGAACGGACGGCATTGCTGACCAGTGGCGGCGGCCTCGTCGGCCCGTCCTGGTCGGCCTATGCATTTGATATGAATGGAAACGAAATCAGCCAGACCGGGGAAGGGCAGAGTTTGAGTTTGACCAGCGTGCCGGCCAGAGCTTTTACCCTTTATGGCAGCAACATTGCCTGCGTCACCTTCGCGGGCAACAACACCCTGAGCGCCCTGGACACGCTGCCGCTGGACAATCTGCTGCTCTCAACCAATGCTCTCGGCCCGATTCCACAGATCACCCTGACTGCAAGCGGTGTCAGCAGCGCGGAGCCGGGCGGGATCACTTTGACGGCACAGGCCTCCGAAAGCGGTGGAACGATCAGCAGTATCGGCTTCTACGAAAACCAAGGATTGATTGGCTCGCCGGCCCTGACGGTCAGCGGCCCCAATACCAACGCCAGCATGACGGTGACGAGTCTGGCGCCCGGCGCTTATACGTTCAATGCCGTGGCGACGGACGCCAACGGAGTATCGATCACTTCGACCAACGTGACCCTGACGGTAGCAGCGGTTCCCGGTGTTGCAGTGATCAACTTCGATGACCTTGCCATGCTGGACACTTCCCTGGGGGCGGTGGGAGGCACGAATTTATCCGAATATTTGGGGAATTTCGGGATCACGATCAGTAACGCGACGTTGGGCGCCCGCCTGGAAGCCATCAGCGAGAACAGTTTTTCAGGAAACGAACTTCCCCTGCCCACCTCGCTGCCCAATTTGTTCACGCAAGTGGGATCGACCCAGCCGGTGACGTTTTCGCTTTATTTTGCCACGAACCTGCAAAGTTTCAGTTTCACCCGGGTGGGTTTGACAACCAACGGCCCGTCCGGCATCACGCATCCGGCCTGGACGGCCAGCGCCATGGACGCATCGGGCAATGTGCTGGAATCGGTGAGCGAGCCGATGCTCTTTAGCTCCAACAACATCTCACCGCGAACTTTCACTCTCTATGGCAACGGCATGGCCAGCGTGCGCTTTAATTCGGACAGCCAGCGAACGGCGGCGTTTGCGGCCGTGTTGCTGGACGATCTGGTGCTGGATGCCAACACATCGACCAACCCGATTTCCATCACCCTGACCCAGCCCACCGGCCCTTTCACGGCTCCGGCCAGCATCCCCTTAAACCCGAACGTTACCGATGATTACGGCTCGAACTACTATGTGGCCTTCTATTCCGGGCCAACGTTGATCGGCGCCAACACTGGCGGCAACAGCCCCTTCACCTGGACCAACGTTCTCAACGGAAACTACGAATTGACGGCCCAAGTGATCGACACCTCCTCCGGCTACGCGTTGTTCTCGTCTCCTGCCATCACAGTGCCAGTCGCGGTCGGAGGCAATTCCCTCGCGGTCAACTTCGATGATCCGAACGCGGTGGCGAACCTGACCGGTTATCTGGCGACCAACGGGATGATGACCATAGCCACCAACAGTCCGGGGACGGGTGTGGCGGCGGAAAACCAGACCAACGCAATTTTGGACGGGTCTGTGATTCCATCTTCACTGCCCAACCTCTTGACGCAAACCAACCAACCCGGATCCAACGCGCCGGTGAGTTTCACGGTGGGTTTCTCAAACCTCCTGACCCAATTCAGTTTTACACGGCCTGAACTGCTGGCCAACGCGTCAGTCTCGCTTCCTGCCTGGCAGGCGGAGGCTTTTGATGCTCTGGGCCAGCCATTGGCTGTGATCAGCGCGCCTCCGATTTCCAGCGCCACCAACGTGCCGGCGCAAACTTACACCCTGACCAACGCCATCAACGGCGCGGGCATTGGAAGTATTGAATTCAGTTCGGAAGGCGCAGGTTTCGACACATTCAGCGCCTTGTTGCTCGACGATTTCGTGCTGACCACGAACGGCATCCTGTCGCCTTCAGTACTGATTACCAGTCTGACCAACGGACAAGTCCTCACGAATCTGGCGATCACCCTCACCGCCGAGGCGGCGGATGGGAGCGGGACTTTGACCAGCGTGGCTTTCTACTATGGCGGCACCAACCTAATCGGCGCCAGCGCCAACTCCTCCAGTCCGTTCTCCTTGGTATGGACGAATGCCCCGACCAACAACGGCGTTTATACCCTGACTGCGGTCGCGGTCAACACTTCCGCAATGACCAGCACCTCCGCCCCAGTGGTCATAACGCTTGCCTCCGGCTTCGCCATTGTAACACCGCCCGCGAGCCAGACGATCCCGCTGGGTGGAAACGCTTTCTTCAGTGTGGCAACCACGCTGACGCCAGGGGCCTATCAATGGCGGAGCAACGGCGTCCCCATCAGTGGGGCGAATTTCTCCACCTTCTCCATCAGCAACGCGCCTTTGAGCGCGGCGGGAAATTACACCGTGGTGGTCACCAGAGGCGGCCAGTCGATCACCAGCGCGCCGGCGGTGTTGACTGTGTTGAGTCCGCCGAGCGTGACCCCCACTTCCCCGCTGCAGCCGGTCGTCAGCATCGGCGACACATTTACCCTGAGTGTGAGCGCCAGCGATCCAGATCCAATTCCCTTCTATTATCAATGGAAGCTCAACGGCACATCCATCCCCGGCGCGACCAACAATTCGTTCACGGTCAGCAACGCGCAGCCCTTCAATTCCGGCGCTTACGACGTGGTGGTGGCCAACGCCGTGGCCTTCTCCAACAGCCCCATCTTTACTGTGGAGGTGAACTTTCCCGGCAACGTCCCGACCACGGGCAATTTCGATTTTGCCAACAGCATCCCGATTAATCCGCTGATCGGCCCCGTGTCGGGCATCAACTCCAATTCTCCGGCGACGGGCGAAATCGGCACGATCGCAAGCAAACCGGCCGGAAGATTTTTGTGGTATAACTGGACGGCGAGCTTCACGGGCACGATTTCGTTGGATACGCTGGGCAGCAGTTTCGACACCCTGATGGGCGTTTACACGGGCAACAGTGTCAACACCCTGACGTCCGTAGGGCAGGACGATGATTCGGGTGGCTTCTTCACCAGTCTAGTTTCCTTCAACTGCGTGCAAGGGACCACTTACCAGATTGCGGTAGCGGGTTACAATGGCGCGGAAGGCACGTTGATATTGGGGCTGGCCCCCGGCACAGGTTACCGCGTGCTGAACCCCGGATCGGGCGCCGCAGTGCCGGTTATCACGCAACAACCGTCCAATCAAATCGTCAATGTCGGCCAAGCCGTTACTCTTAGCGTGATGGCCAACAATGCCACCGCCTACCAGTGGTATTTTGCCAATGCCCCCGTGGTTGGCGCCACCACGAACAACCTGGTCATCAGCAATTTCCCGGCCGGGGCGGTGGGCGTCTATTACGCGTTGGTGGCCAATGCGGTCGGCGCGGCGCAAAGCGAACCTGCCGCGGTCGAACTCCTGAACCCGGATCAAACGGTTGGCGCGCCGAACACGCTGCTGTTGGACAAGTTTATTGACGCGCAGGAATTGACGTCGGGCGTCACGCCGGAGCACTCGCGGCCAGAATTGGGCGGAGACACCGCCGGTTACACCCTCTCGCAATCCTTCAGCACGGTGGGGGCAACCAAGGAGGAAGGCGAACCCAATCACGCAGGGCAGCCGGGAGGCGCTTCGTATTGGTACAGTTACACTGCGCACTTCGCCGGCTCGCTGCGCTTTGACACGACTAACAGCACCTTCAACACCATTCTGGCTGTTTATACCGGCCCTGGCACGAGCTTCAGCACATTGGTTCCCGTGGGGGCCGCTTACACCACTAACTATGTTCTGAACGGCCAGCCCAGTGTGACGGTTTCCAACGTGTTCTCCGGCGCCAAGTACTATATCGCCATTGACGGTTATTTGGGGGCCATCGGAAATGCCCGCCTCAACGTCTATTTCACTCCTGCCGCCGTGACGCCCGGCCCCGGCATTCTTTCCATCACCAACAACCAGACTGTCGTTGCCATAACCTCGCCGGCCAATAACTACCTGACCACCACTCCCAATATTACCGTCAAAGGCACGGTCAGGGGCACGGGCGCAAACCCGCCGGAAACGAATCTATCGGTGACGCTCAACGGCACTCCGCTGCCCGCCCCCACACTTGGCCACGTCAATTCTTCCGGGGTCCTGGTTCCCGTCAATGGCGGGGTGGAAGAAGTGGCGGAACAGTCCTTCGCCTGGCAAATCCCCAACGTGGCGCTGACCAACGGGGCCAATGTCATTACCGCACAAAGCATCAACGTAGAGGCCACGAACCTGGAAACCGTCTCGGTCCCGGCAAAACACACGGTCTTTCTTGTCACGAGTCTTCCGTCTTCGCTGGTGAAGGCGCCGGTGACCCTGGTGGCTTCTCCTTCCGACGGCGGAAAGATCACCGGCCAGGCCAATAATGCCAGGCTGGAAATCAACAAGGTCTATACCGTGAGCGCCGCGCCTTTCGCCAATTGGGTCTTTACCAATTGGAGCAGCGGCACGAACACCAACAGCCTTCTCCCCCTGCCCAACGGCCAGACGCTTTCCTTCCTCATGTCCACCAATTTGATCTTGCAGGCGAACTTTATCACCAATCCCTTCATCCCGTTCGCGGGCACCTACGATGGATTGTTCTCGCCGGCCAGCGGTGTGACGGAAGAAAGCTCGGGCTTTATCACCGCCACAATTCCTGCCTCCAGCCGCGGCGCCTACAGCGCCAGGCTCCTGCTCAACGGCGGCTCCTATCCCTTCAGCGGCACGTTTGGCATGTCGGGTAACGCGGGTCAAATCCTGACCCTCGCGGATAACACGCTTCTCGCAGTGGCGTTGCATCTCGATCTGGCCGCAACGAACAATCAAATGACCGGCAGCTTGATGGAGGTGGCAAGCAACGGATGGACCGCCGCGCTCCTGGCCAACCGCGCCGTGTTCAACAGCAAAACAGAGCGGGCAACCAATTTCGCCGGCAAATATACTCTCATCATTCCGCCGGGCAACACCGCCCCCACCAACGAGGCTGCGGGTTATGGTTACGCCACCCTGACCAATAATCCGGCGGGGCTTGTTGCCGTGAGCGGACGGCTGGCCGACGGCACGTCATTCAGCCAATCCGTGCCGGTCGCGACCAACGGGGACATTCCGCTTTACGCTTCGCTCTACTCCCATAAAGGCTCCTTGCAAGGATGGCTGACCGTGGCCGGCACCACCAACACGCCTTCGCAAACCATCGTGGGCGCGAACCTGGCGTGGATCAAAGTCTCCGGGGCGCGAGGCTCGCTCTATTCAGGAGGCTTTACCAATACGAACATCACCGTACTCGGCTCGTTCTACATGCCGCCGACGGCAGGAGCGAGCGGCTTGGATTTGACCAACGGGACTCTCACCATCAGCAATGGCAACTCAGGAGAAGTGTTGACTTACAACAACCTGACCATCGTCGATAACAAGCTGGCCAACCAAGCCGCCGCAGGCAATCCACCCAACCTGCTGGAAGGAACCATCACTCCGGCGACGGGAATATTGACCGTGACGTTTCAGCCCACCGGGTCGAGCAAGAAATTGGCGGCCAAAGGCGTAGTGCTGCAAGACGATTCGCCGACCAACGGGGCGGGCTGGTTCCTCGACACCGACCAATCAGGCTCTTTCATCCTGCAACAACCGTGACCGATCCTGCCGCGCCACTGTTGAGGCTGGAGAATGTCTCCAAGTCGTATGACTCGGTGCTGGATGGCCCGCCGGTGCGAGTGTTCGAAGGAATAGACCTGACACTCCAGCAAGGCGAGTCGGCGGCCATTTGCGGGGCTTCCGGTTCAGGGAAAAGCACCCTGCTGAACATCATCGGGACGCTGGACGCGCCCACAGCGGGGCGGGTTCTGTTGCGCGGAGAAGACCTGGCGCAATTGGACGAACTGCAACTGGCGGCGGTGCGGAACCGGCAGATGGGATTCGTGTTCCAAGCCCATCATCTACTGCCGCAATGCAGTGTGTTGGAAAACGTGCTCGTGCCCACTCTCGCGTCATTGGACTTGCCGAAACGCAAGAGCGCCCCGGGACGCGCCCGGCGGTTGTTGGAGCGTGTCGGGTTGGGTGGACGGATCGATCACCGTCCCGGCCAGCTTTCCGGGGGGGAGAGGCAACGGGCCGCGGTGGTGCGCGCGCTGATCAACCAGCCGGAACTGCTGCTGGCCGACGAGCCGACCGGTTCCCTGGACCGGGCGGCCGCGGAAGAACTGGCGCGCCTGCTCATCGAGTTGAACCGCGAGGAAGGGGTGACGCTCATCCTGGTGACGCATGCTCCTGATCTGGCGGCGCGGATGAAACGGGTGTTTCAGCTTCAGGCCGGCCGGCTGACGGGGGGCTGAGCTTCGGGGCCAGCGGCTGTCTTTTTAATTGACGCAGGCGCACCAGCCGCCGGCAGATTTCGCTGTTCTCCTCCTCCTTCAAATCCGGCGCGGCCAGGCGCAGGTTCAAGGCGGCCAACTGGCGCTCGATATGCTTGTCACGAAGAATTTTGAGCGTGCCGTCGCGGGTGGGCAGGCCCTTTAAATTGTTCTCGACAGGGCTGGGGCGGCTGTCAGATAAAATTTCTGTGATCAGGCTTTGCCAATCCGGGTTGTCCAGCTCCGCCAGCCAGCCGGCCAGGCCCGGCCAGTCATGATTGGCGTCGGCGGCAAATCTTTGGGAGACGATCTCCCGGACCATGGGATGCGCCAGCCAATCCAGCTCAAGGTGGGAGGCAATCCAAGCCACATAGTCGTCGCTCTCCAGCAGGAATCGCAGCAGCCATAATTCCTGAGCGGACGGGCGCTGGATCGCCGGGGTGGAAACCCCGGCGGGTTCTTCCACATCAACGGCGCGGGAGCCGGGGGCCTTGCCAAACTCGTTGCGCACGGCCTGCGCGGCCACGCTCAGACGCAAGGCCGTCTTTTGCGCGTATGTGTCAAGCAAAACATCGTTGCCTGTTTTATGGACTGATTCCGCCATGGCCTGGACGATGGCGCGACGGCCCCGGTCGGTGGCGGCATCATGGAGGACGCAGAGGCGGTCGAGGTAATAATCGAAGAATCCCCTGGCACTTTCAATCAACTGGCTGAAGGCCGGGCCGCCGAGTTGCTTGATGTAGCTGTCGGGGTCGTGCGGCGCGGGCACGGCGGCCACACGGATGGCCAGGCCGGAGGCGAGCAGGCTGTCGAGCGAACGCACCGCGGCGTTTTGACCAGCGTTGTCGGAATCGAAGCAAAGCACAACTTCCTCGACGTAGCGTTTCAGGATTCGGGCATGGTCGGCGGTCAGGGCGGTGCCTTGCGGGGCGACGATGTTGGTGACTCCGGCCATGAAACAGGCGATCAGGTCAAGCTGACCTTCGCATACGATGGCGCTGCGCTTGTCCAGCAATGCGCGTTTGGATTTGTCCAGGCCATACATGACCCGGCCTTTGGTGAAGATGGCGCTTTCGGGCGAATTGACATATTTGGCGGTTTTCTCATCGCCGGAAAGGACGCGGCCGCTGAAACCGATGACACGCCCCTGCTCGTCGCAGATCGGAAAAATGAGCCGTCCACGAAACCGGTCGTAATAGTGGTCGCTGCCTTCCTTTTTCAAAATCAAACCAGCCTGCTCCATCAGGGCCGGTTCAAAATGTTTGCTTTTGGCCCAATTGACGGTGTCGTCCCAGGCATCCGGGGCAAATCCGAGGCGGAACAGTTGGATGGCCTGCTGGCTGACCCCGCGTTTAGCCAAATAATCGCGCGCCACCTGACCCGCCGGGTCGGAGGCCAGGGCGGTTTGCCAGCGTTGGGTGATTTGCTCATGAATTTGGAGCAGTTGGTCTTTGAGGTGTCTTGTTTCTGGACGACCACCCTGACTGTCGATTTCCAGCGGAATGTGGGCGCGTTCGGCCAGGCGGCGGACGGCGTCAGGGAAATCAATGTTCTCGTATTCCTTGACGAAAGTGAAGACGTCGCCGCCCTTGTGGCATCCGAAGCAGTGGAAGATCTGTTTGTGTGGGTTGACGTTGAAACTGGGGGTCTTTTCCTTGTGAAAGGGGCAAAGGCCGACAAAATTTGCCCCGGCGCGTTTGAGCGGGACGGAAGCGCCGATGACATCGACAATGTCGCTTGCGGCCCGGACTTGTTCGAGCGTTGCGGGTGAGAAGATTCCGCCCATATGGCCGGCAGGGGTTACTTTTTTGGGGCGCCGAGGATCGAGTTAATTGTAGCCTGGTTTTTTTGGGCGATGGTTTCGGCGTGACGCGGGGAAGTGGAAGCAATCAGGACCAACGGCAAATGATCCACAATCAAGCGGCCCGTGTAAGATTCCGTGAGGACGGTGTGCTGGAAGGAGCCGTAGGTGGGAAAACGAATCTCCTCGAAATTCTTCTTCTGCGCTTTCTCAGTTTCGGCCAATTCGGCCATGGAATAAACGCGGGCATGCATGAGGGCGATAAGGGCGACGATCATGCAGGCGAAACGGACCAGACCGGCGAGCATTCCCAGGTAGTATTCGCTGCGGCCAAACAAGTCGCTGCCGGTCAATTTTTCGCCAACCGACTGTTTGATCCAGATGAAGAGCAGGTTAATGCCGAAGCCGATCAAGACGTAGGCGGTGACATTGGCCCAGAGATGACTAAAAGCGCCGCTGGTGTTCTGCTGGATGAAGCCGCCGAAGGGGGCGTAAAACAGGCCGGCCAGGATCACGATGCACAGCCATTGCAGGGTTGGCAAAAGCTCCTGGGTCAGGCCGTGCCTGCGTCCGATCAAAATACCGACAAGCAGCCAGGCGATGACGATGAGATCAAAGTAGCTGTACGACATGGACGATATTCCGCTTAAATTAGGCAACGCGGCCAAACACATAATGGAGCCTGAAGTTAGCAAGTTCCCTGCCGTTGACGAGTCATTTTTAGGGGGTGGTCATTTCTCTGGCTCCGGGGGAATGGGAATAATGGGAAGAATAGGACTGATGGGATTAATGGGAACGGAAGCATGGACGAAGTGGACATCATGAACTTCGTGGACAGCGGATCTGCTGGAACCTCAGGGCGGGTCCATCAACTGAAACTCATGGCGTCAGGGGTGCTGGTCGAGCCAGGCGCGGATGGTGGCGGCTTGGGGGGATTGGGAGTCGGTGAGGTCCAAGGCCCTTAGGTACTGCTCGCGCGCAAGTTTGGGTTGAGCCAGGTTGTCGGAGTAGATGTTGCCCAGCAAGAGGCGGGCACGGGCTTCGCCCGGATGGTTGGCCAACAGCTTGTTGAGTTCGTTGGCGGCGTCGCGGTGGTAGCCGCGCTTGCTCAGGACCCAGGCAAAGGCATAACGGGCATCGGCAGAGGCGGCCTGAACGGTCAGGGCCTGGCCCAAGGCGTCCAAGGCAGTGGCATAGTCTTTGACGTCAATCGCCAGGAGGCCCAGAGCCAGGGCAGGTTCAAAATAGGTCGGGTCGGCTTGCATGGCCTCGTGATAATCCTGCATGGCTTCGGCGCGGTTGGATTGACGCTCTGCCTGGCGGCCTTCAGCGGTGAATCGCTCGGCTTGTTTGCGGTCTCCAGGAATAGGCGTGACGGGCAAAGGATAGGTGTAACGGTCGCCACCGCCCGTATCCGGGGGGACAGGAGTTTCGGTGACTTCCGTCCTTTTCGAGTTGGCGGAGAACCAAGTCAAGGGGTTGAGCTTTTTGATGATGGATTTCTTTTTTTCTTGCGGCGGTTTGGCGGGAGCCTCGACGGCGGCGACATCAGCAGGCGGGTTGGCCGCTTCAGCCGGAGGAGAGGTCGGGGTGACAGGAGCAGGTTGAAAGTCCCCGGACGGCTGGGGCGGCGGGCGGGCGGGGGGCGGGGCGGACATCACCAGTGACGCGGAGGGCCTTTGCACGGGGGCCGGTCTGCCGGCTTGTGGTGGCGCGGGTCTTGGAGCCTGAGATTCGACCCCCGGCATTTGTCTTGAATAACCGGGATTGGTGGGTGCGGTCAGCGTGGAGGTTGGATGTTGAGGAACGATGCTGATTCTCAGGCTAAGGTCCAATTGGCGGGCCAGCTTATCGACTTCATTGGCCTGCGGCGGGGAAGGCTGTAAAGCGACGTACTCACGGTATTTCTCCAGGGCCGCCTTGGAATCGGTGCGTTGCAGGACAATGGCCAGATTCAAGACGGCAGGCGGGTAATGCGGTTCGCGCTGCAAGGCGCGTTGAAAATAGGCCACAGCCGTCCTGACCGATTCAGCGCCCTGACCGTGGCGTTGCAGCTCAATCAGGCCCAGAGCGTTGCAGGCCTCGGCCGTGCCGCGCAGATGTTCGGCGTATTCAAAGTCCAGTTTGGCGTTGTCCAGTTGCAATTGCCGTGTTCTTTCGGCGGCGCCGCGTTGCAAGGCAAACTTCAATCGCGTCCGGCCCAGGAGGATGAATCCGCCGGCGTCGCCGGGGTGCGAGGTGGCATAGGTTGTCAAGTAATCAATGGCCCCGGGAAAGTTCGTCTGCTCCAGGCGCAGGCAGCCCAAATTATAATCGGCGGCCCAAAGGTTGCGGTCGAGTTTCAGCGCGTGGAGATAGGCGCGCGAAGCGGCGTCGAATTGGCCCGTGCCGTGATAAGCGAGGCCGAGGAGATTCCAGGCATTGGCCTGAACGACGGGCGGGGCGTCGCGCAGGATTTGAAGGGCTTCATTGAGAACGGGAATCGCGGCGGCGGGTTCGCCGCTTTGGATGAGGCGCTCGCCTTTGCGCAAATCGCGCGCCCCGGGCGGGCCGCAACCGGTCAGGGCGACAATCAGGAGGACGGCGAAAGCCAGCCCACTGTGCTTTTTTATCGTCAACATGGCAGAGCGTGGTAGCATTGCGTGCTTGTGGTGTCAAGAAAAGGTGTCACTCAATTAAGAAAAGGACTGGTGGGCTGTTGTCTCGGCTGGATGGGGGTGCTTTCGTTTGCCTCGCAGGGGGCGGATATTCCCGCGCCGGGCGACCCGCCGGAGCGCGCGCGGGTGGTGATTGCCGAGGATCCACGCGCCACCGTCGCGTTCGAAGCCCAACCGAAGATTGTGGAGGGGCTGGTGGAGCGCGGGATTTTGAAGCTGACGGGCAAAGCGGATTTAAAGCAGGCCTGGCGGGACTTTGTTTCGCCGGGGGACGTGGTTGGGATCAAGGTTTATTCCGGGCCGGGAGCGAACAGCGGGACGCGGCCGGCGGTGGCGGGGGCGGTCATCGAAGGGTTGTTGAAGGCGGGTATGGAGCCGTCGCACATCATTATTTGGGACAAACGGCTGCTGGACTTGAGGCTGGCTGGGTATGACGAACTGGCGCGACGTTACGGGGTGCGATTGGAGGGCGCATCCGACAGCGGCTTTGATGAGAACGTTTTTTACGACAATTCGGTCCTCGGCACATTGGTGGCGGGGGATTTGGATTTTGACCACAATGGCAAGAAGACCGGGCGCAATTCTTATTTGAGCAAGCTGCTGACCCGGACCATCACGAAAATCATCAACGTGACGCCGCTGTTGAATCATAATTACGCCGGGGTGTGCGGCAATCTTTACAGCCTGGCCATGGGCAGCGTCGATAATACCCTGCGCTTTGAGGCGAGTCCGGAACGGCTGGCGACGGCGGTGCCGGAGATTTATGCGAAGCCGGCGTTGAGCGACCACGTGGTGTTAAACATCACCGACGCGTTGATTGGACAGTATCAGGGGGAGCAGCTGAGTTTGCTGCATTATGCGACGGCAGTGAACCAGATTTGGCTGAGCAAAGACCCCGTGGCGCTGGACGTAATGGCCATTGAGCAATTGGACCGGGAACGGGAGGAAAGGAAGCTGGATCCGGGCAACGATAATCCCGATTTGTACCGAAACGCGTCCTATTACCTTGAGCTGGGGGTGGGCGACCCGGCGAAGATCCGGATTGAATTGGCGAAATAAGGGTGCGCTCGACACTGCGGTTGACGCGCACAAGACCAGACACGGCTTGCATCGCGGGACAAACGGGGTTAATTCTGCGTGGCGATGGCGACACCACAGAAGATTTTGCTGCTGGATGATGATCAGCAGATGCTGGATGTTTACCAGGAGCTGCTCAAGCAGCTTCCCAGCAAGCCTGAAGTGCGTGTGTCCGATTCCGGCTCGCGCGCCATCGCCATGCTGGAATCGGAGCCGTTCAACCTGCTGATCACGGACCTGCGCATGCCTAAAATGGACGGTTTGCAGGTGCTGGCCATTGTGCGGCGGAAATTTCCCCATTTGCGCATCGTGGTACTGACCGGGGTTTTGGATGAGGAATACCGCTCGCGGGCCTACGCCCAGGGGGTGGAGTTGTTCTGGCAGAAACCCACCAGCAGCGAAGAGATCAAATTGTTCCAGGATTGCATCGAATCGATGCTGGACCGGGAAACGCGTCACGATGGAGGATTTCGCGGCATGCAGAGCAAGAGCCTGGTGGACTTGATCCAACTGGAGTGCCTGTCCCGCAGTTCCTCTGTTCTCCATGTCACGCATGGGGCGTTGAGCGGAAAAATCTGGGTGCATACCGGGGAGATCGTGGATGCCGTCACGGCCAATTTCACGGGCGAGGAAGCCTTCAAGGAAATTCTGTCCTGGAGAAGCGGCAGTTTTGAGATATTGCCGGCTGATCCGGGACATGCGCGGACGATCACGACTTCTTACCAGGGGCTGCTGCTGGATTCGATGCAGGCATTGGACGAGTGGCACGGGCAGAAGGCCGCGGCCGAAAAGAGCGAGGGCGAGGGCCACCCCGCCGCCCCGGAATCCCTGCTGTCCCCTTTGGCGAAATTCGAAGGCGTTGAATTCCTGCTGACAATCCCGGATGAGGAACAGGCCCCGTGCGACTCCTGGGCGCTGGACAATGTGCGGGAACTGGCGGGCTGGGCGCGCGCCACGCATCGGCGGTTGGTGGAGTTGGGGGAGACAATTGAGGCGGGGCCACTGACCCAAGTGATGGGTTTTGGGTTGCAGCGGCATTGGGCGCTGGCGCATGACAAGCAAAAGGGATTGCTTTGCGCCGGGTTTCGAAGGACGCTGCCAACGGACAAAGTCAACCAAACGATGAAGCACGTTTTCACCAAATGGGTTTCCTGACACCATTCAAAAAGGCGCCGAAGCCGGATGTGAAACGGCTGCCCAGCGGGACGTTCACGGTTGATGCGGAGTGCCACATCGTCAGCTCGACGGTGCCGGGGTGGGTGCCGGAGGCGCAGGTGCGGAATGTGGGGCGGCAAGTCCTGGCCATATTCGAGGGAGCGCGCAAGGCGAACCTGCAGTTTTCCGAACTGGTCGTACAGTACGCAGCCTTCAAAATCACCGCCCGGCAAATGCGCGGCGGGGCGATCATTTTTCTTTCCCCCCGGGTTTTGCAATCCGTGCCCATGCCTTGATTTTTATTATGCACAACAAGAAATTGGACCAATTGATCGTGCAGCTTGAGAATTATCTGGAGTGTTGGAAGCAGTTTAACTATTTCGTCAACCTGGCGCGCAGCAAAAAGTTTTCCGCGGAGGATGAGAACCAGTTCCTGGAAGTCAAGGCCATCATCGTGCAGGAACTGGAAATCATTGTGGCCGCAATCGAATGCCCCTCCCCGTCGCGCGAGGAAGTGCATGCCCTGATCAGCTCCGCGCCGTCGATCCGTTATTTGAGCGAGAGCAATGAAGGCAACTTGCGGGGTTTGGAAAATCACTGGCATAAAATCTATGTGGGTTTCCAGGCGATCCTGGGCCAGCTTAAAGTCCAGCAACGGCGGTTGGATTCCAGATCGCTTGTCACCTCTTTTTTCAGAAAGAACAAGCCGTGACCCTCCCCTGCCCGGCTCCGCTTAACTGCCATGACTGATTCAACCACCGTCGCTGTCGCAGGGACGAGCGCGGGAATTCCAATAATATGCTGACTTGGTTTCAAATTCTGATCCTGGCCGTGGTGCAGGGTGCGTGCGAGTTGCTGCCGGTATCAAGTTCGGCGCACGTCATTGTGGCGGAAAAACTCATGGGGCTGGATCCGTCGAGTCCGGAAATGACGATGCTGCTGGTCATGCTGCACACCGGGACCATGTTCGCTGTCATTGTTTATTTTTGGAAGCACTGGAAGCGCGACTATTTTGCCACGCCGGGAAAACTCGGGCCGTTTGCGATCCAAATCGTATTGGCGACGTTCTGCACCGGGGTGGTGGGCGTCGGGCTGAAGGTGGTCATCGAGAAGATTTTCATGCGCGGCGCGGCGCACGCTGAGATCGAGGAACTATTCTCGAACCTGCCCCTGATGGCGGGAGCGCTGGCTGCGGTGGGGTTGCTGATCATTTACGCGGGCTTGCGGGAGGAAAAATCGCCGCGCCATGCGGAAATTCAACCGGTCCATGCGGGCTGGATTGGCTTGGTGCAGGGCATCTGCCTGCCGTTTCGCGGGTTTTCGCGATCCGGCTCGACGATTTCAACCGGTCTGCTGCTCGGCCTGCCCAGGCAAAAACTGGAGGAGTTCAGTTTTGCGCTGGCGGTTGTTTTGACTCCGCCCGTGGTGGCAAAGGAGGCATTGCGCCTGCACAAAGCCCAAGCTTTGAGCGGCAGCAGTTCCGTGCTGCATCTTTTTGCGCCCAGTCTCGCCGGCATGGGATTAAGCTTTTTGGCCGGTTTGCTGGCCTTGAAATGGCTGACGCGATGGCTGGAAGGCGGGCGTTGGAAATTATTCGGCTTTTACTGTTTGGCGGCGGCGGCGGGGGTGCTGGCCGTTCATTTTACGCTTTAGTTTCGTAATTCAACCAGGGGCCGAGCCATTTCTCCACCGCGGGCAAATCCATTCCCTTGCGGCGATGATAGTCGAGCACCTGGTCCCGATCCAGCTTGCCAACCGCGAAATATTTTGACTGAGGCGATGAGAAATAAAGGCCGCTCACGCTGCTGGCCGGCCACATGGCGGCGCTTTCGGTCAGGCGAATGCCGGCGTTCTTTTCCGCGCCGAGAACTTTCCAGAGCGTCCATTTTTCCGTGTGGTCCGGGCAGGCGGGATAACCCGCGGCCGGGCGAATGCCCCGGTATTGCTCGTCAAGCAGTTGCTCGACGGACAGGTTTTCGTTGCAACCGTAACCCCACTCGGCCCGGACGCGCCGGTGCAAAAATTCGGCAAACGCTTCCGCCAAACGGTCCGCCAAGGCTTCGGTCATGATGGCGTTATAGTCGTCGTGGTCCGCCTTGAATTGTTTGACCAGTTCGTCCACGCCCAGGCCGGCGGTAACGGCGAACGCGCCGATGTAATCCTCCGCAATGGATTTGCCCGCCACGAAATCCGCCAGGCACCAGTTGGGCTGGCCATCCTGTTTCTCGATTTGCTGGCGGAGAAAGCGGAACGTGGCCAGGACGCGGCGACGCGACGGGTCGGTGTAAAGCTCGATGTCGTCCCCGACGGAGTTGGCGGGAAAGAATCCATAGACAGCCCGGGCCGCGAGAAGTTTCTTATTGACGATGCGCTCGAGCAGTATTTGCGCGTCATTGAACAGTTCGCGAGCCTGCGCGCCGTGCTTTTCGTGCTGTAGAATCGAGGGATAACGGCCCCGCAATTCCCAGGTGTGAAAAAACGGGGACCAATCGATGCAGGGAACCAGGTCCTCGAGCGACACCGGCAACGCCCCACCCTGCCCCGGCACGGAACTGAGCACCCGCACGCCGGTAAACTCCGGTGTGGCGATTTCGTCCGCTTTCCAGTCGAACTTCGGTCCGCGCCGACGGGCTTCTTCGATGGGAAGCAATTTGACTTCGTGCCCGGCATGTTGGCGGCGGAGTGCTTCCTGGTCCCGGCTATTCTGCGCGCCAAAGGCCGGCTTTGAATCGGGATTAAGCAAGTGACCGGCCACGCCCACAGCGCGCGAAGCGTCGGTTACGTGGACCACGGTTTCCTTGTAACCGGGCGCGATTTTGACCGAGGTATGAGCCTTGCTCGTGGTCGCCCCCCCGATGAGAAGCGGCACGGAGAATCCCTGGCGCTGCATCTCGCGGGCCACATGCGCCATTTCGTCAAGGGACGGCGTAATGAGGCCGCTCAGGCCGATGAGGTCGGCCTTGTGTTCACGGGCGGTTTGCAGGATTTTTTCGCACGGCACCATGACGCCGAGGTCAATGACTTCGTAGTTGTTGCAGCCGAGCACGACGCCGACGATGTTTTTGCCGATGTCGTGGACGTCGCCTTTGACGGTGGCCATGACGATTTTGCCCTGGGCGCGGGCGTTGCCGCCGGCGCGTTTTTCGGCCTCCATGAAAGGAAGAAGCCAGGCGACGGCCTTTTTCATGACGCGGGCGCTTTTGACGACTTGGGGCAGGAACATTTTGCCCGAACCAAAGAGATCGCCCACCACGGCCATGCCGGCCATCAAGGGGCCTTCGATGACGGACAGCGGGCGGCCAATCTTGAGCCGCGCCTCCTCGGTGTCGGCTTCGATGAAATCCACGATGCCCTTGATCAGGGCGTGTTCGAGGCGCTGTTCGACGGTTCCATTGCGCCATTCGTCCTGCACGGCCTCCGCTTTGTCTTCCTTCTTGACTGACTCGGCAAAGCGGACCAGGCGCTCGGTGGCATCGGGGCGGCGGTTGAGCAGCACGTCCTCCACCAGTTCGAGAAGGTCTTTGGGAATTTCCTTATAAATGCCGAGCATTCCGGCGTTGACGATGCCCATGTCCAGCCCGGCTTTGATGGCATGATACAAAAAGGCCGTATGCATGGCCTCACGCACCGCGTTGTTGCCGCGAAAGGAAAAGGAAATGTTGCTGATGCCGCCGCTGACCTTGACGCGCGGCAGGTTCTGTTTGATCCAGCGCGTGGCTTCGATGAAGTCCACGGCGTAGTTGTTATGCTCCACCATGCCGGTGGCGACGGTCAGGATGTTGGGATCAAATATGATGTCCTCCGGCGGGAAGCCGACCTGCTCCGTGAGGATTTTGAAGGCGCGGGCGCAGATTTGCTGGCGGCGCTCCAGGGTGTCGGCCTGGCCGCGTTCGTCGAAAGCCATCACGACGACGGCCGCGCCGTAGCGCCGGACCAGCCTGGCCTGATGGAGGAATTTTTCCTCGCCTTCCTTGAGGCTGATGGAGTTGACCACCGCCTTGCCCTGCACACATTTCAAACCGGCCTCGATGACAGTCCATTTCGAGCTGTCAATCATAATCGGCACACGGGCGATGTCCGGCTCGGCAGCGATGAGATTGAGAAAATGCGTCATGGCCTTGACGCCATCGAGCATCCCTTCGTCCATGTTGACGTCGATGATTTGAGCGCCGCTGACAACCTGTTGTTTGGCCACGGCCAGGGCTTCCTCGAATTGGCCGGCCAGGATGAGTTTGGCGAATTTGGGCGAACCGGTGACGTTGGTGCGCTCGCCAATGTTGACGAAATTGGTGTCGGGCCGGATGGTCAGCGGCTCCAGGCCGCTCAGGCGCAACCAAGGCTCGACTTTGGGCGGGACGCGCGGCGCGGTTTTCCTTACCGCCTGGACTACGGCTTTGATGTGAGCGGCGGTCGTGCCGCAGCAGCCGCCGACAATATTGAGCCAGCCGGCGGCGGCCCAGTTGGCCAGTTGGGGCGCGAAGGTTTCCGGAGTCTCCGGGAACCCGGTCGGCAGCATGGGATTGGGGAGACCGGCGTTGGGATAGGCGCTGACATAAATCGGCGCCAGTCCGGAAAGCTCCTGGATAAACGGCCTCATTTCCTTTGGCCCCAGCGCGCAATTGATCCCGATGCTGAGGAGCGGAAAATGCGAGACGGAGTTCCAGTAGGCTTCCACGGTCTGGCCGGAGAGGGTACGGCCGCTCAGATCGGTGATGGTGAAGGAAAGCATCACGGGCACCCGGCGGCGCACGGGCGATCCCGGGCGGGGCGCAGAGCCTGCGGCCACGGCGTCAATGCCCAATTCTTCAAACAGTCGGGCGATGGCAAAAAGGGCCGCTTTCGAATTGAGCGAGTCAAATACAGTTTCGACGAGCAGCAGGTCCGCTCCCCCTTCCAACAGGCCGCGGGCTTGTTCGTAATAGGCTTGCGCCAATAAGTCGTAAGTCACTCCGCGCGCGGCCGGATCGCTGACGCTGCCGGATATGGACGCCGTTTTGCTGGTTGGGCCCAGCGCCCCTGCCACGAAACAAACCCGGCCCGGCTCGGCGGCCATGACGGCATCGGCGGCGGCGCGGGCGTTCTTCGCGCCCGCCACGTTCAATTCGGACGCCAGCGATTCCATGCCGTAATCGGCCAGCGAAACGGCGGTGGAATTAAAGGTGTTTGTCTCGATGATGTCCGCGCCGGCTTCGAGATATTGTCGGTGAATGGCCTGGATGAGATGAGGCTGCGTCAGGTTGAGCAGATCATTATTGCCCTTCACGTCGCGCGTCCAATCTTTGAACCGCTCTCCGCGATAACCGGCCTCATCCAAACGATAGGTTTGGATCATGGTGCCCATGGCGCCGTCCAGCACCACAATGCGCTGGGGCAGGAGGCGCAATAACGCCTCCACTCGATCCCTGTTTTGATTGCCGGCCGTTTGCATGATGAGACAATATTACCCATGCTTCGCGTGCGGAGCAAATTAAAAATCAATATATCTTGATGCGTAGATATGATCTCTGCAAAAGCAGGAAATTCGTGGCAATCGCGGTGGCATGGATTATGAGTCATGGGATTACATATGAAGATGCGCGTGTCCTCTTACGAAGGTCTTTCGATCCTATGCCTGACGATCTTGGTTGCATGCCCGCTGGCTGGCAGGGCCGCTGCTGAAGACGCGGCGGGGCAGACACGCTGGGAGCGCCGGGCGCAGCAAAAGCAAAAATTGGCGCAGGGCGTGATCGGGCTGACTCACGAACCGATTGAGTTTCTGATGCGGCGGGGGGACCATTTCGATGATGAGCCGGAACATTACCAGCAATTGTGCGACCCGGAGAACATCAAGCGGATGGCGGCGGCAGGCATGGGTTACGGGCGGCTCTTCTTTTACAAGGGATTCGGATTGGAATACGAGCGGACGAACATGGAAACGGCCAAAAAGGCCGCCGCTCTGATGCACCAGTTGGGGATGAAGGTGGATTTGTACGTGGGCGGAACGATGTTCCCCGAAACGCTCTATCACGAGTTGCCCGAGGCCAGGAACTGGGAGCAACGCGACCAGAACAACCAGTGGGTTTCGTACGGCACCCAAACTTTCCGCCATTATGCCTGCCCCAACGAGCCGGCCTACCGGGAGTATTTGCACAAGGCGCTGGAAATCGGCATCGAAGAATTGCGCGCGGACCAGATTTCATTTGACAACATCATGCTGCAGCCCGAACCGAAGTCCTGCCGCTGTCCGCGTTGCATCCGGGCATTTCACGACTATCTGCGGCGCAAATATCCGACCCCGGAAGCGGTGCGGCGCCGGTTTGGCTTGCCGGACGTGGACTGGGTGCAGGTCAATGAATGGGAATCGCCGGCGCAGGCGGAGGGTTTGGCTTCGTTAAACGATCCCGTGTTGCAGGAATGGGTGCGCTTCCGGTGCGAGTCCCTGGCTAATTACGCCAAGTCGCTCTATGACGACGTCAAGAGCCTGAACACCAACGTGTCGGTCTTGTTCAACATCAAGGGCGTTTACAGTTATAACCGCTACTGGGCCAACGCCGTCTATCATCCGCTTTTCGCCAACCACATTGACGTGCTCTCCTTCGACACCGGCGGCTATGACGCGCGTCTCGACGCCGGCACGGGCGCCCTTGTTTCCCAAATCCGTTCCTACAAAGTGGCCCGGCGGTTGAAGGCCAGTTGCGAGGAAGGGCTGCGCGACGACCTGCGCGCCGCGCTGCACATGGCCTTCAATTACGAAACGCCGGTCGCTGGATACCCCGGCGCGCCAGCCCTGACCAAAGTCTTCACGCCGTTCGTGGAGTTTTACCGCGAATACCACGACCGCTATTTCACCGGGACGGAGGAAGTGGCGGACGTGGCGGTGTTGCGCAACTGGCCGTCAATGGCCTACAGCATTAACGCCACGAGCATTCCTGCCACGCTCATGGAGCAGGCGCTCATTCAGCACAAAATTCCTTTTGACATCCTCTTCGACGAGAACCTCGGCCAAATCAGCCGTTATCAGGCGGTGATTCTGGCCGGGCAGGAATGTGTCGGCAACGCGCAGGCGGAGCAATTGCTGCAATACGTGCGCGACGGCGGCACGCTCGTGCTGACCGGCAACACCGCGACCTATAATGAATGGAGGGAACGCCGCCGGTCCAAAGACCCGTTGCTGCCGGCGCGCCGCGAAGGCAAGGGCCGCATCCTTTTTGTTCCTGAAATCATTCCCGCCGCGGGCGCCGCCAAAACATCCGCCGAGGAGGAGGACGCAGAACCAGGGGCGACGCTGCGGAGAACCACGCGCATGACGCCTGCGCAATGGGTGCTGCCGCGCAACCACGAGGACATCGCCAAAACCGTCGTGGACGGATTGCCCAAAGGCTTGTCCATTCAAACGGGCGCGCCGTTGACGACCGTGATGGATTTGCTCACTCGCCCGGCCAGCCGCCAAACCCTCGCGCATTTCATCAACTTTGACCGCCACAATAAGCTCGCCTCGTTCCAAGTGACGGTCCGCAAACAATTCAGCGGCCCGGTCAAAACCGTCGAATGTCTTTCGCCGGAATGGGATGATCCGTCGCCGGTGCCGTTTCAGGAATCCAGAGACAATGTGGTCTTCACCGTTCCTTCGCTCCGTCTCTACGCCATGGTCGTCATCACGCAGTAAGGGAATGTAAAGGCTTGTTTTTTCGCTGCCAGTGCCGGCCTTTCTATTATCCGCTCAATTGCCAAGATGCTCCCGCTTGCATTTGAGTTCTTTTTGGAGGGCGGGGAGCGGGAGGGTGTTGATGACGTCTTTCTTCTCCAGCCAGCCTTTGCGCGCGATGCCGGCACCGAGACGCAGGAAACCAGCGTGTTCGTTGCGATGGGCGTCGCAGTTGATGACGCACTTTACGCCTTTGTCCTTGGCATAATGCCAGAAACGCCAATCCATGTCGAAACGGCGCGGGCTGGCGTTTAGCTCGATCCATGTGCCGGTGGCGGCGCAGGCGTCAATGACGGCGGTTTGATTGACTTTAAAAGGTTCGCGCTCGAGCAGCAAGCGGCCCGTCATGTGGCCCAGAATGTGGACGAACGGATTTTCGGCGACGGTGATCAGGCGCTTGGTCATTTCCGCTTCGCTTTGGGTAAAACCCTGGTGAACGCTGGCCACGACAACCTCCAGTTGCGCCAGCAGATCGTTGTCGAAGTCCAGTTTGCCTTCGGCAAGGATGTCCACTTCGCAACCTGTCAACAAACGGAAATCGGCGCCTTCGGCGGCGAACTTGCGATTGAGCGCTTCAACTTCCTTGATCTGGTGGAGGAGGCGGTCGGGCTGGAGGCCGTTGGCTTGGAAGGATGATTTGGAGTGGTCGGTGATGGCCCAGTATTCGAGGCCCAACTCCTGCATGTAGGCGGCAATTTCCTCGAGCGAGACGCGCCCGTCGCTCCAGTTGGAATGATTATGCAGCGAGCCTTTGAGCTGGGTCCATTCGAGCAGGCGCGGCAGCTCGTGCTTTTCGGCGGCGGCGAATTCCCCGCTATCTTCGCGCATTTCAGGGTGGATGTAGTCCAGCCCCAGTTTCTCAAAAATCTCCTCCTCGGTCCGGCACTTGACCAGCAACTTCGGGTCGCGCGTCTCGACATCGGATTTAAACAGGCCGTATTCGTTGAGGCGCAGGCCGCGCTGGATGGCGCGCTGACGCATGACGATGTTGTGCTCCTTGCCGCCGGTAAAGTAAGCCAGGGCAAAGGGAAATTCCGCAGCGCTGACCACCCGCAAATCGGCTTGAATGCCTCCGGCCAGAACGACGCTGGCCTTGGTCTCGCCTTTGGCCGAGACGCTGAGGATGCCGGGTTGCTGGGTGAAAAAATCAATGACCGCGGCAGGCTGCCTTGATGAAGCGAGCAAATCAATGTCGCCGATGGTTTCCCTGGACCGGCGCAGACTGCCCGCCGTGCCGCAGCGCACCACGTCGGGGTGGCTGCGTAGGTTGTCCAAAATCGGCTCGGCCACGGCGAGGGCGTCGCCGAGCAAATGGCGGGATGAGTATTGCCGCTGAAATGCCATGCCCTGCAAAATTTTGGCCTGGGTTTTCTCGCCGAATCCGTCCAACTGGGCGACTTTCCCGTCCCGGCAGGCTTGCTCCAATTTCTCCAAAGTATCCACGCCAAGCTTGTCGTTGATCGCTTTGATCTTTTTTGGACCCAGCCCGGGAATGGCCAGCATGGCGACCAAGCCTGCCGGGATGGAGGCTTTGAGTTCGTCGTAATAGGCGAGGCGGCCGGATGTCAGGAGTTCGGAAATCTTGGCGTGGATTTTGTCGCCGATGCCCTTGAGACTATCGGTGGAATCCGGGGAAAAGATTTTCTCCAAGGGGATGGCGGAATTTTGCAGGGCGCGGGCCGCGTTTTGGTAGGCGCGCGATTTGAACGGGTTCTCGCCTTTGAGTTCGAGGAGCGTGGCGATCTCCGTCAGAATTTCGATGATCTGATCCTTCGTCATCTCCAGCAAGATAACCCGGGACGGGCACGGATAAAAGATGGAATATGGGTTGCGTTTTCAGGGGCTGATCTTAATCCTCATTCCAAGATTAAGATTAAGATTAGGATCAGGAAAGGGACTTTAGATGCATAAACCCAACACACCTGTTGCCCTGACTATCGCCGGCTCTGACAGCGGCGGAGAGGCGGGCATTCAGGCTGATTTGAACACCTTTGCGTGTTTGAAGGTGCATGGGGTAACGGCAATCACGTGCCTGACGGCGCAAAATCCGGGGAGAATATCGCGCTTGGAACCGTGCCCGCCCAGCATGGTGCGCGCGCAATTGGAAGCCATTGCGGAGCATTTCAGCGTGGCAGCGGCCAAAACGGGCATGTTGTTTTCGGCGGACATCGTTCGCGAAGCGGCACTTTTTTTCAAGCGCAACCACGGAATCCCATTGGTGGTTGATCCGGTGATGGTTTCCACCAGCGGACGGCGGCTTCTGAAGTCCGATGGGATCGAGGCGCTGAAGAAGCTCCTTCTGCCTTTGGCTGCAATTGTGACTCCAAATCTGGCTGAGGCGGAGATTCTGGCGGGCGGGAAGATACGGTCGCTGGAACAACTGCGGGCAGCGGCCGGGACGATTTATCGGAGGTTCGGTTGCGCCGCCCTGGTGAAGGGCGGTCATCTGGCGGGGTCCGGGGATGCGGTTGATTTTTTCCACGGCAGGGAAGGAGACTGGATGCTGTCATCGCCACGAGCGGCCAACGTCACCCTGCACGGCACCGGATGCACTTACTCCGCCGCCATCACGGCCTGGCTGGCGCGGGGAAAATCGCGCATCAGGTCGGTCGAAATGGGCAAGCATTATATTACGCGCAGGATTTTTGAAACGGGGATGTAGGATTAGGAATAAGAAGTGATTGGGCGGGTGACGCGGACGGCGACATGGCGGGTGTTGGGGAGGATGAACTTCCTGATCTCAATGCTGACGCGCTTGGGCTTGAATTCCCGCAGCACCAATTCGGCCATGTCCACGGCGAGCGTTTCAATCAGCTTCCAACTTCGCCGCCGGCCAAAGTTCGCAAGGCGCGTGGCCACGGCCTGATAATCAATGGTTTCCTGAAGGCGGTCATGCGCCGCCGCGGCGTTAAAATCGTGGTCCAACTCCACGGTCACGAGAAGACGTTGGGGATTGGCGCGTTCCGTTTCCGGCACGCCCACACGAATGAAGACTTCCAATTCCTTGATGATGATCTGGTCCATGATTGCTCTTACTGCCGGGGAACGCGCGCGGTCTCTCCATCATCCGGGCGGGGGCGCAAGCGGAATTGATTGCGCTCCAGGATCTCACGCAACTCACCAAGATGCTCGACAATCACGTCCGGTTCGCTGGCCTGCAACTGGTGAAGGCGATTATAGCCGGTCAACACCGCGCAGGAGCCGATGCCGCCGAATTTGGCGGTATCGACGTCATGTTGCATGTCGCCGATGAAAATTGTTTCGGCGGCGGCGAGTTGATTTTCAACCAGCAATTCGGCGATTTTGGCCCGTTTATCCCAAACCCCCAGGTAGGGCCGGTCGATGAATTTATCGAAGCCGTTGACGGCCGTCTGCCGCGCGAAATAATCCGCGGCGACTGTGCTGAGGAGGAAGGTGCGGATTTTGTGCTGGCGGCAGAAGAGCAGGAAGTCGCGGGCATGGGGCAATTCCGTGACCTCATGCTGCACCTGGCTGAAGTGGCTGTGAAAACATTGCTCCAGCCGGGCCATGGGAATCCCCGGCGCAAAGCGGTCATAGAAGTCCTTGAACGGCAAACAGAACTCGGAGCGGAATTTGTCGAGGGTCATGGCTTCAATGCCGCACTCGGCGAAGACGAAATTAGTGGCCGCCAGAACGGCGGGCAGATCATCCACCAGGGTGCCGGACCAATCGAAGATGATGTTTTGGATCACGCAGGAAATCATAATGCTGAACGGTTGAACGTCACGACGCATCCGGCCTGCGGCATTTGAACAAAGTGGGCCGGGTGTCGTGGGGATACCTTTTGCGGCCCTGGCCATTGTTATCGGTGCAGAGCCAGAAATAATCCTTATCGACCGCCAGCCCTTCCATCACGCCGACAAAGAACGGGTATTGATTGTAGTAAATGTACTCGCGGTCATGCTCCATGCGACGGAAGTTGTATTCCGCAAGCACGAGATGGGTGGCCGGGTCGATTTTTAAAATGACGTGGTCCTCGCGCATGAGGGCGAAGAGCGCTCCATCGAACCAGCATAAATCCGAATAATGCGCGTCCCAACACCACCAGGTCCAACTGGCGCGCGCGACAAAATCATCGGTGACTTTCAGGCTGTTCAAATCCACGACAATGATGCGCCCATTCTTCCGTTCATTGGCCACATACATTGTGTGACCGTGAACGGCGATCCCTTCCCAGGCGGCATTGCGGTCGTCGGAAAAATATTTTTCGACGGGGCGCCAGTCGATGTTGAGGCGCTCGACGATTTTTGTGCGCGGGTTCCAGCGGAGAATCCAGCGGTCGGCCTCTTCGCAAAGATAAATGCGGCCCTGGTCATCCTCGGTCACGCCTTCGCAATCATAGCGGCCGGTCTTTTCAGAGGCAAAGGGCGCCAGTTGCGCATCGGTGAAACAATCGGGGATGCGGAGCAAATCGACGGCGTCGCCGCCAGAAATGAAATTGATGCGATAAACGCCGATCTTCTGGTCGCTTTCGGTGAGCAAATCGCCGGATTTTTCGAGGAACAGGCCGGAGGCGTCGAAGCGCTGTCCGTTGGGCAGATTCATTTGCCAGACTTGTTGCGGCGTCAGAGTATAGAACTTGTAGCCCGGAGCATTTTGCCTGGTGCCGCGCGTCATGCAACCCGAGACAAGAGCCAGGCACCCCGCCACGACGAAATATCTCCGCCACGCGATCATGGCGCGCTCAGCCGCCAAATTGCAGCCGCGGATCGGCCTTCAACATTGCTTCGAGGTTGGCCCAGCGGACATCGTTCATGGTGTAAAAGGCGTTCAAATAAACGATGACTTCCTCGGGCGGGTATTTGGCGAGGATCTTTTCCACGGCAGCCTGCAATTTGGCGTCCTCAACGGCGGCCGGCATCTCATCCGCCGCGCCGTCCTTGTGGGCGATGCCGAGGGCATCCAGGAAATCGGCCAGCATCGGCGTTCTGTCCTTCATCAGCCAGTCGCGCAAGAGGGTGGCGGCAAGATTTTCCAGCCGGGGCTTGGCCAGCATGGCGGCCATGGAGGCGTGCCTGGTGGCGCGAGGGGTGCGCTCGAAAAAAGCGGGGCGCAATTTGCGCGCCTGCGCGACGGTGGCCAAAACGGTGCGATACAGTTCCCTGTTGCCGTCGTGGGCGGATTCAATGATCCGCAAAGCCAGGGCCGGCGACATGAACCCGAATAATTCGTGTGATGTCAGCATTGAAATAACCGCGTTAGACTAGGAGGCCCGGCCACGAACTGCAAGCCATTTAGGGTCACGCACAAACGTCCGCTGCAGCGCTGTTCAAGGGGTGTTGTTCCAGGCGGTCATAGCCGCCTCATAAACCTGCTTGAGCGGCACTTTTTCCACTTCAGCCAATTTTCTGCATGACTCGAACTCAGGAGCGGCCTGCAACACTTTCCCGTCCAGCTTGCCGATCTTCAGTGTGACATTGCCAAAAGGAGTTTCGACCGTTTGAAACTCGCGCCGCAATTTGCGCCGTTCCGCCAGAGAGCGGCGCACGCCAAAGGCGCTCGTCTCGCGCAAAATCAATTCGCTGAAGCTGTCGGTCTGGGCCGCCGCGCACAAAACCGTGAGGAGGAAACCGGGCCGGTTTTTTTTCATTTGCAGGGGCGCGTAACTGACATCCAAAGCGCCCGCCGCCAGGGCCGTTTCCATAAAGCGACCCAGGATTTCCGGGTTGACGTCATCCAGGTTTGTTTCCAGGACTGCGATGGTGTCGCTCTCCCAATCGTGCTCCAGCGCCGCGCTGGTTTCTCCGAGGATGGCCCGCAGGACGTTGGGCCGCGCAGGGTGGTCGCGCGAGCCGAGGCCGAAACCGATGCGCACGGGGGTGAGGTTGTTCATCGGCCCGAAAGCCTCGACAAACTCCGCCAACAACGCCGCGCCGGTTGGAGTGATCAGCTCGCAGGGTTCTTCGCATTGCGTGAGGGCGATGCCGCGCGCCGCCAGGATTTCCAGTGTGGCCGGGGCCGGAATTGGAAAACGCCCGTGCGCGCAATCGATCCAGCCGGTGCCATCGACGGGCTGGCCCGCCAGCACGCGCGGTTTGCCCAAAAATTCCAAGCCGATGCAGGCCCCCGCTATATCAATGATGGAATCCACCGCGCCCACTTCATGAAAGTGGACTTCCCCAGCCGGCACCCCGTGAATCTTGCCTTCCGCCGCCGCAATGCGGGTGAAAACCGCCACGGCTTTCTCCCTGGCCCAGGCCGAGATTCCACTGTGCTGGATCAGTTCCCTGATCCCGGCGTAATCGCGCGCGTGTGCGTGTTGATGTTCGTGTTTGTGCTCATGCGCGTGTCCGTGTGAATTCGCGCCAAAATGAACGTCGAATTTCGTTCCCTCGATTTGCGCGCGTTTGCCGCGGGACACGTGCAGGTGATAGCCTTGCAGATTGAGCTTCTGCAATTCGGCGCTGAGGTGTTGAAAATCAAGTCCCACATCCAGCAGCGCGCCGATGAACATGTCGCCGCTGATGCCGCTGAAAAGGTCGAGATAGAGAGTTTTCATAAGCCGCCCGCGCACAGGGAATTAATCTGGCTGGCCGCGTAGCCCGCGCCAAAGCCATTGTCGATATTGACCACCACCACGCCGCTGGCGCAACTGGTCAGCATGCCCAACAACGGGGTCAGGCCGTTGAAGTTTGCGCCGTAGCCGACACTGGTCGGGACAGCGATGACGGGGCGGCTGACCAAGCCGGCAACCACGCTGGGCAAGGCCCCTTCCATGCCGGCCACCACAATCACCACGTGCGCGCTGCGGATGGCCTCCAGCTTGTTGAACAAACGATGCACCCCGGCCACACCCACGTCATAAAAGCGTTCCACCCGGTTTCCCATAATGTCGGCGGTGACAACGGCCTCTTCAGCCACGGGCAGGTCGCTCGTCCCGGCGCAAACGACAGCGATGGTCCCCGGCCTTTTGGCCAGGGGCTTTTTCTCGATGGTTACGCAACGCGCGACCGGGTGGTCGATGGCGGAGCGGAAATTTTTTCGCACGAGCCGCGCCTGTTCAGGCGTCAGGCGCGTGATGAGAAGGCGGTCTTCGCGGGCTAGAAGAGCGGCGGCGATTTTAACGATCTGCGGGCCAGTCTTGCCGGCGGAGTAGATGACTTCCGCAAAGCCCTTGCGCAAAGAGCGATGCGTATCGACCTGGGCAAAGCCGAGGTCGATCACCGGCGGCGCCTGGAAGGCGCGAAGCGTCGCGGGCAAGGTTGCTTTGCCCCGGCGAAATTTCTCCAGTAGTTTGATGGCATCAGCAGTCGTCACAGTCAGACAAAAATACACAAAGTCCCCGCATCGTCACGCGCGAAGTTGCCAAAACCGCCTCCGGGCGAAAAGTTGGAGGAAGCTTACTTTGCCCTTGAATGGCGAACCAGGGGTTTTAAGGTGTGGTGAGGCGATTAATGCGAACCAGAGGAAGGATATGCAAAAACGGCCTGTTTCGGTCACGATATTCGGGATACTGAATATCGGGTTTGGGGTGCTGGGAGTAATTACGACGATTGTCGGCATGGCACTCCACTCGCCAGGCGGAGCCGCTTTGAGTCCGATCATAAAAAAAGTATATGATAATCCCAGCTTCAGCGCCTGGATGAAGATCGCGACTCCGTTGGGCAGCGTGGCCGCCTTGGTGATAATCGCGGCCGGAATAGGATTGCTGCTGTTGCGGGATTGGGGCCGGCTCACTTCAATTGGGTATGCGATTTACGGAATTGTGATTGCCCTCGTCAACACAACACTGATGCTCAACGCTGCGTTTGGGGAACAAGGATTGACCATGATCATCCTGTTGTTTGCCGCCTTGGTTGGTTTGGTGTTCGGGCTTGTTTATCCGGTTCTGCTGCTCATTTTTATGACCCGGGCCAAGGTGAAAGCGGCCTTCGGCCAGGCACAATCCCCGCATGAAGGAAACATCCTTTAAAGCACCTTGGGGCACCCCGCTTGCCCTCATGACCGCGGTATGCGTCGTGCTATGTCTCCTCTTTCTTTTGCCAGGCGTGCTGATCGCCCTGAGCGGCGGCGGCACCCTTCGGGCATTGGGGATGAACATGATTCCACCGTGGGCCGGCTGGTGTCTTGTGGCGGTTCCTTTCCTGGCCCTCGTGGCGGGCGCGGCCTTCATGGTGCGGGGGTATGTCCTGACGGACAGCGCGCTCATTATCCAAAGGCTGGGATGGGAGAACCGCCTCGATTTGTCGCGATTGACGTCGGCGGACGTCGATCCGGACGCACTCCAAGGATCGCTGCGCCTCTTCGGCAACGGCGGTTTTTTCTCATTTACGGGCTGGTTTCGCAACAAGAAGCTGGGCGTTTATCGGGCCTACGCCACGGACACGAAGAGAGTTGTTGTGCTGCGCTTTTCCGGGAAAACGGTCGTCATTACTCCGCATGATCCGCAAAGATTTGTGGCGGAAATTAATTCCAATAAGGCTGGGACCGCATCACGGTCTTAATGAATCTACTGGCAGCTTGGCGCGGAGGGAAATCGCGGTTATCCTATAGCCGTGTCGGACAGCACAAAAACACGGGTCGTGGTTGGGATGAGCGGCGGAGTCGATTCCTCGGCGGCAGCGGCGTTGCTTTTGGAACAGGGCTATGACGTCGTCGGCATCACGCTCAAGTTGTGGCCGCAGGATTGCGTTTCGCGCGCCGAGGACAAATGTTGCGGGCCGCAGGCGGTGACAGACGCGCGCAGCGTGTGTCACAAGCTGGGCATTCCCTATTATCTGATTGACGAGGCCGATGCTTTTCAAAAGCAGGTCATCCACTATTTTGCAGAGGAATACAAGGCGGGGCGCACGCCCAACCCCTGCGTCATGTGCAACGAAAAACTGAAATTCGGCGCGCTGCTGGACCGGGCGCTGCAATTGGGCGGGGAATACATCGCCACCGGACATTTTGCGCGGCTGGAAAAGCGCGCCGATGGGCGCACTCTCCTGAAAAAGGGATGCGATCCGCGCAAGGACCAGAGCTATTTCCTTTTCTCCCTGCGGCAGAGCCAACTGGCCCGCGCGCTGTTTCCGCTCGGCGAAAAAACCAAACAGGACACGCGCCAGGTGGCCCGCGAACGCAGCCTGAAAACCGCGGACAAGGAGGAGAGCATGGAAATCTGTTTCGTGCCGGACAAGGACTACGGCGCATTCCTCTCCGCCGCCAAACTGGCGCAAAAGCATCAAGGGGAAATTGTCAATCTCGAGGGCCGGGTGTTGGGGCATCACCAAGGGATCGAGTTCTACACCATCGGCCAGCGCAAGGGCCTCGGACTGTCAACACCAAATCCAATTTATGTGGTCGAACTGGACGCGGCGCGGAACCGCGTGGTGGTGGGGGACGATTCCGCCCTGGATCGCGCTGAATTCCGCGTGCGCAATTGCAACTGGATCCCGTTCGATCAACCGCCGGAGGAAATGCAAGTCGCGGCCAAGATTCGTTACAACCATCCCGGCACGCCGGCGACGGTGCAGGCGCTGCCCGGCGGTGAAGCAAAGGTGACGCTGCACACGCCGCAACGGGCCATCACACCAGGGCAAGCCTGCGTTTTCTACGACGGCGATCTGGTGGTGGGCGGCGGCTGGATTGTTTGAAGCCGGTTATCGCGGCGTCACGGAGCACCTTTGGCGCCCAGAGTTTTGACGGCGCGCTGCATCTCATTCAGATGCACTTCCGCGTCAGGCGAATCGGTGATATGAACAATCTTTCCGTCCAAGCCAATTAGAAAACTCACGCGACGATCCATCTTTCTGTCCGGCGCCATGCGCGCGCCGTAGGCGTCGGCGATTTTGCCTTTGGTGTCGGCCATCAACGGAAAGTTCAAACCATACTTGAAGACGAAATGTTTATGGCTGTCCACTGAATCGAAGCTGACACCGATGACATCCACCCCCTGCGCCTTGAGGTCGCCGATGCGGTCACGCAGGCCGCAGGCTTCCTTGGTGCAGCCGGGTGTGTCATCTTTGGGATAGAAATAAAGCAGGACAACGCCTTTACCGAGGTCATCAGCCAGCTTCCATTTGTTGCCGTCCTGATCCACGCCACTGACGTGCGGCGCCTTGTCCCCGACCTTGAGCGGGGCGGCGGCGCAAGAGGCTTGCGCGGCAAGCGCAATGGCGAACATGCACAACAGGGCAAGAGAGTTTCTCATCGTTTTCATACTTGAATATGACTTGATCTTAATAAGCTGCGAGGCGGGGATTGTCAAACCAATGGGAAATTGAGATTAGGCTTGGAAAAAAGATTCGGCAATCCACACCAGGGTTCCTTCCGGGAGCAAATCATATAGAGGAACCAAATCGGCCGCCGCCAGGTGAATGCAGCCGTGGGAATCGGGCCGGCCAAGGGTCAATTCGTTGCCAGTGCCGTGAACGTAAATATAGCGCGCGAATGAATCGACGTTTCCGCCGCGATTGAAGCCCGGCTCCAAACCTTCCAGCCAGAGGATGCGCGTGGCAATGCGGGCCTCGGGCTTGCCGCGCCACGTGAACCCGGCGAACCGCCGGCCAGTAAAGGCCGTGCCTGCCGGCCAGCCTCCGCCGATCTTCTTTGCAATGCGATGCAGGCCGCGCGGAGTCATCTGCGAATTGGCGGTTTCGCCAACGCCGAATTTTGAAGTCGAGCACCGAAAAGCGCCCACCCGTTCCGGCGTGGCAGCCAAAGCCGGACGCGCGAAAAGCGAAAGCGTCTGCCGGGAAATGTCCACGACAAGAAGATAGCGGGTTGGAGGCACACCGCAACGCGCGCACGCGCGCAGGGCATCCTGAAGAAGGCCCCTCCTCATTTTGGAACCAGTTTCTTGATCAGGATCTTTGAGTTGCGCCCGCTTTGTTCATATCTCTCCCGCCGGTCCGGCGGAAGATCGTCGGGACTGCCCTCGTTGAACCCGCCCTTGGATTGGAAATAGGTGAAGGCCTGTGTGGAAAGGGTCACCAATTCGCTCAGGCCAAGCTCGCGCGCCTTCGATTCAACATAGGCGATGAGCTTCTGGCCAATGCCCTGGTTCTCATGGGATGGGCTGACGTAAAGGCAGGCGAGTTCCCCCTTGTTCTGATCGAGCAAATGCAAAGCGACGCAGGCCACGGGATTTTTGTCCGTTTCAAAAATATAGAAATCGCCCAATGTTTTCTCCAGGTTGGCCCGGGTGCGCTTGACGAGTTCCTCCGAGACGACGGAATTCTTGGTCAAGGTCAGGATGGCGCGGATGTCCTTCTTCATGGCCTTGCGGATTTGCTGGTACTCATTGGCGTAAACGAGGGTGCCAATGCCTTCGTTGGAAAAAACCTCGCCCAGCAAGGCCTCATCCATGCGCCCGTTGATGACATGGACGCGCGACACGCCGGCGGCGCAGGCCACCGAAGCGCATTGTGCCTTGGAAACAATCTCAGGCGCGAATCCAGCTTTGTTTTGCGTCAGGAGCGCGTCCAACTCGGCGACCAGAATCTGGCGGATGAATTTGTCCCGATAGATCAATCCATCCAGCGTAGTGATGTAAATGAGCTTGGCCGCGTTGAGCGACTTGGCCAGTTCCAGGGCCACTGAATCAGAATTAACCCGATAGGTTTTGCCATCCCCGTCGAATCCGAGCGGCGGCACGACGGGAATTATGCCCTGGGCCAGCAAGCCTTGAAGCATCTCGACATCGACCCGTTCGACCTTGCCAGTGAAAAGATGGTCCTGGCCATGAAGGATGCCCAGCGGATGGGCGGTCAGGGCGTTGCAAGAGGCGGCGCGAAGGTCGCAAGCGCTGAGGCCCTCCAGAATTTCATGCGTCAACCGGTTGGCGGCGGTCAGGGCCAGCTTGAGCGTCGGCGCATCCGTCACGCCGCCGCCGTCCAGATTGGAGGGCTGGATATTCTGTTCGCGCGCCAGTATCTCAATTTGCGCGGCGGCGCCATGAACCAGAACGACCCGAATGCTGAGGGAACGCAGGACGGCAACATCGAGGAGAATATTGGGAAAATTCTCGCTCGTGACGATGGCGGCATCCACGCTGATGACGAAAATCTTTTCCCGAAAGCCCGGGATGTACTGCAAAATGGTGCGCAGGTCGGTCAGTTTCACTTGGGAACGGCTCGATGATAAATGATCCACTCGTAGCCATTGAGGCTGAAGCCGGAAGAAAGCGAATCAAGAGGAACCGCCCGGCCGCTGATTTTGACCGGTTGATAAGTCTCGGCGTCGGGCAATTCCACCGACCCGGTCACGCGCTGGCTGCTCAGATTGACCAGGGCGAGGAACTCATCCTTGTTATCGCTTCTCAGGAAGCTGGCGACTCCGGCTGGCACACTATTTGACACCCACGCAACCTCCCCCGTGGATAAGGCGGGGTACTTCTTGCGAAGCTGGATCAAATCCCGATAAATGCCGCGCAAGGGCGGGCGTCCCCCGGCATGCCAGAAGACCGGCATTTTTTCAAACAACGCCGGATCGGCGGATTCGGTGGCGTCCCCGGCCTCCATGCCGTTGTAGAAGAGCGGCACGCCGTCCAGCGTCAACATCAACACTTGGGCAACGAGCGCGCCGTCCATGCCGTGACGCGCCACGGCACGGCTCTGCTCGTGGATATCCGAGAAGCGCAGGTGCAGGGCGCCCTTGGGGAATTGCTGATAGGTGTGTTCCCACGATTCCTTCAGGAAGGAAACAGGCGAACTGCCGCTCATGACCGTGTCCAGCATATAATAGAAACTCCAGGAGGAATCCACATCGAAGGCCTTGGACAGCAACTCCGGCTTCGCCCCGGCGTCAGCCAGAATGACAAGCTGGGGATTGATCTTCTCCATTTCGTCCCGGGCTGATTCCCAAAAATCGACCGGCACGTTGGGAGCGACGTCGCAACGAAAACCGTCCACGCTGAAGTCTCGCAGCCAGTGTTTCATCATGTCAATCATGTAGCGGCGCACCTCCGGGTTTGCATAATTCAGCCCGGCCACGTCCGTCCAATCGGGAACGGGCGGAATGATCGCTCCGTTGGTCCCCTTCATGTAAAAGTCCGGATGCTCCATCAGAACGCTGTCCCAGGAAGTTTGACCGGCCACGATGTCCATGACCACTTTCATGCCGAGCTTGTGCGCTTCATCGACCAGACGCTGGAAGTCGTTGGTGGTGCCGTAGTCGGGATTGATGGCGTAAAAGTCGCGCACAGCGAACGGACTGCCAATGGAGCCTTTCTTCATCTTTTCGCCGATGGGATGAATCGGCATCAGCCAGAGAACGTCCACGCCAAGATCCTTCAGATCATCCAACCGCGCGGTAATCGCATTGAGGTCGCCTTCCTTGGAAAAGTTGCGCGGGAAGATTTCATAGACAACCGCGCTGCGGAGCCAGTCGGGTGATTTGCGGGTGGCCAAAGCCGGGGTGTCCGCCGCTGAAGCGATGGTGGAAGCAAACGCCAGCAGGCCAAAAATGGCCAGGGCGAGAAGGCATCGTGATTTGTGGTGCATTTTGATCATGGCTCTTGAGTTTTTCGGCTGCGTTCTACTTCCTTTCATCCGGCCTGTCCAGCGCAATTTGTTCCTAAGCCGGAGGTTGTGCCTTGGCGATTGTTTTGAGTACGCGCTTCAGCGTCTTCACGGCCCGGCTGTTTTCACGGGACGTGCCGACGGAGAGGCGAATCCATTCCGGCAGTTTATAGCTGCCCATGGGCCGCGCAATCACCCCCTGCTTTTGCATTTCCTCGAAGACCCGCTGCCCCTGCCCCACCTGCACGAGGACGAAATTTGCGGACGAAGGCACAAACGGTAGTCCCATGCGGGTGAAGGCATCCTGGAGAAACTTCAGGCCGGCGAAATTGTTCTCGCGCGTCTTCCGCATGTGCTCCACGTCGTCCAATGCGGCCAGCCCCGCCGCTTGCCCAAGGGAATTGATATTGAACGGTTGCCGGATTTTTTCCAACGCCGCAATAAACTCCGGATGGCCAATGCCGTAGCCCAGACGCAACCCGGCCAATCCGTGGATTTTTGAAAACGTCCGCATGAGGATCAGGTTCGGCTTTTCTCCAGAACGAATCATCGGGATCAAGTCCATGGGTTGTTCGAGAAATTCGATGTAGGCCTCGTCCATGATCAGCACCACGTGGGGAGGCATCCCCTGGATGAGACGCCGCACCTCGTCGGGCGAAGCGAGCGTGCCGGTGGGGTTGTTGGGATTGGCCACGAAAACAACCTTGGTCCGGTCCGTGATGGCGTTGGCCATGGCCGTCAGATCGTGGGCATGATTCTTTGTCGGGACGGTGATGAGATTGGCCCCGAACAACCGCGCGACAATCGGGTAAACGGCAAAACAAGACTCCGAGACCACAACCTCGTCATTCGGCCCGAGCAACGCGTGTCCAAGTAATTCGATGATCTCATTGGAGCCGTTGCCCAGGATCAAATGGGCGGGCTCAACCTTCAGGTTCGCCGCCAGTTTTTGTTTGAAATAATAGGCGTTGCCATCCGGGTAGAGATGCACCTGCCGGGCAGCCTGGCGCAAGGCGGCCAGGGCGGCGGGGGAAGGCCCCAGCGGATTCTCGTTCGAGGCCAGCTTGATGATGCGGCGCTCGGGCAGGCCCAGTTCGCGGGCCACCTCGGCGATGGGCCGTCCCGGCTGATAAACCGGGAGATTTTGCAGGACGGGGTTCAGGGCAAAGGGCAGGGACATAATTTTGCTTTCAGAGGGCGCGCAATATTTTGTTGACATCGACGTGCGCGGCGATGATGTCGCGGATGACGGAAATTTTCTCCGTGTCCCCCGGCCGGGTCTTGACGGTGAGGTTGTGGACGCGGGAGGCGACAACGTAACTGTCCTCCGCGGCGAGCAGCACGGGAAAGGCCGCCTTTTCGATAATGCGGAGGATGGCGGGATTGGGCCGGAGATTATCTGTCAAAACTATTCCTGCCAATAGCTGGTTGGGATCCGAGGCCACGACGGAGGCGGCCATGATGATGTCCTCCCGGTCGCCCGGCGTGATGACGAGGCAGCCGCGCTTGAAAAGGCTGATGGCATTCTGGGCGCCCATGGCGCCGATGACGACGCTATCCACCGGAGTATTGGCGCGTCCGCTCTGATTGAGGCGCTCCGCCTGCAGGTCTTCCTGGATGGATTCAATGGTCGGGCTGGACAACAAGTGGTGATGTGGCAGGACGCCAAGCAGGTCCAGGCCCTTGCGCTTCAGCCCGCGCCGGGCGAATTCGGTGATGTAATCCAGTTTGTCAGGCGTGACTTTGTTGAGAATGACGCCGATGATCTCGACCCCCTCCCGTTCGAAAACGGCCTGATTGAGATACAGTTCGTCAATCGGTTTGCCAATGCCGCCCTGGCTGATGAGGATGACCTTTGTGCCCAGGATTTTGGCCACCTGCGCGTTGGACAAATCAAAAACCGAGCCGACGCCGGCATGGCCCGAGCCTTCGCACAGGACAAAATCCTTTTCCCAAGCGACGCGGTCAAAGGCCTTGGTGATTTTTTTGATCAGCGCCTCGTTGTTGGATGATTGCAGGTACTTGCGCGTAAAATCCGGCTCAACCGCAATGGGACTCATATCAACCAGCGGGCAATTAAGCTGGTAAACTTGGTCCATCAGCACGGTGTCTTCATCGATTTTTTGCTCCTCGATTTCGACAAACCGCTGCCCAACGGGCTTGATGTAGCCGATGCGCGGGTAAAAGCTTTGCAAGGCGGCGAGCAGCCCGATCGACGTCGTGGTCTTGCCCTCGTTCTGACGGGTGGCGGCAATATAAACGCGGGGCGTGACAGTGTTCATGGCTGGTCCGCCGGCTCAGGCAGGACTGCGGAATCCTTGGGTGGATAAAGGTCCTTAAAAGCCACGGCTTGCACCCCGACGATGGCCGCGACGCCGAGGACATCGTGAGCGTTGGAACCGCGCGACACATCCGCGGCCGGGCGGCCCAAGCCGAGCAGGATCTGGCCGTAGGCATGGGCTTTGGCCACGTGTTGAATGAGCTTGCTTCCGATGTTGCCGGCGTTGAGATCGGGAAAGATCAGCACGTTGGCGCGGCCGGCGACCTGGCTGTCGAAGGTCTTGCGCGAAGCAATTTCCGGAATCAAGGCCGCATCGACCTGGAGTTCGCCGTCAAAATCCGCCTCCATTCCTTTTTCATGCGCCAGTTTTTGGGCCAAACCGGTCGCCGCCTGCACTTTGCCGATGGAGGCATGAGTCGCGCTCCCCTTGGTCGAGAAAGACAACAGCGCCACGCGCGGACGGATGGCCATGAGTTGGTGGCACAAATCAGCCGTGGAAACGGCGATGTCGGCCAATTGCTGCACCGTCGGCTCCGGAATCACGCCGCAATCCGCCATGAAGAGCGTGCCTTCATCGCCGAAGCGCGTGTCCTCAACTTCCATCACCATGCAACTGGATGCCGTGGTGGCTTGAGGCGCGACTTTGACAATCTGGAACAACGGGCGAAGCACGCTGCCGGAACTCTCATTGGCCCCGGAAATGAAGCCGTCCACCTGATGCATGGCCAGCATCATGGCGCCGTAATAATTGGGGTTGAGCATCGTTTCGTGCGCTTCCTTTTCCTCGACACCCTTGTAGCGGCGGAGTTGTTCGTAACGCTTGACGAACGCCGGCAGGTCCTCGCTTTCAGCGGGGTTGATGATGCGGACGCCTTCCAGCGAGACATTCAACTCGGCGGCGGCCTGTTTGACCTTGGTCCGGTCCCCCAGCAAGACCGGCGCGCCCAAGCGCAAGGAATAAAACTGCCGGGCGGCCTGCAGCACGCGCGGTTCCGTCCCCTCCGGGAAAACGACCCGTTTGGGGTGCCGCTGCAACTTTTCAATAATATGAGCGATAAATCGCATGGGCAATTAAGTAAGCGTTGACGGCTCAAAATTCAAGATTTCTTCGCGGGACGCCCAGGTCAGGCGCATCTAATCCTTGGCGTTTCTCATTAACACTGCGGCTTTAGCCCGGTGTGATGGCCGGCCTGCGACATAATTAACCTGTTTCAACGGTTTCCCAAGTGACGGTAAGCCGTTAAAACGGCTGGAGTCCGCCTTGCGTCTCCTCGACACCGGGCAAAAAGCAGCCGTGTTAATGAGAGTCGGACACATGGCCACAAGTATTTTGATGCGTATGCCCTGGCGGGACAGGCCACCGCTCTCAGCTCGGGCCCGTTATGCCGAGTGCGCGGCAGATTTTTCGAACCAACAGATCGAGGATTTCGTTGTGGCGGGGAACAGGCTCACGTCGCCCGGTGGCCGGATTCCTATAAAGGGAATGAGAGCCGCCTTCCCTTGATGTTTGCACTTGTCCTTCCTTTGAATAGTCCTATTGGCGTGCCGGTCTCAGGCCGTTGGGTTCCCAAAACTTTGCCGCACAATGTTTTCAACGAGCTTCCTTAAAAATCACACATTTTGTTAAAAGATATTTAAGAAATCTATTGACGAATGAACGCTTGAACTATACTGTTCGTTTAATGAATGACAAATTAAGGCCATCAAGGAAGGGAAACCGTGCGAATCCACCATCGGTTGAGAGGCGACAAGGGCCACAGCCCAATACAAAAGATTGCCGCGAAAACGTCTCACTGGCGTTTTGGGCCACAATCGCTGGCGAATCGTATGTATCTACTTTATGGTGCATACCTTACACTCAAACTCCCGACCTTGTCTATTCGCGCCGATTCGTGGTGATTCGTGCTAAATCGTGCAAAAAATAAACGTCACACCTTGACACTATCGAGCTTATGAGCCGCATTGGAAAAATCGCCCGCTTGCCGGAACAAATTCGTGCACAACTCAATTGCCGCCTGCAAGATGGTGAAGCCGGCCCCGCCATCCTCGCCTGGTTGAATTCCACGAAACAGGTGAAAACCGTCTTGGACCAACAGTTCGGGGGCCGCAAAATCACCGCCAGCAATCTCTCCGACTGGCGGTTGGGCGGTTATCGCGATTGGGAGACCCAGCAAATCACGCTGGACGAAGCCCGTCGCGTCGTGTCCGAGGGAGGGCAATTGGCCAAAACCGGGAACAAAGCCATGGCGGACAATCTGGCCGTCTGGCTCACGGGCCGGTATGTCGCGGCACTGCGCCGGGGCGATCACGGGGCCGAATGGTTGCGCATCGAGCGTGAAAAATTGAAATTGCAGAGCAAAAAACAACAATCCGACCGCGAGAAACTCAAGCAGGAAATCCTCAAGGAAAACCCTCCCCGCAAGGTGTTGAGCCCGGAAGAAAAGGCGCGTCGCTACCAAGAGATATTGGGGATTGATCCCGACACGTATCCCACCTGCCAGAACAAAACCCCGTTCAACCCGGATCCCGATGCCGACGACGAGGCCGCGCCCCCGCCCGACGCAACCCCCACTGCCTCCTTTCCTAATCTTAATCTCCCCACCCCCGCAGACGATTTGCCCCCCATAAATCCCATTCTTCCCATGGCTCCCATCTCCACCGAGGAAGCCGAAGCCCAGGAAGTCCAACGCGAATCAGAGTTAGCCGAACAAGGCCATGCACTTAGCGCCTACTCCCTGGGCGCGCGTTATCGCGATGGCATCGGTGTTCCCAAGGACCTGGCCAAGGCGCGGGAGTGGCTGGGCAAGGCAGCCTCGCAAGGCATCGGCAGCGCCAAAATCGATCTGCATGGCTTGGTGATGCGCTTCGGAGACTGAGATATGCAAACAATTCAACAAAAAGTTGATTTGCGCCCCTGTGCAGGTGTCGGCGGAGTTTTCTGCACACTTTCAACTTTGAGACGCCTCGGTTAAGCTTCGCCCATGGCCAAAAGCATTTGCCTTTCTTGCGGACAGCATATCGAGCATCCCGATGATCTGGTCGGGCAACAAATCGTATGCCCGAATTGCGGGGCAAAAACCCGGCTCAACTCCCCTTCCCCGCCCGCCATTCGCATCCCAAAATTCAAGGACCCCTCCGTGCGGGAACCGGGCGGGTCGCCTGTCGCACCCGTCGCCAGCCGGATTATTGACAACATCGAGAAGGTGATCGTCGGCAAGCGGGCGGAGATTGTTTTCACGCTCGCGGCTTATTTCGCGGAAGGGCATATCCTGCTGGAGGACGTGCCCGGCGTGGCCAAGACCATGCTGGCCCGCGCCCTGGCCCGCAGCATCGGCTGTACGTTCAAACGCATCCAATGCACACCCGACCTTTTGCCGGGCGATATCACCGGCAGTTCGGTGTTCAACCCCAAGACGACAAACTTTGAGTTCCGGCCCGGCCCGCTCTTTGCCCAGATTGTTTTGGCGGACGAAATCAATCGCGCCACGCCGCGGGCGCAATCGGCGCTGCTCGAGGCGATGGCGGAACGGAAGGTCACGGCCGACGGCATCAATTACGATCTGGCTCCGCCCTTTTTGCTCATTGCCACGCAGAACCCCATTGACCACGAAGGCACGTTTCCGCTCCCCGAAGCGCAATTGGACCGTTTCCTGGTGCGTCTGCGCCTGGGCTATCCGCAAATGGAGGAGGAAATCTCCATGCTCCATCGCCTGCAAGAGCAGCATCCCATCGACACCCTGGCAACGGTTGCAACCGCGCAGGAAGTCATCGACTGCCAGAAGGCCGTCTGCAAAGTGCATGTGGATGAAAAAGTCAGCCGTTACACCGTGGAAATCATCCAGGCAACCCGCGAACATCCCGATCTTTCCCTGGGGGGCAGTCCGCGCGCCTCGATGGCGCTGCTGCGTTTCGCGCAGTCCTTCGCCGCCATGAACAGCTATGAATTCGTGCTGCCGGATGATGTCAAACAAGCGGCGCGGCACGTCTTGGGCCATCGTTTAATTCTTCGTCCCGAAAGCCGCTTGCGCAAAAAGACCGTGGCGGGGGTGCTCGATGAGATCCTGAAAACGGTGCCCGTGCCGCAAATGCCGGCCACGCCCCCCGCCCGATGAAATGGATTCTCGCCACGGCAGGCCTGCTTGTTCTGGGATTGATCCTGAACCTCAGCCTTTTGATCTACGCGATGTATGTTCTGCTGGGGGTTCTGCTATTGAACCGTTTCTTCACGCGAACCTGGACGGAGCAGTTGGAGGCGTGGCGGTTTTGCGACGGGGAAGTTGTGGAAATCGGCGCCAGTGTTGAGTGCAAAGTTGCGATGCGAAATACGGGCCTTCTTTCGATTCCGTGGGTGATTCTGGAAGATTCCCTGCCCCGCGATGCGCTCACCCAAATGCCGGCGCGCATTAAGGTGGAGGGCGCGAGACTGGCCCTGGCCCGGCTGCCAGCGGGCGAAACCAAAGTCTTGAGCCAGCGGATCAAATTTCTCATGCGCGGCTATTACCAGATCGGCCCTCTGCTGGCGGAAACGGGGGATGTGTTTGGTCTGCACCGCCGTTTTCGAATTCTGACTGAGCCGCACTACGTCCTGGCGCCGCCGAAAGTTTTGCCGCTAAAGGGTTACAGCCTGGCCTCGCGTCGTCCGCTGGGGGAGCTTCGCCTGACGCATCGGTTGTTTGAAGACCCGACACGCTTGTCCAGCATTCGCCCCTATCAACAAGGCGATCCGCTGAACCGGATTCATTGGCGGGCCACGGCGCGGGCCGGAGAGTTGCAAACGCGCACTTACGAAAGTACCTGCGTGTCGGGCGCAACTTTCCTTATGGATTTCCACACAGGCAGTTTCTCAGGGACGTCCGCCGTTAATTCGGCGGAACTGGCCGTTATCACCGTCGCCTCGCTGGCCAACGCGGTGTTTCTCACGGGCGGGCAAATCGGCTTCATCAGCAACGGACGCGACGCAGCCGACCGCATTCGCGAAGAAGGCTGGCGGGCTGAATTCCTGACCCGCGACGACGCGCGGCGGCGGGCGTCCGAAACTCCGGCCAACACCCGCCTTCGGCCCGTCATGGTGGAAACCGGCAAAGGCGAAGACCAGTTCACGCGCATCCTGGCCACGCTGGGTCGCCTGGAGCATGGCGACGGGCTGGATTTCTCCGCAATGGTGACGGAAGCCGCTGCCAAAATATCCCGCGACGCCACGGTGGTGGCGGTCCTGGGCAGCGTAACACCCGGCATCGCCGTTGCCTTGGGCGATCTGGCGCGGCGCGGATTGCTGGTCACGGCGGTGGTGGTGTCATTCGGCATGGAAGCGGTGCCGGATTGGGCCAAACCGCCGCCCTGGGCCGAAATGCTGCTGACGCAAGGGATTGATTTCCGGGTCGTCAACAGCGAGGAATCGATCACTGACCTGTGCGCCGCGGCGATTGTGAGGTGAAATGAGCAAACCGCGACAGACCGTTGCCGACTACATGGTCATCGCGCTCAGCCCTGTTTTGATCATGGCGCTGGTGGGCAGCCTCTGTTTTTTCCTGATCGAAGTATTCTACCGCGGCCAGATGATCGGCGGCGTCTGCTGGGTCATGGCTTGGTTCGTCATTGGCATAGTGCTGGTCTCGCGGATCGCCATCGAAACAAGCACGGAGCACGCGATGGTCTTTGGACTTGGCCTGGCCGCCGCCACCTCGCTCTACATGTATCGGACACAACCTTCTTCTCCCCTGGGAATGCTCTTGCTGGCCGTTGTTTGGTTCTGCGCCCATAAACTCGTTTGGGACTGCACTTTGATCGACGACGACCAGGATTCTTCAGGCCGGGGATTGCTCCAAAAAGCGGACGCGCCGGAACCGAAAACCGTGCGCAAAGGCTCCGCCCCGCATTCGCCGGGGCGTTGGGTGGTTTATTTCTCGTTGGCAGCGTTGCCCCTGTTCGGCGTTGGCCAAATGCTTTTGCCTGGAGACGCGGCGGCGGCCCGACGGATTGGGTTTGGTCTTCTGGCGATCTATCTGGCGGCAGCATTGGGATTGCTGGTCACCACCAGTTTCCTGGGGTTGCGGCGTTATTTGCGGCAGCGTCACCTCACCATGCCGCCCGCCATCGCCGTGGCCTGGCTCAAGTTTGGGGCCGGCGTGGCCTGCATCCTTTTGATCGGGGCGGTCTTTCTGCCCCGTCCCGGCGCGAATGCGGCTTGGGCAACCTTGCGTTACCAAATAGATTACCAATTGCGCCGCGCCAGCGACTACGCCGCCGGGGCCAACCCACCCGGCCAGGGCCAGGGCCGGGCCGGGAATCAGACCGGCGGCAAACAAGGCGGCGCCCAACAAAGCGATCAAGCAAAAGCGAGCAAACAGACCCCGAACCACGAGAAATCCGGAGAACCACAAAAGTTGCCGCAGCCCAAGTCCACCCCGGCGGTTTCCAGCGCTCGGGCGGGCAATATTTACAATTTTCTACGAACCGCGCTGCTGATTGCCGCTGCATTGGTCATTGGCGCATGGATCATCCGCCGCCGCCATTTGTTGCTGGAAATGGCCCGGTCCATCCTCGCCGCCCTCGCCCAGTTCATCAGAAATCTTTTCGACCTGATGCCATCCCCCAAGCCCGCGAAGACCGCCGATGCCGCGCCTGCCCGCGCCAGGTTCATTTCTTTTGCCGGATATACAAACCCCTTCTTCACCGCAAAAGACCGCGCCTGGCCGCCGGAGCAGATTATTCTTTACAGCTACGAAGCAGTCCAGGCCTGGGCGAAAGAGTTGGGGATTGCGGCGCGTCCCGAGGAAACCGCGCGCGAATTTTGCGGGCGGTTGAGCGAACAACGGCCGGAATCGAATTTGGACACTTTGGCTCGCCTCTACGCCCATGCCGCCTACGGAAAGAAACTGCCGCCACAGTGCGATCTCGAACCGATCCGCGAACTCTGGCGCCGCCTGGGGGCTTATTAAGAAATAGTGTGAAAGATGGAGCGGGTGAAGGGAATCGAAGCCTCCGCACATAATCTACAAACTGCTGATAAACAACAGACTCCAAAGGATGGTGAAAGGGCCTATACACAAATACGCGCACAGAT